>ENA-OWPN01002407-OWPN01002407.1-human-gut-metagenome-genome-assembly--contig:-NODE-2407-length-11543-cov-2.477455_pt1 | contig 11543 bp, 6 predicted proteins | sample MGYA00248266_ERZ651850 | MGnify/ENA primary metagenome ERZ651850 (study PRJEB26924, sample SAMEA4378296) | human gut metagenome | biome: human gut; feature: human-associated habitat; material: faeces... | reverse complement strand
ACCGCCATCACCTTTGTGATCGAGAACACCAACACCCGCTCCGGGGACTACGACCAGCTGGCCGCCATGCCCCGCCCGGGCCACGCGGATTACACCGGGATGATACGCTACCACGGCTGCAACGACCCGCGCGGCGGCGGCCATTTTTCCGGCCGTCTGACCGCGCCGTTAGTGTTTGCCGGGGCGATGTGCAAGCTGTGGCTTAAAACCCGCGGCGTGACGGTCGGCTCGCACATCCAGTCCATCGCGCAGATTCAGGATATGCCGTTTGATGATGTGGATATCCCGGTTTCCCAGCTCGATGCGCTGCGGGAAGCCGACTATCCGGTCAACAATCCACGCGCGCTGGACGCCATGCTCGCCGCCATCGAAGAAGCGCGCGAGGCACAGGACTCGGTCGGCGGCGTGATTGAGTGCGCGGCCGTCGGCCTGCCCGCCGGCATTGGCAGCCCGATGATGGACACGGTGGAAAGCCGTCTGTCCTCTATTCTGTTTGCCGTACCGGCCGTCAAGGGCGTGGAATTCGGCGCAGGCTTTGCTTTTGCGGCGCTGCGCGGCTCGCATGCAAACGACACCCTGTATCAGGATGGCGATGCCGTCAAAACCGAAACCAATAATAACGGCGGCGTCAACGGCGGTATTACCAACGGAATGCCGCTTATCGTGCGGGCATGTATCAAGCCCACGCCCTCCATCGCAGCCACACAGCAGACCCTCAATATCCAGACCGGCAAGGTGGAGCCGCTGTCCATTCACGGGCGGCACGACCCCTGCATCGTCACACGTGCCGCGCCGGTCATTGAAGCGGCCTGTGCTGTGGCGCTGGCAGATCTTTTGCGGGAGGCGAACGGCTATGCGTGATCTTTCCGAAATCCGTCAGGATATCAACCGCGTCGATGAGCAAATCCGCGCGCTTTTTCTGGAGCGAATGGATCTTGCGCTTCAAGTGGCACAGACCAAGGTCGAAACCGATGACAAAATCTATAAACCCGACCGGGAAGCCGAAATCATTGCCAAGCGTACCGAGGGCATGAGCGAGGAACTTTGCCTCAAATATACCGCACTTCTGCAAAGCATGATTCGTGCCAGCCGTGAATATCAATACAGCGAGGTGCTGCGGCAGAAGCCCGATCGCTTCCCGCTGCATCCGTCCGGGAACGAACTGAGTCCCCAAACCGTCTATTATCAGGGCGTGCCCGGCGCGTATCAGGAGCTGGCGGCGCGCGCCCTCTTTCCGAACTGTGAGCCGCAGCATGTGCCGACATGGGAGCAGGTGTTCCAATCCGTGCGCGACGGCATGGCGGATGTGGGCGTTGTGCCGGTCGAGAACTCGACAGCCGGCACGGTCAGCGAGGTTTATGACCTGCTCCTCGCCTACGACCTGTCCATCAACAAATCGTACATCAAAAAAATCTCGCACTGTCTGGCCGCCGTGCCGGGCGCGCAGATGAGCGATATCCAAAGCGTCTGCTCGCACCCGCACGCTCTGCCCCAGTGCCACGCGTTCATCACCGAACACGGCCTGGAGGCCATCGAGGTCGCCAACACGGCGATTGCGGCGCAGAATGTGCAGAAAAAGGGCGACCCGCATCTGGCGGCAATCTGCTCGCGCGAAGCCGCCGAGCGGTACGGCCTGACCATTCTTGCAGAGGGCATCAATGACCTAAAGCACAACGAAACGCGCTTTATTGCGGTCAGCCGCACGCTGACCAGCCGCCCCGAGGACAACCGCATCGAGATTGCCTTCCGCATCCCGAATGTCGCCGGTTCGCTCGGCCGCGTGCTGGATGTCTTTACGCATTACGGCATCGACATGACCGGCATCTATTCCCGTCCGGTCAAGGACAGCCCGTGGTGCTATGTGTTCTATGTAGACTTCACCGGCAATATGCAGGACCATGCCGTGCAGTCGCTGTTATATCAGCTCCATGAGGAGCTGCCCTACATTAAAGTCATCGGCAGCTATCCGGTTTCCGATGCAACGGAGGAGTAAACAAATGCAAATCCAACCTTGCGGCCCGCTGCGCGGCGAAATCACCGTGCCGGGCGACAAATCCATTTCGCACCGCGCGGTCATGCTGGGCGCGCTGGCAAACGGCACGACCCATATCACCGGCTTTCTGATGGGTGAGGACTGCCTGTCCACCATCGACTGCTTCCGCAAGATGGGCGTGGAAATCGAAATCACGGAAAAGGAAGTCATTGTCGAGGGCGTGGGCCTGCACGGCCTGTGCGAGCCGGAGGAAACGCTCGACACCGGCAACAGCGGCACCACCACCCGCCTGCTGTGCGGCATTCTGGCCGGACAGCCGTTCACCGCGACGCTCAACGGCGACGCTTCCATCCAGAAGCGCCCGATGGGCCGCGTCATCAAGCCGCTGCGCGAGATGGGCGCGTCCATCGAAGGCAAAAACGACAACTACTGCCCGCTGACGTTGTACCCCAGCGAGCTGCACGGCATTGAGTACCGTCTGCCGGTAGCCTCCGCGCAGCTCAAGAGCGCCATTCTGCTCGCGGGCCTGTATGCGGAGGGACAGACTACGGTTATCGAGCCTGCCCCCTCGCGCGACCACACCGAGCGCATGTTCCGTGCGCTGGGCGTGGAAGTCGAGACCGAGGGCAACACGATTACACTGGACCCGCCCGAGGACCTGCACGCGGTAGATATTGCCGTACCGGGAGATATTTCGTCCGCAGCGTTCTTCCTGGTTGCAGGCGCCATCGTGCCGGGCAGTGAGCTGACCATCAAAAACGTCGGCGTCAACCCGACGCGCACGGGCATTCTGGACGTACTGCGCGAAATGGGCGCGGACATCACCGAGTCTAACTTCCGCGACGACGCCGAACCGGTTTGCGACCTGACCGTGCGGCACAGCCGTTTGCACGGCGTTGAAATCGGCGGGTCGATTATCCCGCGCCTGATTGACGAGCTACCGGTTCTCGCGGTTGCGGCCGCGTTTGCGGAAGGAGAAACCGTCATCCGCGACGCACAGGAGCTTAAAGTCAAGGAGTCCAACCGCATCGCCGCAATGGTCACCGAGCTGACACGCGCGGGCGTAGACGTGGAGGAAACCGACGACGGCATGATTATCCACGGCGGCAAAACGCCGTGCGGCGCTTCGTTTGAAACCTACAAGGACCACCGCATTGCCATGAGCCTTGCCGTGCTCGCGCTTGGCGCGCAGACTTCCAGCCGTATCAACGACCCGGAGGTCGTTTCCATCTCCTACCCCGACTTTTTCGATACACTCAAGGCATTGGGGGGCTGAGTCATGCTGCTGACTATGGAGGATTTCCGCGCCTTTGAGCCGAAAAAAGCGACCTATGCCCTGTTTGGCTGGCCGCTCGGCCACACCATGAGTCCGGAGCTGCATGCACAGCTGTTTGATGCCTCCGGACAGGACGCGGATTATATCGGCGTAGCCGTGCCGCCCGAAAATCTGCCTGAGGCGTTTGAGCTGGCAAAGCGTAAGCTCAAGGGCATCAACTGCACCATCCCGCACAAAAAAGCGGTTATCGACCTGCTCGATGAGGTCGATACCGCCGCGCGCGACCTGCATTCGGTCAACACGGTTGCCTTCCGCGACGGGCGCGCGGTCGGATACAACACGGACATCCTTGGCTTTGCCGAATCGCTTTCGCGCGACGGCGTCAAACTGCGCGGCAAAAAGGTGCTGCTGCTCGGCTATGGCGGCGCCGCCGCAGTCATGGCGTATCACTGCATCACGCAGGGCGCATACCTGACCATCACGGGACGCAATATGGAAAAGGCCGCAACGCTGCAAAAACAGCTGTGCGACGCCGTGCCCGGCGCGCATGTTTCCGTATTCAACCGCCGGCACATCCCGCGCGATATTCAAATCGTCCTCAATTCCACACCGGTGGGGATGTATCCCAAGGAAAATATCGCTCCCCTGCACTATCTGCCGCACAAAACCGAATATGTGTTTGACGCGATTTATAACCCGCCCGTCACGGCAACGATGAAGCTGGCCAACCCCAAAAAGACCCGCGTGCGCGACGGACTGTTCATGCTGGTCATGCAGGCCGCCCACGCACAGACCATCTGGTCGGGCGTGCAGTTTACGCCGCAGGCCTGCGAGACCATCCTGCGCCGCACCTACGGCAAAATGGCGGTCAAGCGGCTGCACGAAAAACATGGCAAGCGCAATATTGTGCTGTGCGGCTTTATGGGCAGCGGCAAAACCACGGTCGGCCGCAAGCTCGCCCGCCTGACGGGATTGGATTTTGTCGATGCCGACCAGTACCTGGAGGCACAGGAGGGCAAAAAAATCTCGGACATCTTTGCAGAACACGGAGAAGCCTATTTCCGCGACCGCGAAACCGCTTATATCCGCCAACTGTCCGAACGCGACGGCATCGTGCTTTCGCTCGGCGGCGGCGCGGTGCTGCGACAGGAAAACGTAGAAGCGGTCAAGCAGTCCGGCCTGCTGATTCATCTGGATACGCCCTATTACCGCATTGTCAAAAACCTGTCCTATTCCACCTCCCGTCCGCTTTTGGACAAACCGGATAAGCAGGCCGAAACCCGTCGTCTATACAATGCGCGCAAGGGCATCTACCATCGTGTGTCAGATGTTTCCGTGCGCAGCCCAAAAATTTCCGAAGTGCTGGAAAAGCTCGTCAAGAGCATCTGATAACGCCGTAGCTGCGGCGCAACAATCGTTTTCACCATTGTGAGAAATCGAGGAGGACTATGAAACATTTTGTAAAACATCCCATCCGCCTGCTGGCAGCCTCTCTTGCCGTCGTGCAACTGGTTTCCGCAGCCGCCGGCGCGGCCTTTACCAATTCGTTCTCGTATTCCTATCCGGTTGGTCAGGGACTGCAATATACCCGCTCGGAAGGCAAGAACACAGCCGGTCTGCAAAAGGCCAATTTCCTGACCTATACGCCTAATACCGGCGTTTCCCCCATTATGGTTTATGCCGACGAACAGCTCTATGGCAGTCAGGCAACCATCACAAACGCTGTTAAGTATCTGGAAAGTCAGGGAAAAACCGTAATCGGCGGCACCAATGCAGACTTTTTTGTCATGTCCAGCGGTATTCCAATCGGTCTGGTCATTGACGAAGGCGAACTGATTTCATCCGATGCATGGCAGTACGCGGTCGGCTTCAAAGCGGACGGCACCGCAGTCATGGGCCGTCCGACCATGAATATGTCGATATCCGGTGCGTCCGGCACGGTTTCCGTGTCGTACTTCAACAAAACACGCACCACCGCAGGCGCTTACCTGCTCGACCGCAACTATGATGACTCCACACACTTTTCTGCAAACGGAACTTATATCGTTCTGGAACGCGTGGACGATACACCGGTGACGGTCAACCACTCGATTAAGCTCAAGGTGGTGGACAAAGGAACGGGCAACAGCCCGCTGACCATTGCGGACAACCAGATGGTTCTGACCAAGTCGGACGGCGCAAATGTTCCCTCTTGGGTGGACTTCCCCGTCGGTGAAGAAGTGACGCTCTGGGTGGGTGCAAGCGACAGCAACTGGGCCGAAGTCGAATATGCGGTTGGCGGCAAGCTGCTGATTGACAACAGCACGGTCACCACCTCAGGTATTGACGCGGCTTCTTCGCGGCGCGCGCGCAGCGCGGTCGGCGTGAAAGCGGACGGCACGGTTATTCTTTATGAAATCGACGGCAACCAGTCCTCGCACAGCGTAGGTCTGACCGCCGAAGAGCTTGGCAACGAGCTGCTCGCACTGGGCTGCGTGCGCGCCATCTGTCTGGACGGCGGCGGCTCTTCCGCTATGGCGCTGCGCCAGCCGGGTGAAAGCACAGCTTCGCTCATCACCAAGCCGTCGGACGGCTCGCAGCGTTCCTGCGCCAACTACATTTTCTTTATCAGCAACATCCCGGCTGACGGTGTCACCGCCCATGCGGTGCTCACGCCGAGCTACCGCTATGTGATGCCCGGCGCATCGACATGGTTCTCGGTCAAGGGGGCAGATGCTTCCTACGGTCCGGCCGAGGCCCCGACCGAACTGACCTATACGGTATCGGGTGATATGGGTACCGTGAGCAACCAGACCTTCACCGCCGGCATGACCACCGGCAGCACCACCATCACCGGCTCGAACGGTGTGGTGGAAGGCTCAATGATGGTGTGCATCACCGGCGATATTCAGTCCATTACGCTGCAAAACGACGGCAAGGATATCAGCTCCATTTCCCTCAAGCCGGGCCAGAGCATCAACGTCGATGGTATTGCCTATCACCTCGGCCAAAAGATGGCCTCTGTTGACACCTCGTTTACCTGGAGCGTATCCGGCGGCGTGGGCACGGTGAGTGAAACCGGCTTGTTCACCGCGGGCGACAGCATGGCCAGCGGCACGCTCACCTGCTCGTACGGCAACACCAGCAAAACCATTCCGGTCACCATCGGCATGGGCGATCCGCAGACCGCTGAAACCGTTGCCGGTTTTGAGGGCTCGCAGCCCTGCACGGCGACCGACGGCGTCACCCTGTCCACCGTGACCGATTACACCGAAGTCGCCCGCGGCACCGGCTCGCTCAAGGCCGCCTACGACGGCAGCAAGGTGATGACCGCGACGATTTCCGTACCGCAGACCAACGTTTCCGATATGTCCTATCTGACGCTTTGGGCGCGCGGCGAAAACACGCAGAGCACGCTGACTGCGGTCTTTACCGATGCAGAGGGCAATGAGCTGACCGCCCCCCTCTCCGCCGGAACCACCAGCAGCTGGAAGCAGCTGACCGCCTCCATTCCGGACGGCGCGCAGGTGCTGACCGGCATCCGCGTGGAGCGCAGCGGCGCAGGTGCTGCGGACAGCGCGCTTTATCTGGACCAGATTGTCGTCTCCGCGGACCACGCTGTGACGAATACGGATGCACCGTCCGTTTCGCTCAATAGCACCTCGGTGACGGTCGACGCCGGCGCATCGGCTACCCTTACCGGCAAGGCCACGATGGAAAACGGCAAATATCCGGCGCGTGCCTCCAACATTGTGGTAAAGGTAGACGGTAAGGCCGTTTCCGGCAAGTCCAGCATGAGCGGCTCGACCCTGTCGGTCACCACCGGCGCGCTGAGCGAAGGCACGCACTGCGTCACGATTGACGTTTCAGACGATGCGGGCAACCGTGCGCGCGTCTCGGCCACGATTACCGCCGGCAGCGCGAAAAACGTCTTTGCCGACACCGCTGACCACTGGGCGCGCGGTTACGCCTCCCTGCTCAATCAAAACGGCATCATGAAGGGCGAATCCGACAGCGACGGCAAAACCTACTTTAATCCCGACCGCAACCTAACCCGCAAGGAGTTTGCCGTCACGATGGCGCGCCTGCTCGGTCTGGACACGTCCTACACCGGCCAAACCGAATTTGCCGACGATGCCGACATCCCGAGCTGGGCACGCGGCGCGGTCTATGCCGTCGCACAGGCGGGCATCATGCAAGGCTCGAACAATGACGGTGAGCTGTACTTCTCCCCGGATGCGGATATGACCCGTGCCGAGGTTATGACCGTCATCGGACGCTGCCTGCCGCGCGGCTATGCGGCTGCTGCACTGACCTACTCGGATGCGTCCTCGGTTCCCTCCTGGGCGCTGGAACAGGTCAAAACCTGTGTTTCCGCCGGCATCATCGGCGGCTATAAGGACAACACGCTGCAACCGTTGGGCAAAATCACCCGCGGTGAAATCGCCAAGATTCTGGCGCTGTTCTAAGCAGAATTTCTTTTGCTCCGCCCTGCACTTTAACCGGTGCGGGGCGGTTTTTCTTCCCGCTTGACAGACTTTTTTCCCCATGCTATACTGAAATTCGCAAAGTGCATCCACCCGAGTTTTTATCGCCGGATAAAAATTTGAGCGTCATTCTTTCCATCGTAGGCCTTTGAAGATGGAAAGGTTGACGCTCTTTTCTGTCTTAGGAGGAAACCCATGAACCAAACCGCAAATCTGCGCACATTCAGCCGCTATACGTCGCTCAATATGCTCGGTATGATTGGCATTTCCTGCTACATTCTTGCCGATACCTTTTTTGTTTCCCTCGGTACGGGCGCGCTCGGTCTTGCCGCGCTCAATATCGCAATTCCTGCGTTCAATCTGCTCAACGGACTGGGACTGATGACCGGCGTGGGCGGCGCGACGCAGTTTTCCATCTGCCGCGCGCAGAAAGATACACAAGGTGCCGACCGTGCGTTTACACATGCGGTTTACCTCGGCCTTGGCATCGGCGTTCTGTTCCTGCTGCTCGGCATATTCGGCGCAGCGCCGCTTGCCCGTCTGCTGGGCGCAGACGAGCAAACCTTTCCACTGACCAGCGTCTATCTGCGCACGCTGCTGAGCTTTTCGCCTTTTTTTGTCATGAACAATGTGCTGCTTGCCTTTGTGCGCAACGACGGCGACCCGGGACGCGCCATGCGCGGCATGGTCATCGGCAGCCTGTCCAATATCGTGTTCGACTATCTGTTTATCTTCCCGCTCGGCATGGGGATGTTCGGCGCGGCGCTTGCCACCGGCGTCTCCCCCATCATCAGCATCCTGCTGCAAATCGGCCATTTGCGTAAACCATCGCGCGGCTTCCATCTGCTGCGTCTACGCCCGCAGGTCCGCGCTCTGCCCGCGTTGTGTGCCCCCGGCCTGTCCTCCCTGATTGGCGAAGCCTCCTCGGGCGTGGTGCTGCTGCTGTTTAATCTCATTCTGCTGCGCCTCACGGGCAACACCGGCGTTGCCGCCTACGGTATCATTGCCAATCTGGCACTGGTCGCCATCGCCATCTTTCAAGGCCTGAGCACCGGCATGCAGCCGCTGGTCAGCCGCAGCAGCGGCGAAGGCGACCATGCCGCCCTGCGCCGCCTGTACCGTTACGGCATCATCACCGCGCTGGGCATTGCAACCGTGATATATGCGCTGGTATGCACCTGTGCCGTCCCGATTTCCGCAGCGTTCAACAGTGCCGGCGACCCGGTGCTGATGGGTTACGCGGTTCCCGGCTTGCGTATTTACTTTCTTGGCTTCTGGTGTGCGGGGCTGAATATCGTATCGGCTGCATTTTTCAGCGCCTCGGACCAAACCGCCACCGGCTTTGCCATTTCACTGGTGCGCGGTGTGGCCGCCATTCCGCCCATTTTGTTTGCGTTGGCGGCTTTGTTCGGTGTCACCGGCGTGTGGGCTGCTTTCCCCGCAGTGGAGGCCGTGACGGCTATTTTGACACTCTTATGCGTCCGCCATGCGTTCACTTCCGGCAAAATATAAAAGCAGACCTTCAGCTAATGCTGAAGGTCTGCTTTTTCTTTGATTCCGTTACAGCGCATTGACCAGCGATTTGAACAGCTTGCCACGCTCCATAAAATTCTTAAAGCGGTCAAACGACGCGCTTGCGGGGCTCATGATGACCACATCGCCCTCTTCGGCACGCGCCGCCGCTTCACGCACCGCAGTTTCGAGATTCTCAACCTCGAGGATGGTCGGATGCTCCCCTTCTACCGCCAGCACACAATCGCGGATTTTCGGTGCGGTCGCGCCGGTAACCAGCAGCAGCTTAACATGCTGGCAAATCGGTTCGCCAAGCACATCATACGGGATATGCTTGTCATAGCCGCCCGCAATCAGAATCACCTTCTGCTGGAAGGATTCCAGCCCTGCGATGGTGCGCGTCGGACTGGACGCAATCGAATCGTTGTAATACTTCACGCCGTCCTTCTCGCGCACAAACTCAATGCGATGCTCCACACCGCCGAAGGTGGTTGCCACTGCCCGGATATCGTCATCCGAGGCATAGCCCTGCACAATCGCTGCGGCCATCATCATGTTGTAGACATTGTGCGCACCGGGAATGCGGATATCCGCTGCCGGCATCAACTCGCGCCGCACACCGCCTTCCGCAATATAGATGATGTCATCCTTGAGAAACACACCGTTGGCAAGCTCCTGCTTTTTACTGGTGCAGAACAAATTGCCCGAAGCATGCAGCGTTCGTGTGACCTCATCATCCAGATTGAGCACCAGACGATCTTCCTCCGTCTGGTTACGGTAAATTGCCGTCTTGGCCTGCACATACTCCTCGAAATCCTTATGGTAATCCAGATGGTTAGGCGTCAGGTTGGTAATTGCCGCCACATGGGGCGAATGCTTCATCCCCATCAGCTGGAAGGAGGAAAGCTCCACAACCGCAAAGTCCTCCGGCTTCATTTCATTGACCCGCGGCAGCAAGGGTGTTCCGATGTTGCCGCCCAGATGCACGGTATAGCCCGCGTGCTTCAAAATTTCACTGACGAGCGTTGTGGTGGTTGTTTTGCCGTCCGAACCCGTAATGCCGATAATCGGACAGGGACAAACCGCAAAAAACAGTTCCATCTCACTGGTAATCTCCGAGCCGCGCTCACGTGCTTTTTGCAAAAAGCGTGGATGCACGCCCGGCGTACGGAAAATCACATCCTCATCCAGTGCATCCAGATAATGCTCCCCGAGCACAAAATCCACGCCCAGCGTAGCCAGTGTGGCGTAGCCGTCGCCCAGTTCGGTCGGGTCTTTTTTGTCATGCACGGTTACCCGCACGCCTGCTGCACGCAGCATCCGAATGAGCGGCATATTGCTCACCCCGGCGCCGATAACCCCGACCCGCTTATCCGACAGGCCGCCAAAATATTGTTCTAAAGCTGTCATAATATGCGTACACCGCCTTTTTCACAGGTTACAGTATACAGGATTTTCGTCTATTTGGCAAGTCCGGTTTGACGGGGACGTATTTTTGCGGTATACTGGATGTCATGACTGGTGCAGACGGTCGCGTGCCTGACGGCATGAGGAAAGTCCGGGCTGCACAGGGCAAGGATAACGGATAACGTCCGCCGGGGGCGACCCTAGGAATAGTGCAACAGAGATATACCGCCTCATCCCCTATATTGGGGCCCCTACAAAAACACCCGTTTTTGTGGGGAGAAGAGAGACAGCAAAATGGACGAGCTTTGCCATTTTGGCAAAGCGAGTGATATGGAGCTTGGCTCGACGAGGTAAGGGTGGAAAGGCGAGGGAAGAGCTCACCGCGCCCCGTGGTGACACGGGGGGCCTGTAAACTCTATCCGCAGCAACGCCGACAGGGACCATGGTTTGCCCGACCGTCCCGACTGGCGGCTTGAGACGTGCGGCAACGTGCGTCCCAGATAGATGACCGTCCACGACAGAACCCGGCTTACGCACCAGTCATACCATAAAATAAGTTGCGATTTTCTTTTATTCTGGAAAAGATTTATCGTTTTATAAGATATATTTGTTCTGGCAGAAATATGCTTGTCAGTAGATTTCCAGTAAAATTCCGCAAAAAATCAGCCCCTCCGGTATTTAGCCGGAGGGGCTTTGCCGTGTCCAAATGGAACACCGTTATTTCATAACAGAAGCCAGCTTCTTGACCAGCGCATCACCGTACCGATACTTGAGCAGATACTCCATCGTGCTTTCTTCCAAACCGCACGCGTCCTGCAATGCCTTGACGGCCGCCTGCACCTCGCTGTCCGCATCCGGTACGGCTGCACGCGTCTCCGGCGCGACGATG
>ENA-OWPN01002404-OWPN01002404.1-human-gut-metagenome-genome-assembly--contig:-NODE-2404-length-11547-cov-2.783676_pt1 | contig 11547 bp, 11 predicted proteins | sample MGYA00248266_ERZ651850 | MGnify/ENA primary metagenome ERZ651850 (study PRJEB26924, sample SAMEA4378296) | human gut metagenome | biome: human gut; feature: human-associated habitat; material: faeces... | reverse complement strand
CCAGATACCGCTCGTATGCCGCGCGGTCCGCCGCTCCTTCAGACAGCCTTTCTGTTCTCATGTCCGTTTCCTCCTTTGTCATAGTAGTGTTCCAGCACAAAGGCCGTTTTGCGGCTTTCGTTGATCAGCACCTGCAAACAGTTGATGCGCCGTTTGAGCCGGTATTTGACCTCGTTCTGTTTCGCACGGCGCCGTGCTGCCTGCAACAGCTTCAGGCGCAGCTCCAGAAGCGTCGTGTTGGACCGGTACTCCCTTGCCATTTCTTGCAGCTGCATTTTCTTCCTCCTTGTTTTTATCGAACATTTGTTCGTATTACTTGTTTTTATAATACAATATATTGGAAGGCTTGTCAACATCCGCCTACATTTGGTGTGCTATCAAATTTTTAACCCGCATATACTATCAGAGAAAGGAGGCTTCGGACATGCGTAAACTGCTGCTCACCGGATGCGGGCTGGTTTTGACGTTATATCTGGCGCCCGCTCTTCTGCTTTATGACGGTGAGCCGAAAAACAGCGAAACAACATCCGCTTCCGTACCGACTGCAACGGAAACCGCGCCGACAGGCGATTACTCCACCGTCACGGTTTTGATTGACAACCAGCCTACCCAGCTGCCGCTGGAGGATTATGTCGCCGGTGTGGTCGCAGCCGAGATTCCCAACGACTTTCCGCTTGAAGCAATTCGGGCACAGGCAGTTGCGGCGCGTACTTATGCGGTCTATAAAATGGCGGCAGGCCGTCCCGCAGCGCATCCCGATGCCGATGTCTGTGACGACTACCATCACTGTGCCGCTTACCGTGATATTGCGGTGGAAACCGCGTCCGGCAGCGACCTGTCGCGCGTACAACAGGCCGTGCAGGACACCGAGGGAGAAATCCTGACCTATGACGGCGCACCAATTGCGGCTGTGTTCCACTGTGTCAGCGGACCGCGCACCGAAGCCGCACGCGACGTATGGGGCGAGGATGTGCCCTATCTGCAAAGCGTGGTCAGTCCGGGCGGCACGGCATACAGTGACTATGAAGCGGCGGTGACCGTTTCCGCGACGGAATTTCGGGAGAAAGTGGCGGAGGCATTTCCTTCGGCGGATGTATCCGGTCCGCCAAACGACTGGTTTAAAGCGTCTGTCCGCTCGGATGCGGGCGGTATCATCACGGTACAGCTCGGCGGCGTGACCGTGGAAGGGTCGGCCGTACGCGAACTGTTCGGCCTGCAATCGACCAACTTCACCATCACCACTACGGATGACAGTATCACCTTCCATACCATCGGCTACGGCCACGGCGTGGGCCTGTCGCAGTACGGTGCCAAGTACATGGCCGAGCAAGGCGCAGATTACACAGAAATTTTATCGCATTATTATCCGGATACCGTGCTTAGCAATGTATAAACCTTTTCCTCCGCGGTCATACTGAGGAAAACGGAGGTAAAGGGATATGAAACAATATCATTCCAAACATACCGCAGTCCTTTCGACCCGCGGCTTCTACACCATTCTGACCGTCTGCGCCCTGATTATCGCGGCATCCGCGTGGGTACTCTGGTCGGACGCCACCGCGCCCGCAGACGATGAAACGCAGGCCAGCCTGCCCATCGTCACACCCGCGGAAACACTGCCCGACCTGAGCGAAGACACGCCGGTGCTGTCCGAGGAGAGCGGCGAGGCAGACGAGACAACGGCAACGGATGAGGACGAGCAAGCACAGCCCGAAGAGAGCGAGGATACTGCTGCCGAAACTGCAGAACCCGCTCCCGCACCGGTTGAAACGGTATCCGCACCGGTTTATGTGCGCCCAGTTTCCGGCGCAGTCATCACGCCGTTTTCCGGCGATGAACTGCTGTTCCAGCCGACCTTTGGCGACTGGCGCGTGCACACCGGCACGGATTTTGCCGCCGAAGCCGGAGAAACCGTCATGGCGCTGACCGACGGCACAGTGCAAAAAGTGGTCGAAGACGGTCTGTACGGCACGTGCGTCACGCTTTCGCATGATGCCGACCTGACCTCGACCTATTGCGGCGTGACCGATGTGCGCGTCGCAGAAGGACAGGCCGTTGCCGCAGGCGAAGCACTTGGCACGGTTGCAGAGACCATCGATGCGGAAGCGGCGCTCGGCCCACATCTGCATGTGGAAGCTGCCCGTGCAGGCACCCCGGTTGATGTGCTCGAACTGTTGGGCGAAAGCGAAGTCGAATAAAAAATCAGGTATGAAAACGCCCCGCGGCTCTTTATGTGCGGCTGTTATTCGTCTTTCCCGCCATTGAGTACCAGTATCAAACCTATGATACCAGCCACCAACCCCAACAGACTCCATGGCACGTCCTCAATAATCGGTATCCACGGATCGGAATATTCCATCAGCACCAGCAGGATACCGAAAAGCAAAAATGCAAAGCCTTTCCGCTGCATGCGCACTGCATCTCCCCTTTTTCCTCACTGAGCGATATAATTGCCCGTCAGTCCGCCGCCGGCGACCGTTACAATCCCGTCCGCGAGCAGGAAATTCATTTGCTCGTCTGCGGATTTGGCCGTCTCACCGTTAACCGCTGCCGTGCCTTCCGTACCGTCCGAAAAGCAATACACAATTCCGGTTTCCTCCTCCTGCGTGATGGTCAGTGTCACGCCCGCCGGACTGACATAGCTGCCCGGCCATCCCTTGTGCTGCTCGGCCTCCGCGTCATACAGAGGGAAGGTGGCGTAATCATCCAACACGCCGTCCCCCAGATAGTTGTATTTCTCGCCGGTCTCCCGGTCCACCGCCACCTTGCCGACCGTCCGACCGGTGGTATCGCTAACGACGAACACATAGTATTCGCGTGCCGATGCTGCATCCGCGCCGACGGAAAGCGTCTCCTCCGTCGCCTCCACGTCATACTGTGCCTCATCCACCGCCCCGGCAACCTGCTGCAGCGCTTCCTGTTCACTCAGCCCGACTGCCGCATCTTCACTGATTAATCCCGCCTGCGTCGCCGCCTCCAGCGCCTGCGTCTGCGGATTGACCTTGGCAGCCTCCTCCGCCGTCGGTTCCATCACATCGGCCTGCTGTGTACACCCGGACAAAAGCAGGATGCTGAGCGACACCACCGCGGCAACCGATCGTTTCATCCTGCCTGCCTCCCTCTTTCTTCTCTTCTCATACAAATCAGGCGGCACCGCCTCCCTGCGATGCCGCCTTAATCATACCGTATCCGATGCAAAATTGCAACGGTCACTTATCTTAAATTTCCGTCATTCCCCGTGCTTTTTCAACTTTTTCAGCCAATGCCGTTCTTTTTTCGGGCGTTGGAAGCGTTTTTTCACGCGTTCGGTCAAGCCGTCGGTCAACGAATAATACACGGGTGTGATAAACAGCGTCGCCACCGTGGAAATTACCATGCCGGTCATCATTACCACGCCCATCGGCTTCATCATTTCCGAGCCTTCGCCGCCGGAGAACACCATCGGCACCAGACCGAGAATGGTCGTCAGCGCGGTCATCAGCACAGGCCGCACACGGCGTGGGCAGGCATTGAGGATGGCCGTCTGCTTATCCTCACCTCGCTCACGGCGCTGCAGAATATAGTCAATCAGAACAATCGACGAGTTGACCACCGTACCGGCCAGAATGATAACCGCCAGCAGCGCCACCATGGACACCTTGTTTCCGGTCGGCCACAGCATCATCAGCGAACCAAGCAGACCAATCGGCAGAATCAGCATGATGGCCACCGGCAGCACAAACGAATTGAACTGGCTGGCCAGAATGAAATACACCAGCAAAATCGCCACCATCAGCGCGGTCATCAGCGACCGGGTCGTCTCCTCAATGCTGGAAGCCGACGTGTCGCCGTTTTCGACTTCGATGCCTTCTGGCATCTGATAGTTTGCAATCAGGTCGTTTACCTGCTGCATAATATTCACGCTGTCGCCCGACTCCGTCTCGCCCGTAATGGTAACCGTTTCGTACTGATTGATACGTGAAATCGACTGCGGCGACAGCTCGGTATACACATCCGCAACCATGGACAGCGGCACCGTGCCGCCAGTGGGCGCGGGCAGCTGCAGGGATTTGAGCGCATCCATATCCTGTGTGAGCGTTTCATCGCCCGATATCGTCACATCGTATTCCTCGCCGCTCATCCGCAGCGTGGTTGCCACCGATCCGGTCAGTTCGCCGCGTACCAGCGAACCGATGGAAGCGGCTGTCAGGCCGAAGCGGGATGCATTTTCTCGGTTGACCTTGATGGCCACACGCGGCACCTGATCGCCCGCAGAGGACTCGACATTGACCGCATCCGGCAGCGCTTCGATTTTACGCGCCAGATCCTCCGCCGTTTTTGCCAGTTCATCATAATCCTTGCCGGACAGCTGCACGCTGATATCCGAACCGCTGTCCATCACCATCATGCCAGCATCCGACACAGTGATCTCACAACCTGCGATATCCGCCAAATCGCGGCGCAGCTGCGCGGCAATCTGCGCGGCCGAACGGTCGCGCTCCTCGACCGGCTTGAGCATAATCGTCACGCTCGCCCCGGATGCACTGGACATAATCGAGGTCGAGCTGCCCGTGCTGTAATAAATCAAATCGATTTCAGGCACGGTCTGCTCCGCAATTGTTACAATGCGGTCTTGAATGGCAGCCGTTTCCTCCATCGTCGATCCGCTGGGCATGCTGACCGAAACATCCACCTGCCCCTGATCCATCTCGGGAATCAGCTCCGCGCCGGCCGCCACAATGCTGACGACAGAAACCACACAGATACATACAGTCACCGCAATGCCGATCCAGCGGCGCGTGATAAACAGCTTGAGCACTTTTTTATACAACCGTATCGCCGGCTTATCCGCGATAACCTGATCACGCAGGCCCGGCGCCGCGGCCGACAGACGATGCACGCCGCCGCGATCGAGCAGAATGTAGCACAGCAGCGGCACAAGCGTCAGCGAAATCAGCAGCGACGAAGCCAGCAGCGCCACAATCGTGATACAGAACTCTTTGAACATCATGCCGGTCAGGCCGCCGGACAGACCAATCGGCAGGAAAACGGCGATGGTGGTCAGGGTGGAAGCCGTAACCGACAGCACTACCTCATGCGTACCCTTGACACAGGAATCCCAGCGGTCGTAACCGTCCGCACGGTAGTGGAACACGTTTTCCAGCACCACGATGGAGTTATCCACAATCATACCGACGCCCAGCGCAATACCGCCCAGCGACATGATATTGAGGGTGATGTCCAGTGCGAACATCAGCAGGAAGGTAAACAGAATGCAGCAGGGCATGGCGATGGAAATTGCCAGCGTCGCGCCGAAGTCGCGCAGGAACACCAGCAGCACGATCGCCGCGAACAGCACGCCCATCCAGATGTTGCTCATCGCGTTGTCCACCGTCATGTTGATGTAGTCGGACTGGTCCATGACCAAATCCCACTCCAACGCGCCGTTATTCTCAATAAGGCTGTCCAGCTGCGCCTTTGCGCGCTCGGCAATCTCGACCGTGTTCGATCCGGACTGCTTGTTGACCGACAGCATCAGGCATTCCTCGCCGTTAACCTTGGCCAGCGCATCGCGGTCCTTGGGCTGCAAGGAAACGTCCGCGATCTGGTTCAAACGCACCGTGCCGCCCGCCGGCAGCGAGATCAAAGCGTTTTTCACGTCCTCAATCGACTGATATTCGCCGTCCGTGCGCACGGACAAGGTCTGTGAGCCGCTGTCCAGTTCGCCGCCCGGCACGGCCATATTGTCCGCGCCCAGCTGCTGCGCTACTGAGCTGACCGTCAAGTTATAGCCCTTCAGGCGCGCCGCGTCGGTCTTGACCGCGACCTCATTTTCGTAGCCGCCCGAAATATCCACCGAAGCTACGCCGTCCAGACGTTCGAGCGCGGGCGCTATCTCGTCCTCCGCCATCGACTGCAGGCTTGCCAAATCGTTGCCGCGCAGCGCAACCATGATAACCGGCATGGAGTCGATGTCAATCGACATGACGGTCGGGTCGGTCGCGTCCTCCGGCAACAGGGCTTTTGCCTGATCGACCTTGTCGCGCATATCGGTCATCGCCTTATCCAGATTGGTGCCATAGGCAAACTGCACAATGACCATGGACATATTTTCCGCCGAGGTCGAGCTGAGCGTCTCCAACCCTGCAAGGCCCGCACAGGCGGACTCAAGCGGTCTTGTCACCTGCTGCTCGATATCCTCCGGGCCCGCGCCGGAATAGGTCGAATATACGATCGCCACCGGCAGTTCCATATCCGGCATGAGCGCCAGCGGCAGCGATTGAAAGCAATAAAAACCAAACACAACGACTAATATGTACGCCAGAATGGTCATGACGTTGTGTTTGATACAATTCTCCGCAATTTTCATAGGGGTGTCAGCCCTCCCCGTCCGCTGCGGCATCCGCGGTGTCGTTGGTGACGCCCGCTGCGGTGTCACCCTCGGATGCATTATCCTCGCCGGACACCACGCGCACCACCGCGCCGTCCGCCAGGTAGGACTGCCCCTTGACGACTACCCGGTCACCCTCGGCAAGGCCGGACACAATCTCGGTATCCGTTTTGCTGACCAGACCGGTCTGCACCACCACGCGTGTGGCGGTATCGCCCTCTCCGAAATCGTCAACCACAAACACGTACCGCTCGTCGCCCGTTCCGGTCAGAATTGCCTCGGTCGGCACGGACAGCGCATCGCTGCGGCGGGCCGTGTAAAACGTAACGGTCGCAAACGCACCGATGGGAGGCGCTGTGCCTGCGGGCAGTGCAACCGGAATGTCATACAGATTGGTCTGCGCATTGGCCGCTGCGGGCAGCGAACCGATTGTTCCCTGCAGCATGTCATCCGACAGCACCGAAATCACAATCCCCGCACTGTCGCCCTCATGGATGTTGGTAAATACGTCCTCCGCTACCGAAGCGGTAACCTCCACCTTGCCATCCTCCGCGATGACCACGCCGGGCTGCGCGGAAGAGGCCATACCGCCGCGCACCACATTGACCGCCGTCACGGTACCCGCGCAGGGTGCTTTGACCGTACCGAGCGCCGCCTGCGTCGTAATCTGGTCCATTGACGCCTGAATCTGCGCAAGAGACGCGGATTGCTGCGCCTGCGCCTGCGACACGCCCGCCTGCGCCTGCTGCAGCGCACCTTGCGCCTGCTCAAGCGCCTGCTCCGCGCGCGTTACATCCTGCGCGGCTGCTGCGCCGACTTCATACAACGCCTTGGTGTTATCCAATGTCTGCTGTGCCTGATCCACACCGATCTGCGCCTGCTGCACGCCGAGCTGCGCGGACGAAATAGCGCCATCGGTCGCGGCCTTGGTGGCGCTGTACGACTGCTGCAATGCGCCCAGCGTGGAGGTGACCGTCGAAGTGTCCACGGTAAACAGCACCTGTCCCTTGGTGACCTTATCGCCTTCCTTGATTGGCAGTGTCAGCACCTGTCCCGCCAAAAGCGGGAACACCTGCACTTCATTGACCGCAACCACCTTGCCCGTCACGGAATACTCCGCATTCATCGGGCCGGACGCAACCGTCATCACTTCCACCGCGGTCCCGGTTGGCGCCTCTTCCGTCTGCTCCTGCTCCTTGCCGCAGCCCGCGCCCAACAGCAGCGCCGCCGCCATCACAGCAGCCAAAATACGTTTGCTCTTCATCTGTGTCCTCCGTCGCTCGCTTTTCCGATTTGCCGTCACATCGCGCCGCCTGCCATATAGCCTCGCTTGGCCCAATCGTAGGTATTGTATGCCGTAAACAGGTCATGCTCGGCCGTGTTGACCGCATCCTGTTTGGCGGCCAGATCGTCCTGCGCCGTCAAATAATCGAGCTGGGAGATCATACCGCGCTCATATTGCAGCGCATCCACATCGAAATTCTTCTTTTCGGTATCATATGCAGCTTTTGCTTCGTCCAGCAGACGTTTTTTGTCCTGCACATCCAGATAAAGCTGCCGGAAGGTGTTTTCGGCGCTCTCCTTGGCATAATCCAGATTGAGTTTCGCCGCCTCATAGGCGTCCACGGTGGACGATTCCCCGTCCTCATACTGATTCGATGCCTCGCGCGCCGCATCCTGCGCCGACCAGATGGAATAGCTGTTGTCCAGCGCTTCCTTCAGGTCCTCTTCGTAATTCATGTCCGACAGCTGCGCATCCGTCACGGTCGGCAGCGTAGTCGGCTTGACCGTGGTTGCAGCCGTATTGCCGCACAGCAGCGACAGCTGGTTTTCGGTTGTCGTCTGCATCAGTGTGAGTGTTTCGCGCTGCGCCGCCGTCGTGCGGCGCGTCTGGCGCAGGTTATCCAGCGTCAGCTGAGAGGCCATCCCTATCTCCACCTGCTTTTCCACCACCGCAATCTGACGGTCGAGCGCCGCCAAGTTCCGGTCGAGCGTTGCGATACCCTCCTGCGTGGTGATGATGCCGATGTACGCGGTCTGCGCACCTACAACAATCTGGTTTGCCGTGTTGTCCAACTGTTTTTTCGTGGTAGTATAGGTGTCTTCGAGCTGATCCTCGGCCTCTTCCTGCGCTTCATCCAGCCCGTCAATCGTCCGTTTCATGGTATCCATCCCGGCTGCTGCCAGATCGCGCAGTTTGGTTGCCATTGCAATCTGCGCCTGCGCGACCGCGTCCTGCGACTGACCCAGCGCCGTGATAAAGTCGTTGTAAGCATCGTATTCCGCTTTATACTGCTTGTACTGCGCTTGATACTGCATCTCCTGCACAAGAAACTGCGCGTCCAGGTTGGTATTCTGAATGCTCGCCAGCGTTTTCTGAAAGCCTTGAATGGTCTGATTGTTTGCTCGGACGGTTTTTTCCAGCCCAACAAAGCCGATCGACTGTTCATCTTGCACCGGCGGCGCGGCATTCACGCCGTCGCGCCCAAGCGCATCCTGCGCCACGGAAACCGTCGCCCACATGCCTGCCCCTGCCACATCCAGCACACTCACCGCGCCGGCCGGCACAACCGTCAGCACACAGAGCGCTCCGGCCAACAAAGCGCCTGTTCGTATCCGTTTCATCTGTTCTGTCGTCGTCTCCTCCCGCTGTTCAGAGCAATTCCCTCGTGATAATACTCGTATGGATATATTCAATCTCCTGCCGCGGCAGCTCCCCCGTGCGCAGCGTATGGGCCAGCACCTCGATCGCTCGCGTCGTCTGCGCGGAAAAATCCTGATCAATGATAAAATCCAGCCGTCCATCCTCCAGATACTGCCGTGCGTGAGGTGTCAGATCGTGACAAACCACATGCACACGGCGCGCGGGCTTGGCGCGCTCGAGTGCATCCATGCAGCCGCGGACGGATTCATTTGCCATATAAATGCCGCGCAGACGCGGATTTTGCCGCAGATTCTGCAAAACACCGTCGTAGGTCAGTTCATACTGTTCTACGCTTTCAATCACGTGCGCATTGACATTGCCGCCGAAAATCTCGTAAATTCGGTCCAGAAAGCCGCGCACGCGCAATCCATGGGCGGTAAACTCACGGTTTCCCGTCACCACCAGCACCTCTGCACCCGATATGTACGGCGCGAGCAGGCCCGCGGCCACCCGTCCGGATTTGACCATATCCTGTCCGATATGATACAAACGGCGGCTTTGGCGCACGTCAGAATCACAGGTGACAACCTGAATCCCCGCCGTCACCAGCCGGTCAATTTCCTCGCTCATCGCGAGCGTATCCGGCGCGGTCAGGATGAGGCCGTCAATCCCGCGTCCCTCCAGCCGCTCGATCGCCTCGAAATACGAGCGATGGGAGCGGTTTTTCAGTTCCTCCACCAATACATTTACGTCATTCAAACCACGGTTATGCACTGCCACGCGGATACCCTCCCGCATGCGACGAATGAAAAAGGCGTCCCAGCTCGGCAAAATCACGCCAATCCGGTAAGCCCCCCGTCCCACCCGCGCTGCCTGACGCTGCGCCGGCGTTTTATAACCGTATTCGTTAATCATTTTCTGCACACGCTCACGCACCTCAGGCGCCACGTTCGGGCGTCCGTTCACCACCCGATCAACCGTGCCGCGCGAAACGCCGCATTGCTCCGCTATCCACTGTGCAGTTACCTTCATCAATTGATTCCCCTTTACCTGTGCTATTGCAGCGGGTTGTCTACAATATACAGCCATTTTATCACAGTAGCTTGTATGGCACAAGCAATTCTGTGCATTTTACACACTTTCCCTGGAAAATGACCTTTTCCGTGCATTTTTCTTTTACGCACAATGCACAGGCTTTTTGCACGCTCTACCGTGGTTGTGCGCCGCCATTTTTCACCAATCATGCTTTTCAAAATTGGGCGGTGCGCCGAAATTCCGGCCATGCTCTTGATGCTCCTTCTCAAGTGGTCTATAATAAAATCACCTTATGTAAAAGGAGAGATTTGAAATGGGCATTTTGAAAATCGGCGTAGTTGGCTGCGGCCGTATCGGCAAGCTGCACATCAATAACCTGATTAACAGCGTACCGGGCGTGCAGGTCGTAGCTGCGGCAGATCCGATGCTGGATAAGTCCGGCGCACGCGAGTGGCTGGCAGAGCGCAAGATCACCAACGTTTCCACAGACTTCATGGACGTTATCAACAATCCCGAAGTAGACGTTGTGTTCGTTTGCTCGTCCACCGACACGCACTGCGACGTTTCCATGGCGGCTGTTAACGCCGGCAAGCACGTATTCTGCGAGAAGCCGATCGACTATGATATTGAGAAGATCAAGAAGCTGCTCGCACTGGTTGAAGAAAAGGGCGTTAAGTTCCAGGTTGGCTTCAACCGCCGCTTCGACCACAACCACAAGGCAGTCGCTGACGCTGTCAAGGACGGCACGATCGGCGATCCGCACATTGTTATCGTTTCTTCCCGTGACCCGGAGCCGCCCCCGGCATCCTATGTTGCGGTTTCCGGCGGTATCTTCTACGACATGATGATCCACGACTTCGACATGGTGCGCTACGTCACCGGTTCCGAAGCAGTTGAGATCTCCGCTGTCGGCTCCTGCCTGGTCAACCCGAACCTGCAGGAAGAGTCCGGTATTCCGGACGTTGACACCGCTGTCGTCACCATGAAGATGGCAAACGGCTGCATCGCGGTCATCAACAACTCCCGTCAGGCTGTTTACGGCTATGACCAGCGCGTTGAGGCGTTTGGCTCCAAGGGCATGGCTTCCGATGCCAACGACCTTATCAACACCACGACCGTTATGACCAAGGATGGCGCTCATTCCGAGAAGCCGCTGTGGTTCTTCCTCGAGCGTTACAATCAGGCGTTTATCGAGCAGGTTATCGCGTTTGTTGATGCAATCAACAATGACAAGCCGGTTCCGGTTGGCGCGATTGACGGTCTGCGTCCGGTTCTCATGGCCAAGGCTGCAACCGAGTCCTGCCGCAACGGCGGTGTTTACGTAAAGGTTGAGGAGTAATCCTTCCTTACATAAGCAAAAACGCATAATGAATCCCCTCAGGCATTGCCTGAGGGGATTTTTGCCGTGGCGGATGCAAATTGCGTGCGGTGTGTGACGATAGGCAAAACAGAAGTGTTGGGAAAGCCTGCAGTTCTATGCTATAATGATAAAAACTCT
>ENA-OWPN01002402-OWPN01002402.1-human-gut-metagenome-genome-assembly--contig:-NODE-2402-length-11567-cov-2.424079_pt1 | contig 11567 bp, 12 predicted proteins | sample MGYA00248266_ERZ651850 | MGnify/ENA primary metagenome ERZ651850 (study PRJEB26924, sample SAMEA4378296) | human gut metagenome | biome: human gut; feature: human-associated habitat; material: faeces... | reverse complement strand
CGACATCATCGTAAAACTTTATAACGATACGCCTAAACACCGTGACAATTTCATCAAGCTGGTCAAAGCTGGTGTTTATGACAACATTCTGTTCCACCGTGTCGTAAAAGGCTTTATGATCCAGACGGGAGATCCCTCCATCAAACCCGGACACGCTCCTGCAGCAGTAGATACCAATGCATACCGTTACACCATCCCGGCAGAAATTGTCTATCCACGTCATTTCCACAAAAAAGGGGCACTTGCTGCTGCACGCATGGGCGATGATGTCAATCCGGAAAAAGCATCCAGCGCCACACAGTTTTATATTGTGACCGGCAAGACTTTCAGCTCAGGCAAACTGATGGAACTCTATTCTCTGGTATATCAGGATAAAGTGGATCAGTTAAAAGAAGAACTGTCACGCCCTCACATCAAAGAAATGTATATGCTGCGCAAACAAGGCAAGCAGTCCGAACTGGAAGCCTTGAAAGATTCCATTCTGCATCAGGCAGAAAAACAGATTGCCGCCGCTGGCTGTCGCACCCGAAAAGACAGTGTGCGGGTTGTGGAGGTGCTGTTCACGGCCAGCCCGGAGTTTTTCAAAGGTAAAAAACGGGCAGAGGTTCGAGCCTACTTTGAGGAGGCCCTGCGATTCTTTGAGCAATATCAGAATAAGGCCAATATCATATCCGCCGTGGTGCATATGGACGAGAAAACGCCCCATATGCACCTTTCTTTTGTCCCGCTGACTGCGGACGGCAGGCTTAGTGCCAAGGAGATCGTAGGAAATAAGAAAAAGTTGACCCAGTGGCAGGACAACTTCTGGTCCCACATGGTCCGAACATACCCGGAGCTGGAGCGTGGTGAAAGTGCCAGCCAGACCGGGCGTGACCACATCCCGCCCAGGGTGTTCAAGGAGATGACCTGATTGACCAAGCAGAAAGCCAAGCTGGAGGAACTGCTGGCCGGTATTGGAGCATTTAACGCCAAAAGCAGAGCTGCCGAGATTGCAGCGCTGCTGGACAAGTATATCCCGGCGGTGGAGCAGATGCACACCACAATGAAGAAGTATCAGGTAGTGTTCACGGCCACTACCGCCGAGAACAAAAAGCTGAAACAGGAGAATGCACAGCTGGAGCAGTCTCTGGACAAGGCTACCAAAGAAAGTACCTTGAAGCAGCTGGCCGACGCCAAACTGCGGCGAGACTATGCGGATGCCATCGCTGTGCTGGATCGCATCCCCCAGGAAGTGCTGGATGTGTATGCCCGTGGAGGCCACGGGAGAGAGGAGCGGCCTATTGAAGAACGGTAAGAAGAAAAAGCCAAATGATTATGGTACCGGTATCCCGCAGCATGAGATGGAGGCGCTGGCCCGTGTGCTGCTGCCGGAAATCGAAAAGTTTTACGCCAGCGAAGAAGGGCAGCGCCAATTTGCTCAGTGGCAGGCCGAGCAGGCCCGGAGCCAAAAGGCCAAGTAATGGCCTGTAAGCTGTGATCTACATCAAAAACGAATATACAAGGAGGTCTGCAAAAGAACTGCCATGGTTCCTATCATACACCGAAATTCGACAAAAATAAATCGAAAAAGGGCGAACTTTCCTCAGCTAGAAGGAAGGTTCGCCCCTTTTTTGTTTATCGGGTCAAATTTAAGTTTTCAGTAAAAAGAAGAAATCCGAGCCCATCCCCCACAGGGAAGATACAGTTAGACGTAATTGGTTACATTAGATTTTTAATTTTAAGAAATTCAGGCAATTGATAAAAAAGGAGTAAAAAATGCTATAATTGATATGCAATAAAACTCATTTGTTTAGATTAGTGTTATATAGTGCCTCGTACCGGATTTTAGCGCCGACAACGGCCTCGATAATTGCATCAAGCATCTGTGCATTTGTTGCTTTGCTGGTCATGGGAATTTTATAATGTTTTATCAGTAATTTTAATGTTGACTTATGAAGGTTCTGTTCTATTAAATAAGATCGAGCATCGGCTCTTGTTGTTTTTTCTTCAAGGGTTGTGCAAATTAAATCAATAGAAATGTCCTCTGTCTTTGGGGCGGCAATTTCTTTTTGGCGACAAGATTCCAATTTTAGACAAGCCTTTTTGTTGAGTAAATCCTCGATTTGAGAATCTTCCAGGCGACTTAAGAAATCTAATACTACTTTAATTAACAAAACATTGTTGTTCATGTTAGACTCCGATCTTTTGCATAAACTCTGTTGCAAGCTCCTCTAGTTCTTGTACGACTTCTGCGTATGTACCACTGGTATGTCGCTGCATGACCACGGGAGATCCAGAATCTGGAGCACTTGCAAAAAGTGTTTTGTTTTCTCTAATCATACTGCTAAATAGAGGGACACTATTTCGAGTTAGCGCATCAATATAATACTGCTGTGCTACAATTGGAGCTCCGCTTCTTAGGGAAATCATGGTTGCTATAACACCTAAAAATTCAGGAGCAATAGGTTTTGTTGCAGTTCCCTCGCAGTAACGATTATATTGCGAAACAAGATTATTGATATGATTACGCAACTGGTTGATACCTAAAGTAGATAAATAGTCCATCTTCGCAGGGATAATATAGTAATCACTCGCAACTATTGCATTTTTAGTAACAATACTAAAGTTTGGAGGGCAATCAAACAGAACAACATCATACTTTTCTTCTAATTTGGACAATTCGTTTCGAATATATGAATAAGTTCTTAGGAAATTATTCCTTTGCTGCCTTTCAGTATTTCCGGTTAATCCAGCCGCCAACTCAATATCAACATCCACCAATCCGAGATGAGAACAAATAATATCTATATCTTTCTTTACAATTAAGTCACTAAATGTTGGGACAGGAGATGTGCCATCTATTAATGAATCAAACCAATATTTGATCGTACGATTCTTTTCATAGTGCTCTTGCCAATACTCGACTTTCATATAGGAAAAAGTCAAATTCGTCTGTGGATCGAGATCAATAACAAGAACCTTCTTTCCTCGATATGCCATTTCAGAAGCAATATTTGCTGTTACAGTGGTTTTACCAACACCACCTTTATAATTGATAACAGATACCGCTCTCATGTATATTCCCCTTTTCAATTACATTATATTTATATTATAGTTATTATTCATATATAATCAACACCCATATAAGAGAAAAAGGGCGAACTTTCCTCGGCTAGAAGGAAGGTTCGCCTTTTTTGTTTATCGGGTCAAATTTAAGTTTTCAGTAAAAAGAAGAAATCCGAACGCATCCCCCACAGGGAAGATGCAGTTCGGATTATCCTCTTTTGGTCCGAGTGACAGGACTTGAACCTGCGGCCTCTTGACCCCCAGTCAAGCACGCTACCAGCTGCGCTACACCCGGATGCATATAATAAAATAAATCTTGCTAAAATAGAATAACAAATTTGACAGCGATTGTCAAGAAAAATCTATAAAAAAGCTGCAAGTCAGGAGCGAACTACGCACAGACTCACACCTCTGACCGTTGCAGAATGGAGCCTTCCAAATGCAAACCGAACGGGACGCGGTATTTTCCGTATCCCGTCCGGTTTTCTGTTGTTTTATTCGCTCTGTGTTCCATAAGTCATTGCAAACTGCGCAAGTAGCTTTGCTGCGTCCTCAACATCACTCACCGCGCACATCTCGCTCGGAGAATGGATATAGCGCGTTGGGATGGACACTGCGCCCGCCTGCACGCCCGCGCGCGCCTTTTGCAATGCGGCCGTATCCGTGCCGCCGAACTGCAAAATCTCGCGCTGGGTGGCAACGCCGCAGTCGTGAGCCGCCCGCTCGAGCGCCGCGCATACCGCCGGTGTGCAGATAACCGAGCGGTCCATCACTTTGACTGCCGGGCCTTTTCCCATGTCGACCGCCATCGGCGTTTTGCGCTCAGGCAGGTCGCCCGTGTCGGTCACATCCACTGCAATGGCGACATCCGGCTGCACGGCAAACGCCGCCGCTCCCGCGCCGCGCAGGCCGACTTCCTCCTGCGCCGTGAATACGAAATACAGGTCGTTGTCCGTCTCCCCTACCTGCTCCATCGCGCGCAGCAGCGTCACGCAGCCGATGCGGTTGTCCAGATACGGGCCGCACAGCACACCATTCTGCTCAAAGCGTGGCGCTTCAAATACCGCAAAATCACCCACTTGCACCTGCTTTTCCGCATCCGCGCGGTCCTTTGCGCCGATATCGATGAACAGATTGTCCAGCGTCAAGTCCTTAAACGGTGTTTTCTCTTCATAAGAGATGACCCCACGCGTACCGTTTGCAAAGCGCACGGTGATATTGATGAGGTCGCCCTTGAACAAGCCGCCGACTTGCGAAAAGCGGATAAATCCCTTTTCGTCGATATAGGTGGCCACCACGCCGATGGAATCCATATGTGCGGCAAACAGCACCTTTTTACCGCTTCCCTTTTTGCGGCAAATGAGATTGCCCAACGCGTCGGTCGTCACGTCGTCAATATATTCTCCTGCGATGGCCGCAATCGCCTCGCGCACGGCATCCTCGCGGCCGGATGGGCCAAACGCACCGCCGACCTCGTTCCATAAATCAAAAACCTTGCTCATTCGGTTTCTCCTCCCAGTTCCTCCAGAAATGCGCGTGCAGCCTGCAAAACCGCCTCGCAGTCGCTCAGTGCCGCCACGCTCGACGGCGAATGGATATAGCGCACGGGCGCGGCCACGGCGCACACGCGCACGCCTGCCCGGCTCTTATGGATGCGGCCTGCATCCGTGCCGCCGGAAATGCGCGTCTTGGTCTGCCACGGAATGCCGCGCCGGATACATGCGTCACGCAGCATCTCAAACAGCGCCGCATCATAAATCGTCGCGCCGTCCATGAACGGAATAACCGCCCCGCCGCGCACGCGGCAAACCGCTTTACCATCCTTCACTTCCGCCAAATCGGCTGCGGTCGTGCCCTCGATGACGAGCGCAAATCTCGGGTCGAGCGCATAGGCCATACTCGCCGCACCACGCAGGCCGGTTTCCTCCTGCACGGTAAAGCAGAACCAGGTATCAACCGGCGGTTGCTCCTCCAGCAGCGTCAGCAGCGCCGCGCAGCCGATACGGTCGTCAATTGCCTTGGCTTTGATGAGCCCATCTCCGAACAGCACCACATCCGAATCGAACACGCCGTAATCGCCCAGCGAAACCTTGGCTTCGGCCGCCGTGCGACTGGTTGCGCCAATATCGATATATAAGTCCTTGGTTTTGGGCATAGTGCGCCGCTCGGCAGCGGTTGTCAAATGCACCGCCTTGATGCCGATGACGCCGCGCGTGTCGCCAAACCGCACGCCCTTACCGATTACAACGCGCGGGTCGACCCCGCCGACAAAACCGAATTTCAGCATGCCATCCTCGGTGATTTTTTTGACGATAACGCCAACCTCGTCCATGTGCGCGCACACGGCGACCGGCCGCTCGAGTGTCTTTTTTCCCTTGCGGAACACCATGACGTTACCGATGGAATCCGTTCGGATTTCATCCGCGAAAGGCTTTGCTTTTTTGAGCACAAACTCGCGCACCGCGTCCTCACAGCCGGATGGACCGGGCAGCGCGCACAGCGTTTTGAGCAGTTCGGTCATGCTTCCACCTCCCCGTCAAAGTCGCACAGGAACCGATAGATCAGTTCTGCCACATCCTCCACATCGGATGTTTTGACCACCTCGACCGGCGTGTGCATGTATTTCTCCGGGATGGACAGCAGTGCAGTCGCAATGCCGTGCGCGACAATCTGTATTGTCCACGCATTCGTACCCGTATTGCCCTCCATCACCTCGAGCGAATAGTCGATATCGTTGGCCTTCGCGGTTTTGATAAGCCGCTTGGTCAGCCCGCGGTGCAGATTCGGCCCCACGCCAATGGCCGGGCCGCTGCCCAACTCAAACACGCCGTCCGACGGGCCATCCGGCGTTTTACCGTGCGTTACGTCCACCGCAATTGCATACTCCGGCTGTACGGCAAACGCGCCGGTCTGTGCGCCGAGGCCTGTGACTTCTTCCTGCGCGCTGATGAGCACCGCGATATTACAGCGGCGCTTTTTATGCTTTTTGATTTTTTCCAACGCAAGCAGAATCGCGGCCACGCCCGCGCGGTCATCCAAGCATTTGCTGCAAACCTGCCCGCCAAGCAGCTTGACCGGCTGCTGTGCAAACACGATCGGCGTGCCAATACGGATTTTCTCCTTGGCGTTTTCCAGTCCGGTGTCAATCAGCATTTGATCCACCGGCACCGCCTTATCCTGTTCGCCCGCTTTCAGCAGGTGCGGCGGCATGCAGCTGACAACGCCGTATAACGGCTCGTCCGCCAGAATAGTCACTTCGGTTGCCAGCAGCATGCGCGGGTCAACGCCGCCCACCGGCGCAAAGCGCAAAAAGCCACCGTCCAGCACCTCGGTAACGACAAAGCCAATCTGGTCGAGGTGTGCGTCAAGCAGCACGGTTTTGGCGTGCTTGCGACCGCAGCCCTTATAGCCCAGCACATTGCCGTTGTGGTCGATTTCAACCGTATCACACAGCGGACGCAGCAGCGCGGCCACCGCCTGCGCCGCCTGTTCTTCAAACCCGCTCACCGCCGGCAGCGCGCACAGCGTTTGCAGGGTTTTCTCTATCTGCAAGGAACATTCCTCCTTTTTTCTCTACGGTGGGCCGCAGCCCGCCCGTAGACTCTATTATACCCGTTTCCCCTGCCGGAAACAATACGCCATCCACAGTGATGGATAGATTTTGCGTCCGATTTTCCGCTTCCAAGCATTTTGCCAAGAAAACTTTGCAAATCTTCTTGACAAGTTTACTTGGCGTGTTATACTGAATATGCAAAGAACACTTGGTATATTATTGGATAGAGACAGTGAGGTGTTCCCTATGAATAAAGAGGAAATTCTGGCAAAAAGCCGCAGAGAAAATCTGGATGAAGGCAAAAAGAATGCAGAAAATCAGGGCAGACAAATCGGCATCATCTCATTCATCACCGTTCTGATTTTTCTCTTCATTTTCAATATGTGTACCAATCGGTCAAACGACGCGCTGGCCGCAGTCTTTTGGGCATATGTTGCAGCCGAAGCCTATCCCCGCTATCGGTTCAGCAAAGATAAATCTCTATTGGTGACCTCCATTGCAGGCGGTTTTCTCTCCATTACCAACCTTATCACCTATGTAATGCGCGTGGTGGGATGAGCGATGAACGAAAAACTGATTCTGCACAACCGCCTAAAAGAAGCGCGCGGTGAGAAAAATTTATCGCAGGCACAGCTGGCCGAGCTGGTCGGTGTATCACGCAACACGATTAGTTCCATCGAGACCGGACAGTTCAACCCAACCGCCAAACTCGCGCTTATCCTGTGCATCGCACTGGACAAAAAATTCGAGGATTTATTCTATTTCGAGTAACCAATCTAAACAGGCCGGCCGCTTTCCGCGGTCGGCCTGTTTCATCATAGCAAATGCAGGTCCATCACCTGCTCCACCGGCACGATCGTGCCGTCTTCCAGCACGATCTGCTTTTCAAAATCGCGTATTTTACAAACGCGGCCGCGTACGGTCACATACGCTCCGCCCTCCTTTTTATGGTCCGGCACGAAATAGGTAATCTCCGCTGCCGGTTGTGTGCCGATCTGCGCGCGCAGCTGACCGATACGTGCGTCCAGTTCTGCGATCATGCTCTCGTCAAGCGCTGCACGCGGCTGGGTCAACCGCGCGGTTTCCGCGACTGCATCCACATGACCGGTCAATGCAGCAAAAGGGGCAAACTGCGCCGCACGATTTTCCCGCGGCATAGGCGGATGCCGCGACGATGTGTGATGCGGCAAATACAGCAGCTCCGCATATCGCTCCACTTCGTTTTTTCTCATGCCTTATGTCCTCCGATCTGGTCGTTGCGCGCCCGCGTGGTCGCTGTATCCTGCAAATCCATGCCTTTCAGAATCGCATTTTTTCCAAATTTACGCTTGATGGAAAGAATCGCTTGCTGCATCTGCTGTTCTCGCGCCAGTATAGCAGCCTGCTCCCGTTCCTGCTGCTGCCGCGCCGCATAATCAGTAAATAAATCGATCTGCTCATATTCCGGCACTCGCTCCAATGTGGCCTCGTCCCGCAGGTGATTGGCCGACAGCGATAACCGCCGCACAAGCAGTTCGCGCCGCACAATACGGTCATAGAGTCCACTTACCGCATCGGTCAACAGCTTAGCGGATGCGGTGTGCTGTTCCAAATTTGTCGTACCATGCGCATGCTTTGGTATTGTACGGCCATAATGGTCGGTCACAACAGCACCCTGATACTGCGCACGCCGCGCTGGATCGGTTAGACTAACACGGTCATATCCCACCGTCAGCACAATCTGGTCGGTTGTCAAATGCTTTTCCACCAATTCAAGTGCAAGCAAATCAACCATTTCGCGCACCACCAAACGCGCATCGGCAAAGGAATACGGTTCTTGCAGCACCTGCCCGGAGGCAATACTTTTTTGCGCCGGACGATAGGACTTAATCTCCTCCATCGTGCATGACTCAAATCCCCATGCATGGTCAATCAGCAGCTCTGCATTCACACCGAACAGACGATACAGCAATTCTTCGTTGTAGTAATCCTGCGGTGCTCCTATGGAACAGCGCGCGATATCACCCATAGTGCGCAGCCCGTGCTGCTCCAGTTTGCGTGCGTAGCCGTGCCCCACCCGCCAGAAGTCGGTCAGCGGCCGATGTGTCCACAACTGCTGCCGATAGGACATCTCGTCGAGCTGCGCGATGCGGATACCATCCGCATCCGGTGTGATATGCTTCGCCACAATATCCATCGCAACCTTGGCCAGATACAGATTGGTGCCGATACCTGCCGCTGCCGTGATGCCGGTTGTGTGCAGGATATCCCGCACGATATGCGCGGCCAGTTCGCGCGCGGTCAGGCCATAGTGCGGCAGATAGGTAGTTGCATCGATAAACACCTCGTCGATCGAATACACATGGATATCCTCCGGCGCAATATATTTGAGATAGATCTCATAAATTCTTGTGCTCCACGCAAGATAATGCGCCATTTGTGGCGGCGCAGTCAGATAATCCACCGCAAGGGACGGATTTTTCCGCAGCGTGCTGTCATCACAGGATTTGCCGGTTAGGCGATGCCCTGGCGCCTGATACTGGCGCATTTGGTTGACCTGCCTGAGCCGCTCAATCACCTCAAACAAGCGCGCCCGTCCCGATATTCCGTAGGCCTTGAGCGAGGGTGACACCGCAAGGCAGATGGTCTTTTCCGTGCGGCTGGGGTCTGCCACCACCAGATTGGTGGTGAGCGGATCCAGCCCGCGCTCCACACACTCTACCGAAGCATAGAAGGACTTCAGATCGATTGCAAAGTAGATGCGCGTCTGCGCTGCACTTGCCGACACCATTTCTCTCTCCCTTCCAGCTATACTTACATTGGTTACCCTCATTATAACATGCCCTTGCCTCAAAATCAAACATTTGTTCGATTTTTATCCTGCATCATTCTTCCATATTTCTATACCATGTCGTTCTTTCTGTTTACAGTATCTATTTTGCTGCTTGTTTTCAGTTTTTCCATTCAATCAAATGTCATACATGAAACAAAAAAGCCTGAGGGATGCTCCCTCAGGCTTTTTTATGCGTTTATTCAAGTATCCAGCTCACAGCAATACAGCGTATTGGTATCGGTGTCATAAATCCCCACGGTGAAATTGAAAGACGCCCGGTTCAGAATATCCGTACCGGTTGCCTTTCCCTGCTCCACCTGCCGGTCGATCAAACGATAATATCCATTTGCAATCTCAGGCACTAAGACCTTGCCGTCTTCATCCGTCAAAAACGGGCCGACACTGCTTGTCTCATCAGACACCCCATATACCAACGTCTGAACGGTTTTGTCCAGCGGAAACGATTTCCATGCGTTGTCTGCTTTGATCTGTTTTATCATCTCGTTACCGTCAAAATGCAGCACAACACAGGAAGTGCCGTCGCCGTTGCCGCTATGCGTGTCCATACTGGACATTGTGCTGCCGGTAGAAGCATCCACCCCAAGCGCTTCCGAAACCATGTCCTGTGGGTTCTTCGAACCACAGGCGGCCAATGAAAAGACGAAAACGAGAACAATCCCTATCCAACCTAACTTTTTCACCGCAAGCACCTCCGCTTGTCATGTAGGAAAACCTACTTAGAGCTTGGCCAACTCCTGTGCAATCAGCTTGTTGATGATCTGCGGGTTGCCCTGCCCCTTGGAAGCCTTCATGCACTGGCCCACAAGGAAACCGGTGACATTCTTGCCTGCCTTGAAGTCCGCGACTGCCTTTTCGTTCTTTGCAATCACGTCCTGCACGATGGCAAGGATTGCACCCTCGTCGGACACCTGCTTGAGGCCCATGCGCTCTACAATCGCCTCAACCGTTTCTTCAGTCTCGAACATGCTAGGCAGAACCTTCTTGCCAGCCGCACCCGAAATCGTGCCCGCTTCAATGAGTTTGACCAAATCGACCAGCTTGTCTGCGGTCAGCTTGGTGTCCGGCAATTCCACGCCCTTGTCGTTGAGATACTTGGAGATATCGGACAGAATCCAGTTTGCCGCCGCCTTGGGCTTGACCTGTTTTGCCGCTGCGTCGAGCAACTCCGCCTTGGCAAAGCTGTCCGAAATCAGACGCGCCTCCATCGCGGTCATGCCGTATTCGTTCAAATAGCGCTCATAACGCGAAATCGGCAGCTCAGGGATTTCGCTCTCGATCTGCTGCATCCACTCATCCGAAATTTCCACCGCAATCAGGTCCGGATCGGGGAAATAACGGTAGTCCTGCGCATCCTCCTTGGTGCGCATGACCGTGTTTTTGAGCTTCACGTCATCCCAGCGACGGGTCTCCTGCTGGATTTCCCCGCCGTTCTCGACCACTTCGATCTGGCGGGCAATCTCATAGTCAATCGCACGAACCGCGCCCGAAAACGTGTTGATATTCTTCATCTCCACGCGCGTACCCAGCTCCTCCGAACCTTCCGGACGGATGGAAACGTTCACGTCGCAGCGGATCGAGCCTTCCTCCATCTTACAGTCGCAGATATCGAGGTAGGACAGCGTAGTTTTAATCATTTCAAGGAATTCCTTCGCTTCCGCCGAGGAATGCAGATCAGGCTTGGTGACCATCTCAATCAGCGGCACACCACAACGGTTGAAGTCCACCACCGTGCCGTCGATCTCGTCATGCAGCAGCTTGCCCGCGTCCTCCTCGAAGTGGATGCGCTCGAGACGGCAGGACTTCTTCTCGCCATCAACATAGAAGAACACCTCGCCGTTTTCACAGATCGGCACATCGAACTGCGAAATCTGGTACGCCTTGGGCAGGTCGGGATAAAAGTAATTCTTACGGTCGGCCTTGCAAAGCTGGTTGACCGTGCAGCCGGTCGCCTTGCCCATCTTGGCCGCATAGTGAACCACCTGCTTGTTGAGCACAGGCAGCGCGCCCGGCATACCGGTGCAGACCGGACAGGTATGTGTATTCGGCGCACCCCCGAACTCAGTGCTGCATCCGCAGAAGATCTTCGTCTTTGTTGCAAGCTCTACATGGACCTCAAGTCCAATGACTGTCTCATAT
>ENA-OWPN01002398-OWPN01002398.1-human-gut-metagenome-genome-assembly--contig:-NODE-2398-length-11607-cov-3.047870_pt1 | contig 11607 bp, 12 predicted proteins | sample MGYA00248266_ERZ651850 | MGnify/ENA primary metagenome ERZ651850 (study PRJEB26924, sample SAMEA4378296) | human gut metagenome | biome: human gut; feature: human-associated habitat; material: faeces... | reverse complement strand
TGGAGAGCGGGCGCTTCGGTGCAATATGCGCCGGAGTGAAGCGCTTCATGGTGTAGCCTTCGCGCAGGATCGTGATCCCGCCCTTGCGAGGTGCTACAAAAGGTGCCGCTTTCTTGGATCCCTTGCGGTATTCCACCAGCACGTCGTCAGTGGCGAACACGTCAGAGGCGGCGTTAGTAGGGAAATAGCGATCCAAAAGGAAAGAGTGAAGCGGCGGGAGCTGCTGCACAGAGGCGAGCAGTGTGTGGGTATCGTAAAAATTAAAAGCCATTTGTCTGTCCTCCTTGTTTTTTTAGTATGCTACGGCGTCAGAGAGCAGGATTCCGGCAGAGCGGAGCGCCTCCTTGTCCGTTTCACTGATCGCATGGCTGTTGTCAGTGATCAGGCTGTTCTCGTTAAAATGGCCGGTACGGTATGCAGTCGCTACCGCGTCGGAAGCGGTTCCGACTTCCACGTCGTCAGCCAGCACGCAGTTGGCTGTCAGTGTCTCGTTGCTTTTCGCAGCGGTACCGAGAATTACACGCAAGCCGTCGCCTGCGGTACCGGCGGAGAGTGCCAGAACAGTGCCGCGCTTGTAGGCTTTGGCCTCGGTGGCTTCCTTGCGGATCTTCACGGTGAAAACCTCTGCGGGCGGGTACTGGCCGTTGATCAGGTTGTCGAAGCCTACGGCCCCGATCGTTTCGTCGAGTCTTTTACTCATTACTTCGTACCTCCTTTGGTCTGGTTGTAGGCGGAAACTACCGCCTGAATGTCTGCTGCGTCCTGTTCCTGAGCGTTTGCAGGTGCGCCGCCGTTAGGTGCTGCGCCTACGTCTGCGGCTCCGGATTTTGCTCCCTCTGCCTGATATGCTGCGAGGAAATTCTGGCCGGACGCTGCGCTGGCCTGCATAACACGGAAGCAGAGCTCCTGAGCTGTGCAAGGGTTGTCGCCGTACTTGGCGTCGTGTACGAGCTGCTGATCCGGGATAGAGGCGGCGATAGAGTCGATCTGCTCGATTCTCTGGCGTTCTGCTGCCACGGCCTCACCGGAAGCGTTCTGCGCTTCGGTTCTTGCGCTGGCCTCGATCTGGGCCACGATCTCCGGGTATGCTGCCCTCAGTTCCTTCTCGTCCATAGGTTTGTTACCTCCTTCTTTTTTTGCCGCCTTTGCGGTCGGCTTCTTTTTATTTGCTCCGGGCTTTGCAGCCGGTGGAGTCGCGATTGCTTTCACCGGGATAGTGCCCGGCACATGCTGGAGCCCGTCAACATTGTGGCGTACTCCATTAACAAAAAGCACCTTTCTGTCGGCGCTCATGCTCATTTCTGGATCGTCCTCGTCCTCTTTGATTGCGTCAGCGAAGCCCTTCTCCAGAGCTTCGCGGCCGGTGAACCACGTCTCCTTGGTCATCATGCTGCGGAGAGTATCGACTTCGATCCCTGTCTTGCTGTTGTAGATCTCGGCGACGGCCCGCTCGCTGGCGTCCATTCCTTTCATAAGCTGCTTCATGTCCTGCATGTTCATGTAGTCCCAGAGCATAACGCTTACGCCGTGGATCATAATCAGGGAACCGGGGTACACGGTCACTGTGTCGCCCGCGCACATGATAACGCTCGCAGCGCTGGCCGCGATTCCCTCGACAATGACGTTCACCTCACCGCTGAGAGCTTTCAGCGCGTTGTGGATTGCGATCCCGGTGTAGAGATCGCCGCCGCAGCTATTGAGCTTGACGGTGATGTGTCCCTTGTCTTTGACTGCTGCCAGATCCTCCATGAAGCCCTCCGGCGTGATAAAAAGGCCGGGCTCCGGTTCGCCTGTCCACCAGTCAACGGGCTGCTGGCTCATAACGTCGCCGTAGAGAGTGATCTCTCCCTCGTCGTCGCCGGTGCTGGCCATATTCCAGAACTTTGTCGCCGCGGGAGCTTGTGGAGCAGCAGCCGGGCCCATGATTAGGCCGCTATGTTTGGTTTTCATTGGCTTATCCTCCTTGTATGGTTTGCTTTATCTGCTCGCCGATCACGAGACTGCGGAGAGCCACCGTGCCCCTCTTGCGAGCTGTTTCGGGGTTGTGTGGATTGTCGTCGCCTTCTGGCGGATCCTGTTCGCCGTCCGGTTCCGCTGTTCCGGTGCCGCTCTGGTGCGGATCTGGTGGATTGCCTCCGAGCTTTTCGTTTTCACGTCTGAGCTGTTCCACATTGCTGTCCCATTGGCCACCGTTTAGGCGGATCGTGCTCTGCTCGTGAGTGGAGAAGCCTTCACTGCACGCGAGGATCTCGGCCGTGATTTCCTTCACCGGATCAAGCTGTCCCTGAGACGGGCCGAGCCATTCGCTGCCGAGATACGCGGCGCGGATCGCTGGATTCTGGAAAAAGCCCGGCGCATATATGCGGCCACGGGCCACGGCTTCGCTCATCCACACTTCATAGCATGGGCGGCAAAAGTCGTCCGCCAGCCATTCGCGGCGCATTTTGAACGCCTTCCACGCTTCCAGTAGAGCAGCACGGCTCGCACTGTATGAGGCGTTGAAGGATTTCAGGAGCAGATCGCTGGGAATTTCCAGCGCGGCGCCTACTTGTGCACTGATCGCTACGGCGAATTTGTCAAAGCTGCCGTTCGGGTGCGTCGGGTTTGCAAATTCTACGCTTTCGCCCGGCCCCATGACATTGATCTGGCCCGGCCCCATGCTGTACTCGTTCGGGTTCCGCATTTCTCCGGGTGGTACCGGATCCACCTCATTGAATGGCATTTCATCAGTCGGGGCTTCTGTCTTAATGAAGGCAGTGTAAAAGCTCTCGACGACTGCGGCCATGAGTTCGGACTCGGTATACCTGCGAAGCTGCAGCAGCGGCTCGATCACCTGCGCGAGATAACTCACGCCGCGGTACTGATCCGGGCGCTCTGTGTCAATGACGTGGAGCACATTCGGAAGACCGGTGCTTTGCTGGTATGCCAGAACGCGGGCCCATTCAGTAACCGGAGCGCCGAGCTCATACGGGTAGTTGCTGCGTATGTGATACGCTACCACCATGCCGTTCTTGTCTACTTCCACGCCGTCGTATATGGTGTTGCCCGTTTCTGAGTTCTTTCCGGTCGTGTAGTAGAGCGTAGTCCCGGCCCCGTAGTTGTTCGGGGTTGCGATTCTGTCGGACTCGATCAGGTGGACGCGGAGAGAGTAGGGGAGCAGCCGAGTGGTTTCGTACTGCTTGATCAACCCTATGCAGTCGCCGGAGAGCAGCCACGAGATCAGCGCGAGCTGCTGGAGCCCGTAGAAGTTATTCATGCCGGTGGCGTCGCAGGCTCTCTTGTTGCTGGCCCAGAGGGAAAACTCTCGCTCTGTTTCTTTCTGCCACCGTTCTGCCTGATCCGGTGAGAGTCCGAGCACTTCGCGGTCGATCCGGCTTTTAAGCCTGAGCCCGACGCCTACCACGTTTGTGCGGTTGGTTTTGATCGCCGAGGTAGCGATCGGCGCGGCCATGTATAACATGCGGGCACGCTGTCGCATGGTGTAGTTGTTGAAGTCTATGTCCTCGTGAGCGGATCCACTGGGAGCATTAAAGCCTTTCACGGCTTTTTTTCTCCAGCTTGCGCCCGCCTCTCCATAGCCCTTATTCTGAGGGCGTACGTTATCCGGGAGATATAGCCCCCTCGTTTGGTCGTACTTCGTTTTTCTCACCTCCTTGCAAGTAATTAAAAACGGCAGCGGCCGCGGTATCTAAAGGAGCGAAAATGTCCCGCAGTCGTCGCCGTAGTAAAGCCAGCCGATCGGCCAGCGTTTACCCATTTACCAGTCGCGGGGCACTACCCCCACGGCACGGCGAGCAGATCCGCCCGCCAGTTCGGCCTCCAGCTCGCGGACTCGCTTTTGCAGCTTCGCGATCATGTCCTGAACGGAAGCGAGCGAAGTCTGGTACCGTTGCAGGTTTCTGGAGCCGATTGTGTAGAGCTGCACCCCGTCCTTGCTGAGCATGTCAGCCTCACGGGCCAGATACGCACTGAGTCGCGTCCTCGTTTCTGTGAGCTCTTGCTGTATGGTTTCTTTTGATCTCATGGGTTCACCTCCTTACCACTCGTCGAAGTAGTTCCGGGCTGCCGGTTTTGGTTTTCGGCGCTGCGCCGGTTTGGTTTGCGGCGTTTCTTGGACATTTTTCAGACGCCGCTCCACCGCGAACATGTCCGGATCTATGATTTTTAGCCCGGCGTTCGCATAGTTTCGGCAGTCGAGGGCCTCGTTCCGGTTGTGTCCGGGGATTTTTACCCAGTGCCACTGGTTGCCGCGCTTTGTTTGCGTGAGCTCCAGACGCTCGGAGAGCAGGCCGTTGAAATAATAGGTATCGTAGCCGCATGACTCGTGGATCGGGAAATGGCAATATTTCGGGCCAGCTTCCTGAACCTTTAGGCTCGACATGATCGTTTCTTTTCCAGCGTCAACGCCGAGCGTGTAGAGCCAGCAGGTGATCCGCTTGTTGTCCTTGATCGGAACCTTTGACGGAGGCGTCACGAACGGGATCCCGTCGCCGCCCTTGCCCTTGATAGCAAAAACACGCTTGTTTTTACGCTCACGGCAGCGAGTGTATACCTCTTGGGTGTAGTGGCCGCCGGAGTCCACGCAGGTGATTGAGATCCGCAGCCCTTTTCCGTCATTGAAGCGGTAAACGTGATCGATCACGTCGTCGAGCTGCTGCCATACCTCGTCGGTGTCTGGCTTTCCCATGATGTAGCCCTTTTTTATGCCCCACGTTTCACCGTAGAAGCCATGGCCCACGACTTCATACTCCAAACGGTTGTCCTGAGTATCTACGCCGCAGGTGAGAACGAGAACGCCCTCCGGAACTTCGACGGGAGAGCCGTCGGCATTGGTGCCGTAGTCCTCGCGCCGGGCCAGCATGGTGTCCTCGTCGGCTATGTCGCCGCGATCCTCCCAGAGCTCACCCAGCAGTGTGTTGTAAACTACTTTGAGCTTTTGCGGATCGTCCTTAGCTTGCAGAAATTTGAGCGCGATCTTTTCCCACGGAGTCCATGGAGAAGAAAAAGCGTTCAGCCAGAAGGAACGGACGCCCTCGTCGTAGGCCGCCGGGTTCTCGGCGATCCACTTTGCGGGCTGCTTCCGCATTTTTTCCTCCGGTACTATGCAGCCGCAGGAGGGGCAGCACCATGTAATCGGGCCCACGATCTTGTACGCCTTTTTCCCGCGGACTTTGGCCACCGTATGTTCAAAGTGTACGCGGTCGAAGGTGATCTCGCCGTACTCTCCACACTCAGGGCACTGGTGGCACCAGCGTTCCTGTGTTCCGAGGTAGTAGCTGCTTTCGATATTTGAAGCGCCTTTTATGGTCGGAGTTGATACCTCGACGGCCTTCGCATTGTAGAACGTGGCCTGTCTGGCTTCGGCCAGAGCCCACGGATCACCCTCAGTACCGGCAGACACGGCCCAGCGGTCGCGCTCGTCGCCGAGAATGTAGCGGGCGGGAGTGGAAGCCAGAGCGGAGGCGCTGTTGGATCCTGTGATCGTGAGCATACCGCCGGGGAATGACTTCTGGAGGATTGTGTTCCCGGAGTCTTTGCTTTTGACGTCGGAAACTTTCGCCCTCAGCACCTTGCTGTCTCGTATCATTGGAGCGATACGGAGGCGTGAGAACTTTCGGGCGTCGTCGAGGGAAGGCTGGACGAACAGGATCGAGCCGGGATCTTGGTCGATAATGTAGCCGATTATGTTCAGCTCCAGCTCAGATTTTCCCACCTGAGACGCTGCCTCCATTACGATCTTACGGATCTTCGGATCCGTGAACGCTTCCATAGGTTCCCGCAGGTACGGCGTGCGCGAAGTGCGCCACGGGCCAGACTCCGCGGAGTTCTCCGGGGATAGGCGGCGGTGTCTATCGGCCCATTCGGCCACCGTCAGATCTTCGGGTGGCTTAAAGTTGCGAATGGCCGGTGCTATGGCTGCGTTGAGTTTCGCGGTGGATTTTTTAGTCGTCGGCTTCATCAGCGGCCACTATAACGTCGCTCCAGCCTTCACGATCCCGCACCCGCCGCTGATATACCGCCGGATCGTAGTTGTAGTTTGCGAGCTCGTTCAGAATTTTGTAGCACTCCGCCCGGATCAGTGCCGAGGCTTCGTTGGCGCTTGCCACCTGCACAACGTCCATGGCCAAACGTCCGGGGAGTGCCATTATCATGCTGCGGACAGTGTAAACGAGGTCATTCGTCACGGCCTCCACGTCCTCGCTGCGGTGCATTTTGCCTTCGAGCTCTTTCAGTTGCATGGCTGCCATGTCTGCCTTACTGCGTTTCATGTCAGCCTCAGCCCGCAGCTTCTCCATTTCAACCTGAGCGGTGTCGGCGCTTTTGGCCTCTCGGCCGTTGGCTTTGTCACTCAGGTAACGGATGTAAGATTGCACCGTCGGAAGCAGGTCGAACATATACGGCCGCTTCTGGGCGGCTGGAATAATTCCCTCTTTTGCGAGCTGCTGGATCCGGCGGTCGGTGACGCCGAACAGCTTCGCAATAATGGCAGCGTTTTGGAGATTCTGCTTGCCTTCCGCCATGGCGCCACCTCCTTTCTTTGAGGCAAACGAAACGAAACGGCCTGAAAAAATTTTTCTGAGTCTGCGCGTGTTTTGGGCTCGCCAGCACCGCAGGCGTTTGGCGGCCCGGACAGTACCTTCGGGCTGCGGAAAAATTTCGGCGCGGTTGCTCGGTCGAGTTGCTTTGCCTTTTGCTTCTTTGCTTTGGTCGCTTTGTTTCGCTGTTCTTTGTTGCTGTTGCTTTTGGTTTCGCTTTGGCTTTGCTGTTCGATTGCTTCGCGCTTGGCTTGCTGCTTGGCGCGTGATCGTTGGCTTGGCTTTGACTCGTGAGCTCGGAGCGTTGGTCTACTTCATTACCTGATCTATGTAATGGTTGAAGCGTTCGCCGAGCTTCTCGGAGATTGTTGTCTCAATGGTCTGGCGCGCTTTGCCGTCGATCATCTGAGGCACGGACAGAGTACGCACGGCCTCGATCGGGGAGCGTCCCCTCCCAGTCTTTTGAAACGGAAGCATGGAGCCGCCGTTTCCACCGGTGAGGAACACGTTCGAGCCGAGGCTCACGCGGGAGCCTTTGATGATCGTCGCCTTGACTTGGTACGGACGCGGTGGTCGAACCATTGCAACGTCACCAGCTCCGGCGATCAGTTGGCCGGGGATTCTGATCGGCTTCTTTTGCTGAGCGCTTGGTCTGGACTTTGGGCTCATTTTGAAATGCGTTGGCGTCAGTGTCCGCCCCTTATAAATGAGGGAGGCACTATCAACTTGAACCCCCGCCACTTGGATTGAGCTCTGCCCCCTCCGAGGTTGCTGTTTGGCCTCGTTGATTGCGGCAGTGTCTACCCCGTAGTGTTCGCGGATTCCCTTCGATACCCACGCAGGCGCACGGCTCATAAAGTCGTTGACGGTTTTCTTGATTGCCGTCTGTCCGCCGTTCTCCAGTTTGTTGAGTCGCTTCACAATGTCCTCAGCTCCGGAGCATGTCACGGTGAAGCTGCCAGAGGTTCGGCGGCTTTGGCCGGTATAGAATAGACCGCCCATGTGTTTGCTCCTTCCTGTGGAAAATTTGCACCCCTCCCAGTTCTTTTCTGAGGGTAGGCACATAGGAAAAACCGCCCGGATCTTTATCATGTCCCCGGACGGCTTTCGCTGTTATACAGAGTAGCACGGTGGTTTATCCCCTTTTATCCCTTTTTGTCCCTTTTTATCCCCCTGTGTGCTCGTGAGCGCTCCGTCTGCGGCTTTCTCCTGAGTGTGTGCGTATTTCTTCTGGCACACAAAAAAGCCCGCCGTCGGCCTTCCTGTGGCTTCTGGCGGGCGTTGTTATCCCTGTTCTTGTTTTGCTCTGTATATTTTGGCCAGCGATTGAAGCGCCGAGCCGTGCAGCTTGAATGTTCTTTTGAGGTAGCGCTGCTCGTGTTCGTCGTAGTCCTCCCGGCTACCATGAAGGGCGGCACATACTGTCCACCAGTTCGCTGCGTCGAAGTAGTGCATTTCTAACACGGTCTGCTCGTCTGGCTTTTCCATTTCGGAGATCAGGGCCTCCAGTTCGCTGCGTTCCTGATCCTCGTCTGCGATCATGCGTCGGATCGTTTCCTCCAGTGTTACCTTCTGGATCACTTGCCGTTCTTGTTTGCTGGTTCCGTCGCCACCGCCTCCGGATATTCCGTCGAAGCTCGGCGAGGATATGGAGCCCATGACGGCCTCCAGATTCTCCAGCCGTTCGATCTGGTTGTCGATCCTGCGGTGGAGTGCTGCGTAGCTTTCCAGCTTTTTCTTAATCTCGTCGGTTTCCTTCGGCTGTTTTGCCTCACTGTTCTGGTGCATGGGTTCCACCTCCTTTCGCTGGCTTATTCCGTGAACATTCTCTCGAAGTGCTCGCGGCCCAGCTCTTTGCCCTTCCTGAACAGTCGGATCCCGGTCGTCTTGCCGGTTGTCTTTATGTAGCGCTTTACGATCACGTCCACAAATGCAGGCTCCATTTCCATGACATAGGCAGGCTGCCCGACACTTTCCGCAGCGATCAGAGTCGTGCCGGATCCTCCGAAGGTGTCGAGGACACCCTCGGCCCACTGTGTATTGTCCAGCAGTTTCTCCAGTATTTCCACCGGCTTTTGTGTCGGGTGGAGTTCATTCCCGGAGCGGGTGGCTTCGATCACATTCCCGTAGCCCTTGTGGTTGTCCCACGCTGGCTTTGTCCTGTGGGCGAACATGACGAGCTCATGCTGAGCCCTCCAGCCGTTACCCATTCCCGGTGTTTTCTTATTCCAGACGATCATATTCCGGATCGCAAGGCCCGAAGCCTCCACCAGATCCCACAAATAGAGCCACATTCTCCAGTCTGTGAAGATGTAGGCCACCTTTATGTCGGTAGCGGAGAGGACGGCCCTCATCAGCGTTTGGTAGCCTCTGGTGCTGAGGTTGTCCGAGCTGATCGTCGGCGTTTTCTGCCCGCCGTTGCCGTCGGACTGTTTTGTTCCGATACTTCCGACGGACTTCCCGGACTCCTGAAAACCTCCGGAGCAGTACGGCGGATCTGTGAGAAGGATCTCCGGGTGCTTTCCGTCCAGCAGCAGGCGCACGGCGTCCTCGTCCGTGGAGTTGCCGCAGACAACGCGGTGGCGTCCGAGGATCCATAGGTCGCCCTTCTGGGTGATCATTCCGTCACCTTCTGGAGCTTCCGGGATCTCGTCCGGTTCTGTGAGGTCATTGTGCAGGGCTTCGGCCAGTCCAGTGACGAGGCTTTCCACTTCCTTGTCGGTGTAGCCGGTCAACTCCATGGGGATCTCGCCAGTGTCAATGTCAGCGAAAATGTCAGCCAGCAGCTTGTTGTCGATCTCTGCCAGCTCTGCGATCCGGTTGTCAGCCACCAGATCGGCGTATTCCTCAGCCTCGTTCGTGTAGTTCTGGTAGTCCACCGGCACTTCGGTGAGTCCTTCGAGCTTGGCAGCAGCGAGGCGGCCGTGGCCTTTTACTATGAAGCCGGAACGCTTCGATACTGTGATCGGTGCCCTCCACCCGGTCTGGCGGATAATGCGGCCGAGTGCTTGGATCTGCGCGTCCGGGTGTGTGTTCGGGTTTTTCGGGTTTGGGATCAGCTTCTCAATGGCCACGATCGCGTCATGGGCGCAGAATACCGGTACCCCTCCGGCGGTTGCCTTTGGCTGTGCTTCTGTTTTGTAGTCCATTTATTCGTCCTCCTTTATTTTGATAGGCCGGTGGCAATACGGGCACGTCCCGGCTTTGATATTCTTCTTTGTAACTGCGCTCGCGATCTCGTAGTACATGCGGCAGCTCGTTGAGTACCACTCTTTAAAACCGAGCCCCGGCACCCATGAGCAGGCACCGGTCTTTTTGCTTGGCCAGCTCACTTTTTGCCCTCTGTCCGGTGGCCGTCCGGTGTACGCTTGCCGGTTGGTAGCTGTACGGCGTCAATAGTTCGGGCTGCTTTCAGGATTCTGTGGCGGTAGCGCTTCCAGCTCTCGTCCTGTTTCTTGACGACACCGTAGATCGGGCCAACATTGGAGAGGGTGAGCTGTTCCATGGTTGCGTATTTCGGCAGGCTGCGAGGGGAGAGGCCCAGCTTCTCGCGGATCCTTTTCTCGTATTCGGCGTTGTTTTCGCCTTTATTTCTTCTAATACCATAAATGGGGCCGACGCCATTTAGCGTGAGCCCTTTCATGGATTCGTCCAGAGTGCGCGAGATCTTTCTCCTGCGATTGTATTCCCTGATCTTTTTCCCGGTTCGCCCGATCCAGATCAGGAGAGCGGCTGCCCAGAGAGTGATCAGCAGCAGCGCGGTGGGTACCCACACGAGCCCGGCAATCACCACCGGCCAGCTCATTGAAATAATGCCGCAGGCTTTCAGGATTGCCAGCACTGCCACGCCTGCGAGTGTTGCCAGTGTGTAAAGTATCGGCCAGCCCATAGGTTTGTTCTTGTTATCGTCCATTTCGTTCTCCTTTTCTTTTAGCTGCTCGTCTGGCTGCACGGTTCGGCCGCACCGGTTCTTGTCTGATAGGCCAGAGGGAGAGTGTGGCCTGTTTTTCCTGCTTGCTCCGCAGCATATCTCCGCCGATCTTGTGGAGTGCTTCCGAGTAGCTCAGCGCGGTGCTTTCCGCGAGTCTGCGAGCTTGTTTTTCTATGTCGTCGAGGTCACGCTCCAGATAGAAGGCCAGTATTTCGGCGTATTGCCTGCACCGGATCGCCTCCAGCACGTCCCCCGGTATAGTCCCGCCGGGGAAGTAGTGCCTCGCGTCTATTGTGAGAGTGTAGAGCCCGTCCGTGTTATTTTCTTCTTTCACGTTTTGCCCTCCTTCGCTGCGCGCGGTTTGGGCCTTCCTTTCGGAACGGTGACAGAAGCCCGGCTTTGATCGCGCACTCAGTACAGAGCATTTTCGCGCCCTGTTCTTTTGCGAGGCGGCCAGCTTCCGGGTGTTTCCAGCATTTCCGGCCGCATGTCGGGCACTCGACTGGCTCCCAGTCCGGGTGCTTGGCCTGCACGTCGCCGTTCAGGTTCTTGTCCAGTGGTAGGCAGATGATCCCGCCCCTGTCAGTCTGCTTTCTCGGTGTCAGATCGAAGCCGTGAGCCCGGAGCTGTTCGCGGGTGTTGTTGGTGCTTTCTTCCTGCTTCACCTCCAGCACTTCCACCTTGTCCAATGGCAGGCAGAACGAGCCCTGCGGTTCCCATTTCTTCGCCTTCCAGTTCTCTGCGAACTTCTCCAGCGTATCGAACAGGCAGAGGCCCGCCTCGGTTTCGGTCTGGAATACGGTCTGCATGACTGCCTCGTCCTCTGAGTCCTCCCAGCCGTAGAGGTGCCAGCTCTCGCGGTTGTCGTAGTCCCACTGTGAGAACCAGAGCACATGGCCGTCGATCGGCCAGCCGGTGCCGGTTACTTTTCCGGTGATAACTTTCGGTTTATATTCCATGGTTTTGTCCTCCCTTAGAAAAATCTATTTAATGAGATAATGAGCACGATCACGGCCACGAAGGCGATCGTGATGTTCTGCTGTTTGAGTCCGTCTTTTCTCCGATAACTCCAAAAAGCAGGAGAGCGGCCACGAGGGCCAGCACTATGTTTATGATCAGCATGTTCTTGTCCTCCTTTGG
>ENA-OWPN01002395-OWPN01002395.1-human-gut-metagenome-genome-assembly--contig:-NODE-2395-length-11618-cov-2.626308_pt1 | contig 11618 bp, 6 predicted proteins | sample MGYA00248266_ERZ651850 | MGnify/ENA primary metagenome ERZ651850 (study PRJEB26924, sample SAMEA4378296) | human gut metagenome | biome: human gut; feature: human-associated habitat; material: faeces... | reverse complement strand
TTTTCCGTGGGTATCGGCCTCTTCTTCGGCATCTACCCGGCGCGCAAAGCAGCACTTTTAGACCCCATCGAGGCATTGCGCTATGAATAAAAATTATTGCAGTGAGCATGAAGTAAAACAAAATGCAGCTAAAAAAGCAACCTGGCACGAAAAAATGCAGGCCTTCTCAAACTATCTGAGAAGGCCTAAGACTGTTTTTGATTTAAAAGACCGCAGCAAAGCGTTACTGCTCCTGGCCGCAATCATTATCGGCGTACAGTATCTGCTGAAAGTGCTTTTAAAATAATTTAAAACTGATAAAAAAAGAACTGACCTCTTAGAGGTCAGTTCTTTTTTTATCAGTTGTTTATTTGCGTAAATTAAATTTTATGCAAAAATAAGAAAATTTTATGTTTTAAATAAAAACTTTTAGAATCGTTAATATACTTAATGCAAAATAAAACAAATAAAAAATCGTATTACTAAAAAATCTTGACAAAAAGAGTATAATTAATTATGTAAAGTTACAAATTATTTAATTAAAATAAATGAGATAAGGAAGCGAATTTGATGGAACAAGCTTTAACAAAAGCAGGAATATGTTTGATTTTAAGCTGCTGCACCGTTTCGGTACAGGCAGCTTCACCAAATATGGCAGCGCAGCAAAGCCGCATCGACCAGATCGAACAGCAGCAAAATGCCAAACGGCAGGCTATGGAAGAACAGGCCAGGCTCAACGCGCCTAATGTTAATCTGGCACCTGAAACAGAAGCAGCAGAAGCCGTTCATTTACCGCAGGAAAAAGTAAGCTTTTTGATAAAAACAATCGAAATAGAATGTGCTAATAAAAAATATAAGTCAGACTTTAAATGGGCAGACAAAGTATTACAACAGTATGAACATCAGCGGATTGGCGTTGAAGGGATAAATATTTTAGCCAAACTGCTATCAGAAAACATTATTGATAAAGGCTATGTAACCAGTAGAGTTGTGATTCCTGAACAGGATCTTTCTTCAGGTACTTTAAAGTTTATTATTATCCCGGGTATCATACACGATATACGTTTTGCTCAGGATACCTGGGGAACCTGGCGTAACGCTTTCCCTACGGCACCAGGCAAACTGCTGAATATCCGCGATCTGGAACAGGGACTGGAGCAGATGAAACGTGTCCCTAATCAGGATGTTAAGATGCAGCTGGTTCCGGGTGCTGAACCGGGGGAAAGCGACGTAGTGATAGATATACAACGCAGCAATTAGCCGTGGAACATTGGTTTATCCATAGATGATTCAGGAACAAAAAGCACAGGGCGCCTGCAGGCCTCGGCCAATCTGTCGTTTTATAATCCAACCGGTCTGAACGATGTCATGAGCTACAGCTATACAAAAGATGCCGAAGGTAATGACAGCAGCTTTGGTACTAAAAACTATTATTTTTCTTATTCAGTGCCCTATCAAGACTATACGTTCAGTATCAGCAAATACCGCAACCGTTTTTATCAGACGGTGCCCAGTATCGTACCGTTCATGTCCAGCGGACAAACGGATGGTCTGGAAATTGGGGTACAGAAGCTTTTATACCGCGACAAAACGCGTAAAACGCAGGGGCAGTTCAAGCTTATCAAACGAAAACGGCACAGTTTTATCAACGATACTGAAATAGAAGTGCAAAGACAGGAAACTACAGCCTACCAGCTGGGACTGCTGCACAGGCAGTATTGGGGGCCAAGCACGATAGATCTGCTGCTGTATTATCAAAAGGGGATGCCCTGGTGGCAGGCTGAACCGGGCCTGACTGATCACATAGAAGGAACAGCCACGACAAGATATGGTTTGTATGGTTTGAATCTTAATATCGGCACTCCTGTCAAACTGGGCAAAGCACAGGGACGTTATAATTTTAATTTCCGTGGTCAGTATACGACCGATGTTTTATATGGTGTGGACCAGTTCAGTATCGGCGGTCGTTATACCGTCCGCGGTTTTGACGGCGAACAGAATTTGTCAGCTGAAAATGGCATCATTATTCGCAACGAATTGAGCGTTGCCGTACCAAAGCTGCGGTTGGAACCTTATATTGGCCTTGACCTGGGTCATGTCTGGGGTCCTTCCGACCAATATCTGCTGGGTAAAAATCTGGCAGGCGCTGTTTTTGGTATCCGTGGCAACCTGTTTAAAGGGATGCAGTATGATGCCTTTATCGGTGCGCCGATCTATAAGCCGGACGGTTTTGAAACATCTAAAACTGCCTTGGGTTTTCAGGTCTATTATCAATTTTGATGAAGAAGGGTAAATAATGAGTAAATATAGAAAAAACCAATTAGCTAAAAAAATAACTGCTTCACTGCTTTTACTAAGCTTTTCCGCACAGCCTTATTTCAGCGCGGCAGCCTTTGCTGCTACTACGGCAACGCCGGCAGCAGGCCAGCAGGTAAATGTTCAGAGCAGTAACGGCACTGTTGTTGTAAATATCAATAACCCTCAAGGCACAGGCGGCCTTTCACATAATAAGTTTACCGATCTGCAGGTAGGGGCTGAAGGTATTGTTTTTAATAACAGTACTGTCAATACAACCAGTGAGCTGGCCGGCAATATCAATGGTAATACTAATCTTACCAATCCGGCCAGTATTATTCTTAACGAAGTCACAGGCCGCAATCCCTCGGCCTTAAATGGTATGCTGGAAATTGCCGGGCAGAAAGCCAGCCTCATCATTGCCAACCCTAACGGCATCAATGCTTCCGGCGTAGGCTTTATCAATACCAATCGGGCCGTGCTGACAACAGGTGTGCCTATCATCGACGCCAACAATAATTTGCAGGGGTTTACAGTCGCAAACGCCAGTAAAATCACTTTTACAGACCGCGTTCAAACAGATAGCAGCGGTCAGGAAACAGGCATCATCAATGGCAGCAGCGATACACCGAGGATCGACCTTATCAGTCGTGCCGTTGAGATCAACGGCACACTGCAGGCACAGGCTATCAACATCGTAACAGGCGCAAACAAGGTCACCTACAGCGATGCTGCTGGTGACAGTAATGATTTGCAGGCCGAAAAAATCACTGCCGCAGCAGCAGCTCCGGCTCTGGCACTGGACGTCTCTGCTTTAGGCGGTATGTATGCCGGACGCATCACTATGGTGGGTACAGAAAACGGCGTCGGTGTTAAAAATGCCGGCGTTATGGAAGCTTATGGTGATATCGGTGCTATCTCCCTCAATGTCAATGGCAAAATCACTTTTGCCCAAAGCACAGAAACTGAAACCGATCCTGACGGCGGGGCAGATATCAGCACTGTAACCAGTAGAATAGCTGCCCAGAAAAATATTGAGCTGCAAAGTTCGGAGACCATAGAATTTGCCGACGACATAACAGCAGGTGGTGATTTGACTGTTAAAGCTCAAACTATCACTAATCATGGTCTGCTCACCGCAGGCAGCTATCGCCCGGCCAGCGCAACAGACGATGATGCAGAAGTAGATGCTGTTATCGATACTACTGCTAAAATGTCTTTGACAGCGACAGGCACTGTTACCAATGAAGGAGCAATCAGCAGTGCAGGAAGCATCACCACAGCAGCAGATAATTTTGCCAACAAAGGTTCTGTCAGTGCAGCTGCGATCACAGTCACAGGTAAAGATTTGCTGAACCAGGGTACTATCGACCAAAGCGGTACAGAAGCAACCAAAATAAAACTGACCGGAACCCTGTCCAACTTTGCCGCGGACGATAAACAAAATGCCATGCTGCGTACTTCCGGTAACCTGGATATTACTGCACAGAACATCGTAAATACCGGCAGCAGTATCATTCTGTCTTCACAGGCTGCCGCAATACAGGCTGGCAGTATCGACAACGAAAACAGCACGATCAGCGCTCAAAATGGGAATTTAGCGATTACGGCCAATAGCCTGAACAATAACGGTGGCTTTTTAAAAGCCAAACAGGAATTTACGCTCAACAGCAAACAAAATGCTTTAAATGGAACCATTGATGCCGGCACTGATCTTATTATTACTAATACGGATAACAAAGACCTGGCGCTGCAGAAAAATACTGTCTTGCGTGCAGGAAAGGATATTAAGGTTACTGCCGGAACTGTCGATAACGCAGGTGTGCTTTTAGCACAGGGCGATATTACCTTTACCTCAGACAGTGCCAAAAATCAGACCACAGGCCGCATCTCGGCGCAGAATAATGTCAATCTGCCTGATAACTTTACTAACGAAGGCACTCTTACCGGCAGTAATATTGCCGATATCCCGCCGGAACAGCCCGATGAAATCCCGGATTTCATTGCTCCTGATACCGGAGTCAGCAGTGATAAGGCGGCCTCCTCAGACTTTGTCAGGATCGAAGCTGATAAAAATGCTGCTACAGAGTATAAACCGATCGTCGAAAAAACCAACAGCGGCATTGATATCGTGCAGATCGCTTCAGCTAACAGCGACGGAGTTTCCCGCAATCTGTATACCTGGTTCGACGTCGATAAAAACGGACTGATTTTAAATAATGCTACCGAATATGTCAATACACAGTTAGGTGGTTATGTTGATTATAACTACCGTCTGGGACTGCGTCCTGCCAAAATCATCCTTAACGAAGTAACCAGCGCCAATCCCAGCAGCATCAACGGTTTCATCGAAGTAGCGGGGCATCGGGCAGGCGTGGTCATCGCCAATGCCAACGGCATCGTTGTGGATAACGGCGGCTTTATCAATACCAGTCATGCCGTCTTCACTACCGGTAAACCCATAATGAACGGCTCGCTTGATACCTACAGGGTAAACGGCGGTAATGTAACGGTCACAGGGCAGGGCCTTGATGCCAAAACAACAGACCGCTTCGACATCATCAGCGCCGACGCTGACATTACAGCCGGCATTTGGGGCGGCGACGAAATCAATATCGTTACAGGGCATAATATCGTAGATGCCACGGATCTGCATAATCAACAACTCGATAATGCCAGCGCCGCTAAAGAAAATACTATCGATATTGCCTCAATGGGCGGTATGTATGCCAAAGCAATATCACTGGTCGCCAGCGATACCAATGCCGGCATCAAAAACTTTGGCAGTATCAATGCTTCCGGTACAGGCATAACGCTGACCGTTGACGGCAAACTGGCTCAACACGGCAGTATAGCTGCGCAAAATGGAGCCATAGATATCGCTGCAGGCGGCGATATCTATAACAGCCGGCAAATCCTGGGCGGTACTGATCTGAAAATACATACAGGCGGCGACCTGCTCAGTACAGGTACTATCGGCAGTGAAAATGGAACGCTGACACTGGCCGCAGAGCACAACCTCACACAAACTGGCAGTGTGCGTCTGGAAACAGGCACTTTAAGCATAGCTGTTGGCGGCGATCTATCTCAATATGGCAACATTTCTGTCCAGCAGGGGGGGACTTCTCTCGACGTGCAGGGCAACAGCGGCCAGTATGGTACGATCAGCAGCGAAGGTGACTTTACTTTTAACACTAAAGGCACCTTGCGTCAGCATGGCCAAATTGCAATAACCAATGGCGACGCTGCAATAACCACAGGTGAAGCCTTCCGCCAATACGGTGATCTTGTGCTGGCTAACGGCAGCGGCGTTATTAATGTGGACGGCGACACCCTGCAGGCCGGTAAAATAGTTGCCGACAAAGGCAGCCTTACCATCAATGAACGCAATGATCTTAAAAATACAGGCACGATTTCAGCTGCCGATACGCTAAAAATTACGGCAGTCAATAATATCAAACAAATCCAGGGTGTTATGATCGGCGGCAGCAGTACCAGCCTTGATGCCAATAACCTTACCAATAACGGCGGCGTCATTTTCTCCGGCGGCAATATCGACCTGGCTGTCAAAAGTAAACTCGAAAACCTCAACTCGGCATCTATTTATTCGCAGGGCGATCTCCGCATCGGCAGCGGCGAAGGAAAAACTGCTGAGCTGCTGAACCAGTCCTCCACTATCCGCGGCGATAAAAACGTCAGCATCGCTGCAGCCAGCCTTACTAACGAAAAACGTGAATTTGTGACCGGTTGGGACGTAACGGAAACCGATCATAATATCTGGTTACCAGGTTTTGTTTTATATGGAAATTATTATAATGCCCGGCGCTACTTCCACCGCGTTGTGCAGGACGGAACTATTTATCTGGACAGCCCTGCGGCCTATATCCTTTCCGGCGCCGATATGACTATCGAAGCCGATACTGTTGATAACGAATACAGCTTTATCACAGCCGGCCGCGACCTTGATCTGGCTGCTGATAAACTGACGAACATCGGTTATAAAAATATCAAACGGACGACGGAGACCGGCACTGACGTTAAATACTGGAAATATAAAAAGCATAGAAGATGGCACCGTCATTGCCGTTACGTCTACGGCGAAGACAGAGCGCCCTACTATCTGCATACCCGCGAACTGATCGACGGCAGTGCCGACAGTGTTATTTCGGCTGGTGCCAACAATAACATCACGGTCAAGGGAAATACGGTCAACCGTACTGTTGACGCTCAATATGAAAACCTGACTGTCACCTATACACCAACGGCCCAGAACCCGGCAGGGATCGAGCCGTCTTTAGACGTACCCAAAATCAACGACCTCACCAGCAAAAATCCCCTGCTGAAGCCAGCAGACCCTACGGCAGATTACCTTATCGAAATGGACCCGCGGTTTACGGATTATAAAAATTTCCTGTCCAGCGATTATCTGCTTCAACGCATCAGCCGCGACCCGCAAAAAGTAATGAAACGTCTGGGCGACGGCTTTACTGAACAACAGCTGGTACGCGAGCAGATTTTGAACCTGACAGGCAAGCAGTATCTGGCTGGTTTTACCAGTGATGAAGAACAATTTAAAGAACTGATGAACAATGCCGCCATAGCTGCTGATAAATTTGGCCTGACTGTAGGCATAGCGCTGACAGCTGAACAAATGGCCAACCTGACCACAGACATCGTCTGGCTGGTAGAGCAGGAAATCAACGGCCAGAATGTACTTGTTCCCGTCGTCTATCTGGCATCGGTACGTCAGGGCGAGCTTAAAGCTGACGGCGCTTTGCTGGCTGGCGGCAATATCCATCTGGTAACAGGCGATACGCTTACCAATACAGGCACGATAGCAGCTACCGGCAACAGCAGTATCGGTGGCACTGATATTGGCAACAGCGGCACGATCACAGCCGGTAAAGACCTTGAACTTACTGCTGCGCAGGATATCACCAACTCCGGCGGCAGTATCAGCGGCATCAATGTCAGCCTGAAGGCAGGCAACAACATCGTCAACGAAACCACGACCAACGATATCCAATACCGCGAACTGCATCAGGTAACAGCCAACCAGACCGGCAGCATCACTGCCAGCGGCGATTTAAACCTGAACGCCGGACAGAACGTGGAACTGAAAGGTTCGGTCACTGCGGCAGACGGAACAACATCCATCACAGCAGGAGGACGGCTTGACATCAGCAGCATCGCTACCGGCGACCGTGTAGCCGTAGCAGGCACAGACCGCGATAAACGCATCAACGTACAAAATAACAGTGCCCTTGTAGGCGGTAAAGACGTACAGCTAAAGGCTGGCAGCGATCTAACATTAACAGGCTCGCACGTAGCTGCAACGGACAGTATTACCGCTGCAGCCGGCGGCAACATCGAATTGAACGCCGTCAAGGACCGCACTATGCAGGATGCCGAAGTCGGCCACCGCGGCGGCTTCTACTACAACCGCGTCATGACTGACGACGAAAAAGTCCAGGGCAGCAGTATGTCTGCCGGCAAGGACATCAGCCTGCAAAGTGGTCAGGATATCAATATCACTTCCAGTAATATTGCCAGCGAAAAGGGCAAAGTAACTGCCAGTGCAGCAGGCGAGATCAATCTCAGCACCATGACGGAACATCATGAAAGCATTAAAGAAGAACATAAGAAAAAAATAGGCTTCCTTTCCAGTAAAACAACAGATATCTACGATGCCAAAGCGGCAGACTTCAACGTTGGCAGCAATATCAGCGGCGGCAGCGTCGATCTGACCAGCGGCAAAGATACCAATATCACAGCTTCCAACGTAGTCGCCGATAATGACGTCAATATCACAGCCGGCGGCAATGTCAACATCACAGCTGCCGAAGATACATCGTCTTCGACCTATAAAAAACAGGTCAAAAAATCCGGTCTGCTCAGTGGCGGCGGTTTTGGCTTTACCATAGGCAAAGAAAAACGCAAAGACCAGTACGACAACCAAAACGTCGAACAGGTAGGCAGTACCGTAGGCAGCATCAGCGGCAACGTCAGCGTCGAAGCAGGCAAAGATATCAACGTCAGCGCCAGCGATGTACTGGCAGGCAAAGACATCAACCTGACCGGCCAAAACGTTACTATCGAAAGCGCCGATAATACCTATAACGCGCAGGAAAAACACGAATATAAAAAGACAGGCATCACTGTGTCGTTGGGTGGACAAACGATAGAAGCCGTTCAGAAAATAACAGATCCTATACAGCGTTCTACAGAGGTAAAAGATGAAAAATTAAAAGCCCTGTATGAACTGAATACCCTGCATGATCTGCAGAAAAATGTCAATAATATCGGTAATACTTTAGATAATATTGATGCTAAAGATGAAAGTGCGGCCTTTAAGATCAGCGTCGGCATTGGTTCAGCTTCTTCTAAATCCAAACTGGAAAGTGAAGTTACTGCTGCTAAAGGCAGCAATGTTGCAGCTGGTGGCGATGTCAATATTACTGCGACTGAAAAAGATATCAATATCAAAGGGAGCAATGTCAGCGGCGAAAACGTAAATTTGGATGCTAAAGAAAATATCAATATCACTTCTTCTGAAAATAGTACTAACAATGATTTTGACGCCAGCAATAAAAGCTTTGGGGCATCGGTAGACTTTGGTGTTAGTGGTATTATCGGCGGCGGTATTAACTATGGCAAAGGCAGCAGTGCTGTAGATACTGACGGGACCACGCATACAAATACTAATGTTACAGCTAATAAGGACCTTACTATCACGAGCGGAGAAGATGTGAATATCAAAGGCGGCAAGGTGAGTGGTGATAAAGTAACGGCAGAGATAGGCGGTAATCTGAACATTGAAAGCCAGCAGGATACTGATAACTATACAGCTAAAGATAAAAACTTTGGTATTGGTATCGGTATAGATAAAAAACCACAGGGCAGCGGTATTGCTTTTGGTAAAGATACTACAGACACTGATTCCAAATACAGCAGTGTAACCGACCAAAGTGGTATTTACGCCGGAGAAGGCGGGTTTGATATCACAGTCGATAAAAACACCGGCCTTAAAGGTGGTATAATAGACAGCGATGCAACGCCTGATAAAAATAAGCTGACTACTGGCACGCTGACTTGGGAAGATGTTGAAAATGAAGCAGAGTACAGTAGTAAAAAAGATGGTTTTGGTGGTAGTATCAGCCAACATCATGATGTAAATGATAATAATAAAACCAAAAATGATTTTGTTGGTGGGCTTAATCCAGGGGCAGAAATAGCCGATGAAGCCAGCAGTACAACCAAGGCAGGCGTAGCCGAAGGAACTATCGAAATAACGGACAAAGAAAACCAAAAACAAAATATCGAAGAATTAAATCGGGATACCAAAAATGCATTGAACGCACTTGGTAAGATTTTTGACGCCCAGGAAGTGCAGGAACGTCAGGAATTCTTCGGCTTATTCAGTAAAACTATATTTAATGCTATTGGTGATTTGGGATTAAAAGAAGGAAGCCCGGAGAAAATAGCGCTTGATGCAGCAGCTGGTGCATTTATAGCTAAATTAGGCGGCGCAGATGCTATGTCGGGGCTGACAGGAGCAGCAATAGCACAATTAGCCGAAAACTTCCTAAAGGATATCAAAGACCCGTTAGTACATCAGCTGATGAGTTATGTTATCAGCGGCACTGCCACTAAATTAATTAGCGGCAGTTTCCAGACAGGAGCGGCAATAGGTACTAATGAAGCTAAATATAACTATTTGACGCATGAACAGCAAAAACAATATAAAGATAAAATTACAGCAATAGAAGATAGTGATATGAGTGAAGCAGAAAAGGAAAAAGCAAAAAAAGAAGTTGATGAATATTATATTAATTTATCAAGAGAGCAAACAGCCAAAGGAGAAAGTGGGGAAGAAGAAGGGTTGGGATATGAATATGGATATGATCCAGAAATGGGAGGCGCCATTAATATACTTCCAAATGATATAAATGCTCAAAATAAATTATTGCAAAATATAAGTGCATTAAATATAGGTAAAACTATTGATACATCATCGTGGAAAAGTAATGAATTAAAAACAATAACAATTGGAGGGAATGTAGGATTTGGGGAATTTTTAGGGGCCTCTGGATCAACAGGTTTTGCTATGGATGATCACTATAATATGTATAGGGTTACTATTGTTGGAGTAAGTGCTGGTATTGATGCGTCCAAATTTACAACTGCATCATTATTGAAGGTCTTGAGTAAAGTTACTGCTGGTTATAATTCACAAACTATTAATGGTAATTATACGACGGAAGAATTAAAAGATAAATACGCAGGAAGCTCTACAGGGGGATCAGTAACACATATGCTGATTAATATTGGGTTAAGCAAAGCAGGTGATGAACTTGTTGCTAATTATGGTGCTTCAAGTGGTTTGGCATCAGTTGACTATTTACAAACTAAATTAGAATATATTGGTAATGCGAGGACGGGAAAATATGAATGATGTGCTTAAATTTATATGTTATATTTCTATCACCATATTAGCGTATAGTTGTGTTTTTATGGGTGGAGATTCGTATACTGATGATATGTTAGAAGAAACAAATGCATTTTTAGTTTGTAAATTGCCTAAAGAATCAAAGTTAATAAGTTTTTCAAACGGATTTAGGACTTTTTTATATGATGTTACATATAAATCTCCAAATTTTTCGATAAATGAGTATAGCACAGAATTACTAAGGAGGGACTGGATGTTTATTGATAGTCAAGATAATACTTTATATGTATATAAAAAAGATAATTATATATATAAGATATCTGCTCTTGATAATGAAATGTGGAGAGAATATATTGTAAATGTTAATGGGAGTAAATCATGAAAGAAAACAAAAAGTTTTTAAAAAAGTTGTTATTAGTTTTTGTTTGTGCGCTTTTTATATTTTCATTTATTAAGTTTTTTTCTGATATATTGGTATATAGTAATGACGAGATCTTGGATACAAAAGCCAAATTTTTGACAGAATTAAAACAAATGGGGATGCCTGGTGTTTTAAAAGAATGTAGTATTGAGAAGGGAAATAAATTTTTTAGAGAAAAAAGCAAAATATATGTAATTTTCAAAAATGATAAAAAAATAAATGTATTGGAATATTATATAAAAGAAGGGAAGGAAAATGGCTGGTCTATAAAAGAAAATACCAATGAAAAATTAGTAATGAATAAATTGGATTATGAGTTTACTTTAAGTCAATATGGAGATTACAACTTTTGCATATTATTAAGATATAAAACAAAATAATATTAATTTATGTTAGCGGCGGTTTTGGCTTTACCATCGGCAAAGAAAAACGCAAAGACCAGTACGACAACCAAAACGTCGAACAGGCTGGCAG
>ENA-OWPN01002390-OWPN01002390.1-human-gut-metagenome-genome-assembly--contig:-NODE-2390-length-11636-cov-2.842069_pt1 | contig 11636 bp, 9 predicted proteins | sample MGYA00248266_ERZ651850 | MGnify/ENA primary metagenome ERZ651850 (study PRJEB26924, sample SAMEA4378296) | human gut metagenome | biome: human gut; feature: human-associated habitat; material: faeces... | reverse complement strand
TGCGTCCGCTGCTGGGAGGTATCGTCATCGCACTGGCGGTGTGGCTGTTGGGAACAAGCAAGTACATCGGTCTGGGTGTGCCTACTATCGTCGCTTCTTTTTCCGAACAGCAGATGTGGTACGACTTCCTGCTGAAGATTTTGCTTACCACCTTTACCATCGGTGTAGGTTTCAAGGGGGGAGAGGTGACTCCGCTCTTCTTCGTCGGAGCTACCCTGGGCAGTTTCCTTTCCATGTTTCTTCCCTTGCCCATGAGCCTGATGGCCGCAATGGGTTTTGTGGCCGTATTTTCAGGGGCCACCAATACCCCGATTGCCTGTACCCTCATGGGGATTGAGCTTTTTGGTGCCGAAGGGGGACTCTACCTGGGCATTGCCTGTGTGATTGCTTATCTCTTCTCCGGCCACACCAGTATTTACACGGCCCAGATGATCGGCAGCCCGAAACACAGTGCTTTCATGCGGATGAAGGGAAAGACGCTGCAGGCTTGAGGAACAATCGAATATAGACAAGATAAATTATGGCACAATCAAAAGAAATGACGTCAGGGCCTTCTTTGCCCCTGATTCTGAATTTTACACTGCCCCTTTTGCTGGGGAATCTGCTGCAGCAGACGTATTCGCTGGTGGATGCTGCCATTGTGGGGAAGTTTCTGGGAATAAATGCGCTGGCTTCGGTGGGCGCAAGTACTTCGGTCGTATTTCTGATTCTGGGTTTCTGTAACGGCTGTTGCAGCGGCTTCGGCATTCCGGTGGCCCAGAAGTTCGGGGCACGCGACTATATGACCATGCGGCGCCTGGTGTCGGTGAGCCTGAAACTGGCGGGAGTGATGTCGGTGGGCATTGCCCTTGTGACCAGCCTGCTCTGTGCTTATATCCTGCACAGCATGCAGACGCCCGATAACATTTTCGATGGGGCTTACCAGTACCTGCTGATTACCTTTATCGGTATTCCCTGTACGTTTTATTACAACCTGCTTTCCAGCATTATCCGTGCATTGGGCGACAGCAAGACGCCTTTCTGGTTCTTGCTTTTTGCTACGGTACTGAATATCCTGCTCGATATCTTCTGTATCCTGGTACTGGGATGGGGAGTGGCTGGAGCGGCCCTTGCGACGGTCTTTTCGCAGGGACTTTCGGCATTCCTGTGCTATCATTACATGTACCGGAAGTTTGATATTCTGAAGACCACGGCTTCCGACCGCCGCTTCCGTCCGGAACTGGCAAAGCAGCTGCTGGGAATCGGGGTGCCGATGGGACTTCAGTTTTCGATTACGGCCATCGGAAGCATCATGCTCCAGAGTGCGAACAATGCCCTGGGAACGGCCTGTGTCGCTGCCTTCACGGCGGCCATGCGTATCAAGATGGTCTTCCTCTGTGCGCTGGAGAGCTTGGGTATGGCCATGGCCACCTACTGCGGACAGAATTACGGGGCCGGTAAGCCGGAACGCATCTGGCAGGGAATCAAGTCGGCTACATGGATGATGCTGGTCTATGTGGCCTGTGTCATTGCCTTGCTGTGGGGCTTCTCCGAGCCGTTTGCCATGCTGTTCATCGATCCGTCGGAAACGGAGGTCATCGACTATACGGCCCTCTTCCTGCATATCAATGTATCGTTCTTCCCCTTCCTGGGCTCGCTGTGTATCTTGCGCTATTCCATTCAGGGAGCGGGATATACCATGCTGGCCATGTTCTCGGGAGTGGCAGAGATGATTGCCCGTATCCTGGTGAGTGTGGTCATCGTGCCGATATGGGGATTTACCGGAGTCTGCTTCGGAGATTCTACGGCCTGGATCTTTGCCAATCTCTTCCTGGTACCGGCCTTTATCTATATGTACCGCCGGCTGCGGCAGATTGTACAGAAAGAGGGCAGGGACGGTAGCGGAGAGAACGCTCCGGTTTCTGCTTAAGGAAATGCCTGCGCAAAAGCAGGGATGCGGACACGCATCGTTATGCGTCATGCAACAGCCCGCCATGTTTTTCAAAATCATCGCCGTCTTTTTGAAAAACATGGCGGGCTTTTATGTGGTGCATAAAGGTGTGTCTTCGGAAATACCTTTATGCAGGGGAAGTGACATGCCGTGATCTGTTCCGGAACTGGTACATCGTGCAACCGGTGGAAGAATCGTGCACGGCCGACTGCCCGTTTACTTCCAGACGGTTTGTTGATGGGGATTACATGATTTATTCCTATATTTATTGCGGGATAGGCGTGAGGTGAACCGGCTTGTCCCGTAATGTGTTTATTTATTTACTTTACTGAAAAACGACTATGGAAAAACGAAGAATATTATGGTGTGCATTCGCCTGTATTTGCAGCCTGGGTATGGCACAGACGGTAAAGGTGTATGACGTGGCGGAATACGGTCTCAAGGCCGGAACAAAGAAGAATGTGTCGCAGGCAATGAACAGGCTGGTCGACACCATCAAGCAGGAGTGCGATGAAAGCGACAGCATAGTCATCCGCTTCCATGAGGGGGTGTATCATTTTCACGAAAAGGGGGCAGCTTCGCGCGTATATTATATTTCCAACCACGATCAGGACAATCCCAAAAAGGTGGGACTTCCGCTGGAGGGCATGAAGCATCTTACCGTGGAGGGAAACGGGGCGCAGTTGGTCTTTCACGGACGGATGCTGCCCGTATCGCTGTTGCATTCGGAGAACTGTACCTTGCAGGATTTCAGCATCGATTTCGCTGCTCCTCATATCACGCAGGTGAAGATTGTGGCTTCCGACCCGGAAAAGGGGATTACCTTTGAACCGGCTCCCTGGGTGAACTGCCGTATTACCCGGGATTCGATATTCGAAGCTTATGGCGAAGGATGGGAACTGACTCCACAGTGGGGAGTGGCTTTTGAGCCGGATACCCGTCGGCTGATATACAATGCCGGAGATATGGGTTGTCCGGTAAAAGGGGTATATAAGGTAGGTGAAAACCGGATACAGGCTCCGGGATGGAAGGACCCGCGGCTGGTGGCGGGAACTGTCTTTGCCATGCGGGGCTGGGGACGGCCCGCACCGGGAATCTTCCTGTCGCACAACGTAAACACTTCTTTGTCGCGCATCAGCGTGCATTATGCGGAGGGAATGGGACTTCTGGCACAGTTATGCGAGAACATTACGCTCGACGGATTCAACGTTTGCCTGAAAGGGGAAAACGATCCGCGCTATTTTACGACGCAGGCGGATGCGACTCATTTTTCGGGATGCAAGGGAAAGATTATTTCCAGAAACGGACTGTATGAGGGGATGATGGATGATGCCATCAACGTGCACGGTACGTATCTGAAAGTGATCAGGCGCATTGACAACCGTACGCTGGTGGGGCGTTACATGCACGGACAGTCCTGGGGATTTGAGTGGGGACGTCCTGGCGATGACGTGCAGTTCATTGCTTCGAAAACCATGGAGATTGTGGGAGACACCAGCCGCATTGTGTCTATCCGTCCTTACGATAAGGAGGAAATAGCGGGAGCCAGGGAATATCTAATTACGTTCGGCAGTGATGTTCCGGCGCAGGTAAGCGGACAGGAGGGATTCGGAATGGAAAATCTTACCTGGTCGCCGGAAGTGGAGTTCTGTCACAATGTCATCAGGAACAACCGTGCACGGGGTGCGCTGTTCAGTACCCCTCGCCGTACGGTAGTGGAGCATAACGTATTTGACCATACTTCGGGGACGGCTATCCTGCTTTGCGGCGACTGCAACGGGTGGTATGAGACCGGTGCCTGCCGCGACGTGCGCATCCGTCACAATCAGTTTATCAATGCGCTTACCAGTATGTACCAGTTTACCAATGCGGTGATTTCCATTTATCCCGAAATACCCGACCTGGACGGTCAGACGCAGTATTTCCACGGGGGAAATCAGGAAGCTATTGTCATAGAGGAAAATGAATTCGATGTGTTCGATGCGCCTGTGCTGTATGCCAAATCGGTAGACGGACTGGTGTTCCGCAATAACGTCATAAAGACCAATACGGAATATAAGCCTTTCCATTTCAATCAGAGCCGCTTCTGGCTGCAGCGGGTGAAGAATGTCTTTATCAGATAACCGGGAGGGAGGTTTCGGACTGTATCTTCGGAGACTGGCTGTATCCGGGAGACCATCCGCAAAGAGAGTACCCAACTACAAAGGCCATAGTACGGGATGCGCTGCATCTTACCATGGCCTTTGAAAAGAGGACAAATTACAGATAGATGGGACCACCTGCCCTGTTCCGGGGGCGGAAAGACCTGTCAGACAGTTGTCTTCCGTCTTCTGGTCCGTTTGAACCAGAGGTAGTAGCCGCTCAGCGGCAAGATACCTCCGATCAGGGCTGCCAGAAAATAAAGTATCTGGGTGGTGAGGCCTCCCCAGCTTCCGGTATGGAAGGCATAAAACCACATCTTCAGCTGCTGCGCCCGTGGAGTATCCTGATAGGGAATGACCTTCCGTATCTCGCCGGTGCGGGAGTCGAAACGGACCGTATCGCTGCGTCTCATCCTGCCGGGAAGACTGATTTTGGCTTCACTCCGGCTCAGGGTGATGGAGGCATACGAGGGATACTGCTGATGAAGCTCTCGCATGACCTTGTCCCAGACCGCATAGTCGAATGCGGCGGCTCTTTCTTCTTTGGGAGAAGAATGGGAGGGCGATTTCGGTGCCTGCGACCGTGAAGGCGAAGCCCCCAGCAGACTGTAGGCAGCGTTCCGGTACCACGGGAAGGACCAGGTGAGACCGGTCAGTGCCATGACCAGCAGGAAAAGAGTGGCATAAAAGCCGAGAGACACGTGGCTGTCGTACCAGAACCTTTTCCATCCCTTGTTGCAGACTACCCGCAAACGGTTTTTCAATGCCCTCCGGTTGCGCGGAATCCAGATAACCAGTCCCGATACCAGGATGAACACCATGAGCAGGGTAGTGATGCCTACCACGGTTTTACCGGCCGAGGCTCCGCCCTTGAAGGCCGGAGGGTCCAGCAGCCAGCGGTGCAATTTGCGCAGGGTCTGGAAAAACGGATGGGTCTGTGTCCAGCCGTTCACTTCTCCCGTATAGGGATTGAGGCTCAGGGAGCGTTTCCCCGTTTCCTTGAAAGCGGCCATCCAGGTTTCCCCGGGGTTGCCTGAAAGCTGCAGAGAGGTCAGATGCAGCGAATCAGGCACTTGCTCTCCAATCCGTGCTACTATTTCGGAAGGAGAGAGGGGAGGGATGTTTCCTTGTTCCGTAACCCGGTAAAGATGAGGATTCATTCCTCGGGTGATTTCCCGTTCGAAGACCAGGGCTGCCCCTGTCAGGCAGATCACCGTAATGACCAGTCCCAGGGGAAGCGATATCCATAAATGGATGTGGTGGAATAGTTTATTCATGACAATCAATGATAACTGCTTATTTTTCCTTCAACAGACTGACTCCCTTGATAGACTCGGTATCCACCTCGGCGCCACGTGTGGCCTTTCCTTCTTTGTCGATGGTATAGAGTGCCGGCAGTCGGCTGTCTGCAGTCTCAATCTCAAATGTGATGGTGTGGTTGTCGGTATCGACGGCACAGGCCAGGGCAATGTCGTTGATGAGGGCCGGCTCGGGAAGTCCGCTTACCTCGGTATAGGCCTGGGTACGGACATCGAAGATACCGAAGCGCTTGTGGGAGCCTTCCGTAACCCCTGCCGTTCCGGCCTCGGTAAACAACTGCAGGCAGAACTTATGGTCGCCTATATAGAAGCACTTCCACAGGTAATGACCGGTTTTCTCAGTCAGGTTCACATAATAATCGTCGTCTATGCCCACCGGCTTTCCGTTTTCGATGTTCTTTCCGCTGATGCGCAATACCGCAGAAGGAACTTCCGGCACCGTTTTTCCGTAATTCTTGGCCGTGCTCTGGCAGAACAGGTAAATCTCATCGTCAACCACTTCGATTCCCGTTTCCGTACGCGAACGCTGGTTGCCCTTGATCTGTCCGGCTTCCTTGCCCGGATGGTCCTTGCTTTTGCGGACGATGGCATGCTGGTACTTCAGATACTCTTTCTCCGGGTCTTCGGGATTGAACTCGTAGACACCGATGTAAAGGTTGTTTGCCAGGTCGGTACTGTAAGTTGCCTTGGCCCGGCTGGCCGGATCGGGCAAGAGATGCTTGGTGGTGTAGGAAAGCAATACATAATCTCCGAACTCGGCAATATCGCCTACCCCCCATGTCTCGCCTTCCATCAGGCTGGCCGGCTCCTTGCTCAGGTCGTCACAGTCGATGACACCGTCCACCACTGCGGCACTGAACTGTGTCAAGTCGATGAACTTCACCCGCTCGTAATGGCCGTTTCCCGTCTGGTCGGACATCCCGATGAGGTAATTCTTGAAGATACCCCTTGCCTTCACGTCCCCGTCGAGCGCCACTCCGTTGCCGTGCGGGGTCAGTTTCCGGTCGACCAGTTTCCAGGCCTTGGTGATATAGTCGGAAGACGAGCCACCCTGTGAAGGATAATTCATGCCGATGAGGATCTCGTTATGGTAATTGACAAAGTCGGGGTTGTTCCCGCTGAAGAAAATACGACCGTCGGGACGGGTCGGGTCGACGATGCCGCTGGCAGGATCATCCTTCTGCTGCAGATAAGCTCCGTTGTTTTCCCCTGAGCCACTGATGACGATGTATTGTGTGGGTGAATTGCCGCCCATATCCGAAGCCTGACTGCCGGCGTAGTCTTCATTGCATGCACTCAGCATACAGGCACACAGGGCAAGCCCTGAAATCTGAAAAAAAGTGTTTGTCTGCATGATTCTTTTTGGTCTTATTTAGTAAAATTATATCCGAATTTAATGGCGAAGGCACGGCCGGGTTTCTGCATCTTGAAATTGTCGTACAACCGTGCGTCGAGCAGGTTGGTACATTCGGCCGATACGGTGAACTCCGACTGTTTCCCGAAATTATAGCTCACGAAAATATCGTGCGAGAACTGGGTCGGTACCTCCAGTTCCGGATTGTGGTAGGCATTCCACTCGTAGCTGAAGGCATGGATGTAATTCATCATGTAATGAATATCGAGTGTCGTACCCTGGCGGAGGAAGTTGCGCAGCGTGACACCGGCCTCACCGTTGCCGTACATGTACGGGATGGCAGGAATCCGTTGCTTGTAGTTCTTGCTTTCGCGCTGGGTACCGGCCACATACCGGGTCATGCTCCGCATGTCGATGTAACTGAAGTTGCCTCCCACGAAGAAGCAGTTGCGGTAAGTATAGCGCACCCCGAAATCTCCTCCCAGGTTCCGTACCCCACCGTCGTTTTTCGACGAGGCCCGCCCGTTGTCGTTATTCGTGCTCCGGCGTATGTAGTCCTGTATCTCACGGTACTGGAAGGCCGCATCGATGGTCAGCCGGTGGTGGAGCAGGTCGATGGGAGAGGTGGTAATGCCCAGGTTGACGTTGTTGCTGCTTTCAGGCTTCAGTCCCGAGTTCCCCCGTTCGATGTCGTCACCCGAACCGAAGAGTTCCCGGCTGGTAGGCAGGCGAAGCGCATATTCGTACGACAGCCGCACCTGGGTATGCTTTCCCCAGAAATACGTACTGGCCATTCCTCCTCCCCAGTACGAAGAGGTACTGCGGTAATCCTGGTAGTTGCTGCCTCCCTCCGGATCGAGGTAAGCCTCGAGGTGGTTGAGGTAATTCTTTACGAAGAGCGAGGTATTCCATTTCCCCTTGTGGTCGTACTTATAGCTCAGTCCCGTTACCTGTTTCCGGCTTTTCTGCGGATGCTCGTATTCGGCCTTAACCTGTGTCTCGTCTTTTCCCGAACGCGAGAAGGTGGTCAGTGTACTGCTGAGTGACAGGGCATGTCCTTCTGCCGGAAACAGAGCCACCCGGAAATTCGCCGCCCCGTTGTTGTCGCGGTAGCGGTACTTCGTATACGCCAGCTCGCCCGGCGCACTCTTCGGCTTGCTCTGCTCCCCGAGCCAGTTGTAATTGCAGCTGGCCGTATCGGCCGCATACGACTGCCCGAAATTGTAGTTGCCGTTCATCGATACATGCAAGCCTTTCAGTACCTTGAACTTCTTCTCGTACGTCAACTGAGGCATGAGGGTATTGGCCGTTGTATAGCGGGCCCCATACACCCAGTTCATGTTCGAGGCATTCTGTGTCTGCTTGTACTCGTAACCTCCGGTAAATCCGAAGAGGAGGCGGTCGGCAAAAGGCTTGTCGACCACACCGATTTTCAGTATGGCTGCCTCGTTATGGTATTTGGCATGAAAGCGCCGGACCTTCAGGTCCTCGTAGACCACTGTATTTCCGTTCTCCCCGAACCGGGTATAATGGTCGATGTTCACCTTGTAGTCGTTGTCCGAATAATTCTGATAGGCATTCAGCGAAACGTAGAATCCCTTTTTGGAAGTCCATTCCGCATACACATTGCTCTTGTGTGTATTGAAGGAACCGAAAGAGTATGAGGCATTGACCCGGGTACGTCGGGTATGGTCGGTCACGATGTTGACGGCACCTCCCAGGGCATCCCCGCCCAGTTCTACGGGCACCACTCCCTTATAGACCTCCACCCGCTTGGCCAGTCCCGCAGGAATGTTGTTCAGTCCGAAGGCAGAACTCATCCCGTCCATGGGTACTCCGTCGATGAAGATCTTTACGTGCCTTCCCGAAAAGCCGTTTAGTGTCACGTTCGATTCCGAGCCGACTCGACCGGATTTTTACCCCGCTGATCTTGTCAATCACACTCGACAGGTCGAGCGTGGTATTTTTCAGTTGTGTGGTTTCAATCAGTGAGACATTATAGGCCAGACGCTGCACCTTTTCTGCCTGACTCAAGCCTTTTACAATCACTTCATTCAGGCTGTGTGCGTCTTCCGCCAGTTCAAACCGGAGATAGTTGTCCTTCGGCCTGAACGTATGAAGCTGTTCCTGAGACTTGTATCCCAGGTAAGAAGCCGTTACCCGGACTTTCCCGGCCGGCTGTTTCAGTGTCAGCGAAAATTCCCCTGTATTTCCTGTGACTCCCCCGGCAAGGTATGCATTGTCCTCACACGAGTGAATCTCTACCGTGGCATAGCCCAAAGCCTCTTGAGTAAGGGCATCCAGCACTTTTCCCCTGAGGGTCTGACCCTGGAGATGAATTCCTGAAAATACAAATAATAAAGTTACCCAAAATCCCTTTTGTCTTAAATTCCCCATTTCAACGTAAAATATCTATTAAAAACGCTGCAAAATTAGACGGATATTTTACGGCAGTCAATCCCTATTTTTAGGTATATTGGGGCTGGCCGAAGCGGAAACTGTCAGGATATTTTCCCTATTTTGGGGACGGTTCAATGGGTTCCGGGAAACCTTCGGCTCAGTTTTTCACCGGCAGGTATTTCCACAACCGACGGGGAATGAGTTTCCACAAGGCAACGAGTATCCGGTAGCGCCAGTCGATGATTACCGTGCGCTTTCTGCGGTGTAAGGCCTTGACAATGTGTTGTGCTACGGCCTCCGGACGCATCAGCATGGGATAATGCTTTCCGTTGTTGAGCAGGTCGGTTGCCACAAATCCCGGGCGGATGTCGGTAAAGACCAGGGGCAGGTGCTCCAGGTGTGCCAACTGCTCCAGTGCATCCAGGTAGGTATTCTGAAACCGTTTGCTGGCAGAATATGCCGGAGCCAGTCCCAGTCCCTTGGTACCTGCAATGGAACTGATGATGGCCAGATGGCCTTTCCCTGCCGTACGGAAATAACGGTAGGCGGCACTCACCATGCGTACGAATCCCGTACCGTTGGTCTCCAGCGTACGGATTTCCGTTTCGGGATTCAGACTGGCATTCTGAAACCCGATGCCGGAACTGTGGAGGTAGAGGTCCATCCCTCCCAGGCGGCCGATGAGCTGCTCCAGTTTCTGGTCGGCATCCGCTTCCAGTATGTCAATACGCTGAACGTAAATCCGTTCCGGAGCCTTCTGGCGGAAAGCCTCCAGTCTGTCTTCCCTTCGTCCGGCAATGCCGAGGGTCCATCCTTCCTTCAATAACAGGCAGGCTACCTGATAGCCGATGCCCGACGTCGCTCCGATGATAATTGCTTTTTTAGGTGTCATAATGGTTCAATCATTCTGTGTGACATGTCCGGCTCAAGACCGGTTGCTTCTTATCTCATATACATATGCTTCAGACTCCGGCCGGTTGCCTCCCCCCTGCTGATAGTAGAAACGGCCTTGGAAAGGCATCTGTTCGTTCCAGGGACGGAGTACCTGCGAGAGGTGAGCCGTAAACGCATGATACGAGTGTAGGTTCATGCGGGTACCTGCGTCGTCGCGGAACAGCAGCAGATAGTGGTTCTGGGGACGCGCGTGCATCAACTGGTTGATCTGCAGGGCCAGTCCCCTTGCCTCCGCCGGAGCAATCCGGTCGAACAGGTTGCTCATATTGAAAATAATCAGTTCCGGAACCATTGCATGCGCATTCCAGAACTCGTTTCTCACGGCCGCCAGTCGCGGATAAATATCACAGGCATACCGGTCGTAAGGCGGTTGGGCAAAGAGTCCCCGGGTTACCGTCTCTCCCTCTTCGACCGGGGCAATGCCCACATAGGTCAGGTCCAGGTGAGGCAGTCGGCTGCAACTGTCGATGAAGGCCAGTCCCGAAGCCCCGCATTCGTGGCTGAGGTCGCAGAAAACCACCCGTCCGGACACGTTGCGTACCGCTTGGAACAGACTGTTTCCGCTATTTTCGTAGAGCGAGCGTGCGGCACTGTACTGACGGCACAGGTAATAATGGTTGTACCCGGCGATGCGGGCGGCCCGTACTTCGGCGGGAAGGGCTTCCAGCCGACTGAAATTCATCCGTCCGTAATCGGTCTGTTCCCGGAACAGGGTATCGGCCTCCTTGGTTTCGTCTTTCAGGATAACTGCCTCGAAGGCCTTCCGGAAACTTTCGGGGAGGGCATAATTCTCCGGACGGATGTCCCAGCGGACGTCGTAGTCCGGAATCTCGAAATCGCCTTTGCAGAAACTTGTTACGTCCGTATCGATGTAGCCGTTGTGCATGCGGATGTACTCCATCAGCTTGTAGAAGGTCAGACTGGCTCCCAGCACCTCCGGATTCCCGGTCAGCAGCAATTGCTTCCGGGCTCGGGTGATGGCCACGTTCAGTTTCCGGTCGATGATAAACTCTCCCTCGCGGAAGGTATTGGATGTCAGGAAGTTCAACTGACTGGTATTGCGTATGGTAAACGAATAGACGATGACGTCGCGCTGACTGCCCTGATAACGCTCCACCGTATCGATGGAGATATCCATCAGTTCCGGAATCCCCAGGCGGCTGATTTCCTTGCGGATCATGGCAATCTGGTTGCGGTAGGGGACGATGACTCCTACCGTCTTGTGCGGATTGAAGTCGGGAGCCGTGAGCTGGTAGATCCGCTGCAGCAGTGAAGCCGTGATGCGGGCCTCGTTCAGGTTGCTCTTTTCCGATGCATTGATTTCCTCTGAGGGCCGTGCAGCGACGAAGACCATCCGGCGTTTCATCAACAGGCGGTCCAGGTTGTCGGCCGGTGCACAGTCCGTCGCGTAGGGGAGAGCCTCCTCCTGATGCGGCAACGGTACCGCCTCCAGCTGCTCACGGAAATAAAACGCATGATTCGGAAAGTCGGCAATGGCAGGATGCATCCGTCCCTGCTTGTGCAGGATACTCCGGAAC
>ENA-OWPN01002389-OWPN01002389.1-human-gut-metagenome-genome-assembly--contig:-NODE-2389-length-11641-cov-2.996634_pt1 | contig 11641 bp, 12 predicted proteins | sample MGYA00248266_ERZ651850 | MGnify/ENA primary metagenome ERZ651850 (study PRJEB26924, sample SAMEA4378296) | human gut metagenome | biome: human gut; feature: human-associated habitat; material: faeces... | reverse complement strand
AGGCGGTCGGCCGTGCGGAGGACGGAATCAATGTCGTTTCCTGCCCGACCTGCGGACGTACAAAGATCGATCTGATCGCGTTGGCGGAAAAGGTGGAAAATGCGCTTGCTGGCTGTCGCAAGAACATCAAGGTGGCGGTCATGGGCTGCGTCGTGAACGGCCCGGGCGAAGCGCGGGAAGCGGATATCGGCATTGCCGGTGGAAAAGGAAAAGGGGTTCTTTTTAAAAAAGGGGAAATTTTTAAAACAGTGGCAGAGGACGAAATCATCGATGCCCTGATGGAAGAAATCAAAAGAATGTAGGTGGACGCCTTGAATCCGATTATACACAAACAAAATGATTTGGAAGAACTCATTAAAAAATATGGGCTTAAGCCCCAGCGTGTCGAGGTGAATTCTGCGAGCCAGGAGCTGGTTTTTACCTTTAAAACCCGAATTCCTGAATGTGACAGCATCTCAGTCCAGAGAGAGCTCGTGGATATTTTTGATTATACCAAGAGTCTGAGCGTTATTATCTCGCCAGAGGATGAGGGAAATAAAGAAACCGGGACGAAGCAGTCAGTCCACAAGCTTATGGAAAATGTGGATTATGACGCGCTGGCCAAAAAGAAAGAGGATGCGCTCAATAAGCGCTTAAAAGTTATAAAGGATACCCCGCCGGCCAAGGCAGGTAGCGGCGCGTCCGGTAAAAAGGACGGCAAAGAGGAGGAAGCCCGAGTGCTGGGCGTTGGCGAAGTGGTTATGGGGGACAGAATCAAGCGTCCGGCCCAGTCCATGGGAGAAATTGACTTTAGTACCGGCGCGGTGCTTGACAGCACCAACATCGTGGTCAGCGGCCGGGTCTTTGGCATTGATTCCAGGGAAATTACTGATAAAACGACCCTTTTTACCTTTAACATTACCGATGAACACGGCAGTGTCTCCTGTAAGATTTTCGCCCGGAAGAAGAATGTGGGCATGATCAAGGAAAATCTGAAAAAGGACCGCTGGTTTAAGGTTGAGGGCAATATCAATTATGATGAGTACTCCCACGAAAAGGTGCTGACACCTAAAAATATGGAGGTGGCCGCAGCGCCGGTAAGGCGTGACAACGCAGAGGAAAAACGTGTCGAGCTTCACCTTCACAGCCAGTACAGCTCCATGGACGCGGTGAGCAAGGTGGCTAAAATTATGAAGCAGGCCAATGATTTTGGTCATGACGCCATCGGTATCACTGACCACGGCGTGCTTCAGGCTTACCCTGAAATGATGTCCCTGAGCAAAAAATACGGCATCAAGGTGCTGTACGGCGTCGAGGGCTATCTGGTGGACGATGACCAGTATATTGTAACCGGGGAACAGAACGAAAGCTTTGAAGGCGAATTTGTTTTCTTCGACCTTGAGACCACTGGCCTGATCCCAGGCAAGGACAATATCATCGAGATCGCAGCGGTCAAGATTAAAAACAAGCATATCGTGGATACCTTCTCCAAGATCGTCAACCCACACCGCCCCATTCCGCCGTTTATCACCAACCTTACTGGGATTACCAACCAGATGGTAGAAGCCGGAGAGGAAGAAGAGGTGGCGGTCAGGGCCTTTCATGAATTTTGCGGCGATCTCATTCTGGTGGCTCACAACGCAAAATTTGATATGGGCTTTATGGAGATTGCGCTTAATGCGCACCATCTGGAGAACAATATCACCTATATTGACACACTCGCCATGTCCAGGACGCTGATTCCAACCATCAACAAGCATAACCTCAAAAAGCTGGCGAGTTATTTTAAGGTAGATATGGGACACCACCACCGTGCTCTGGACGACTCGGTGTGCTCGGCGAAGATTTTCGTCAAGCTCATGGAGCTGGCCCAGAAACAGGATGTGGATGAGGTGGCCGGGCTCAACGGCCTGATGGACGTAGAGCAGATCATAAAATCCGGCGATACCTACCATATTATTATTTACGCCAAAAATCAGGCGGGGCTGAAGGACCTGTACAAGCTGGTTTCCGAGGCGCACATCAATTATTTTTACAGAAGGCCCAGGATACCGAAATCCCTGCTGGCAGCCCACCGGGAAAATCTGATCATCGGCAGCGCATGTGAGGCCGGGGAGCTCTACAAGGCAGTGCTGAAGAATGTGCCCAAGAACCGTCTGGATGAAATCGCTGATTTTTATGATTATTTTGAGGTACAGCCTCTGGGAAATAATGAATATCTCCTTCGGAATGAGACCGTGCACTCCATGGAAGAGCTGGCTGATGTTAACAGGCGAATCATTGAGCTTGGGCGGGAAAAGGGCAAGCTGGTGGTCGCCACCGGGGACGTCCATTTTGTGGACCCCAGCGACGCTTATTTCAGAGAGATTCTGCAGGCCGGACAGGGCTACAAGGATTCCCATGAGCAGCCGCCGCTCTACTACCGCTCGACCCAGGAAATGCTGGATGAATTCACCTATGTGGACCCGCAGACCGCCTATGAGCTGGTGGTTACCAATCCGCGCAGGGTGGCGGAACTGTTTGACGACGTGAAGCCCATACCTGACGGCACCTTCCCGCCCATCATTGAGGGCTCGGATGATGAGATCCGGGATATGGTTTATAAAAAGGCCCATGAGATGTACGGTGACCCGCTGCCAGACATTGTGGAGCAGCGCGTGAAGCGCGAGCTGGACTCCATTATCGGCAACGGCTACTCGGTCCTGTACCTGATCGCCCAGAAGCTGGTGCACCATTCCCTGGAGGATGGCTATCTGGTTGGTTCCAGAGGGTCGGTCGGATCGTCGCTGGTTGCCATGTTGTGTGGGATCACAGAGGTTAACTCACTGGCGCCTCACTATGTCTGCCCGAACTGCAAGCATTATGAGTTCTTTGACAGCACAAAGGTAGGGGTGGGGCCTGACCTTCCCAACGCCGATTGCCCGGAATGTGGCCATCCCATGAATAAGGACGGCTTTGATATTCCCTTTGAAACCTTCCTTGGATTTGAGGGCGACAAGGAGCCGGATATTGACCTTAACTTCTCAGGCGAAAACCAGCCAGAGGCGCACCATTACACAGAGGTGCTCTTTGGCGAGGGCAAGGTCTACCGCGCCGGAACCATTGCAACACTGGCGGATAAGACAGCCTTTGGCTATGTGAAAAATTTCTTTGATGAAAATGGTGTCACCGCGCCGCGAGCAGAGATGGAACGTGTGATTGAGGGCTGCGCCGGCGTTAAGCGTACCACAGGCCAGCACCCCGGCGGGGTTATGGTTGTGCCAAAGGATAAGGATATCTATGACTTTACGCCGATCCAGTACCCGGCTGATGACCGGGAATGCGGCACCATGACGACCCATTTCGATTACCACTCCATTTCCGGGCGTCTCCTGAAGCTCGATATTCTGGGCCATGATGACCCGACCATGCTCCGCATGCTCAAGGATATCACAGGCCTCGACCCGCAGGAGATTCCGCTGGACGACGAAAAGGTCATCAGCCTGTTCACAGGAACCAGCGCCCTGGACCTGAAGGAAGATGATTTTGACATTCCTCTTGGAACCTGCGGGATTCCAGAGTTTGGGACCAACTTTGTCCGCCAGATGGTGCTGGACACCAAGCCCACGGCCTTTTCGGACCTGATCCGTATTTCCGGCTTATCCCACGGGACAGACGTCTGGACCAACAACGCTCAGGACCTTGTGCGTTCTGGAACCGCGACCATCAAGGATGTTATCTGTACCCGTGACGATATTATGCTTGGCCTCATCTCAATGGGACTGGCGCCCAAGGAGTCCTTCAGTATTATGGAGCATGTCCGTAAGGGGAAGGGCCTGACAGATGAAGAGGAAGCCTATATGAAGGAAAACAATGTGCCGGCCTGGTACATTGATTCCTGTAAAAAGATCAAGTACATGTTCCCTAAAGCCCACGCGGCAGCTTATGTTATGATGGCCTTCCGTATCGCTTACTACAAGGTTTACTATCCACTGGCCTACTACGCGACCTACTTCAGTATCCGGGCCAAGGAATTTAATCTGGAAAAGATGACCAACGGTAAGGAGACGGTCAAAAAAACATTGGCGGAAATCCGCGCCCAGGGCAACAAGGCCAGCAATAAGGACCAGCAGCTTCTGACCTCGCTGGAGCTGGCGCTTGAAATGTACTGCCGTGGCTTTGGCTTTAAAAATGTGGATGTCTACGAGTCCCACTACAGCGAGTTTAAAATCGTTGGCAACGAGCTGCTGCCACCGCTTAACGCCATTGACGGACTGGGGGACAAGGCGGCAATGCAGATTTACGAGGAAGCTCAGAAACGGCCCTTTATCTCCAAAGAGGATCTGCAGACCCGCGCCAAGGTCAATAAATCCAACATCGAAAAGCTCGAGCAGTTCGGCTGCCTGAACAGTCTGCCGGACTCCAACCAGATGAGCTTTATGAGTATGTTTTAAGGGCGGGGCTGTTTTGACAGAAGAAAAAGGCGATTGTATGATGCGGAGATAAAGGTTGGGCAATATGAATGGAGAATTGACAATGGGTAATGGAAAATTTTGGTACGCTTTCGCGGTTAGCTCAAGCGATTAAGCTGGCGGCCTGCGGCCGCATCTCATCAAAATGCAACGGCATTTTGTTCCTGTAATTCTCCATTTTCAATTTTCCATTCTCAATTCAAAGGCCTCTTTTTAACGCTTTATCGCTTGCTTTTAAGGTTTGTCTGCACTCTGAACACGAGTATCCATCGTGTTCTTTTTTTTGTGAATGTCAAGAAAAATTGTCCAAAAAGTTAAAAATTTAAGACAAATTCTGAATAAACATACCGAAAAGTTCCGCAGAAGTGCGATAACCTAGAATTTTACGTGGATAATTATTAATCCAGGATTCAACTTTTTTGATAAAAGAATCACTTAAGGAAGCAATATTTACACCTTTTTTCACAAAACGGCGAACCATGCCGTTGACGTTTTCGTTGCTGCCGCGTTCGCTTGAGCGGTAAGGATGACAGTAATAAGCTGTTGTCCTTTTTTTCTTGGTATAGATGGAGGTCTCAATAGTGTCCTGATCGATGAACTCGGAGCCATTGTCCATGGTGATACTTTTGAAAATTTTCTTGAACTGATAGCGGTATTTTCGTTCCAGGCTGTCCAGGACATCTTTGACACAGGCCTGGGAAACGGAAGGAATCTTAAAAACAAGGGTATCTCTGGAAGTTCTTTCAATCATGGTGAGAAGCCCTGTTTTTTGTCCGCGAGCTGATTTAATACAGTCCATCTCCCAATGCCCCAGTTCAACACGTGCTTCGATTGTTTCGGGGCGTTCATCAATCCGACGATTTTCAAGGCACTTTTTAGGTTCTATCACATCTTTTTCTTTGCGCTTATTCGTCATGCCTTTACGGTGGAGATCATTGGTCGTTAAACGCGGAAAACGGCCTTGTTTGATGTAGTTATAGAGCGTGCCGGTACAAATGGTGGTTTTGAACTTTTTTCCCTCAAGACGGGCACGTCCCAAGGTGACATCCGGTGACCAGCATTCGTTAATAATCTTGTTCTCAATGTATTCAATGAAATCTGGATCATCAGCCAGCTTACATCTACGACCTTTTCGTTTAGAAGCTTCATCAGCCAGGCTCTGAGCATAGTCGGGACAGTAACACGGGTACTCTTTCAATTCGGTATCATAAAGCATAATGGTACCACGCTTGATCTCACGGCGTACCGTCCGCTCAGACATGCCAATCACATCGGCGATATCCTGAGTGTTCAAATCCAGTTTAAAGCATGTTTCAATCTGTTTGCGCTGATCCAACGTCATATAAGCAGCCATGTCAAAACCTCCTTATAAATCCAATTCCAGATAGTAATCTTTAAAAAAATCGTATTGATCCACAAACTGCTGAGAACACCAGGCTCCTTCAAAGTCCAGACTGAAATCAACGGCTTTGGTCAGCTTGCCTTTTGAAACAACCTCGGCTTTGTTTAAACCGGTCGAGCAATAATACAAATTGGCATCCAGGTCAGTAACCGATCGGGCTAAATCTTTTGTAATATACTTTGTGATATAAAGGGCGGTGCGGGTATTATCCCGAATGGCGCCCAGAGAACAGAAGCCAAACTTTTTTTGATAGGGCGCCCAGTTCAGATAGCCCTTTTCTGAAAGGGAGCGCACCGGGTGCGGTTCCAGATCATCCCAGGGAAGCTCAGAGAGCAGTCCGTGCATATGCCAATTTTTACCATCGGCATGCAGTTCAGGAATGAACAGGTATTTCACATCAAAAGCCGGATCTTGTTTCCGGTATTTTTTCCGGTAATCACGAATCCACTGGGAAAGGTCTTTCTGGAAAACGGACAGGTTATCCCGCTGGTACTTTGCTTTGTCCAGGGTAAGGGTCACGAACCATGTCCAATCATTACACAAAGCCTTTTCAAGAACGGTGTTTTTAGCCCGCTGTACATTGTTTTTAAGCTTTTTCTGATTGGCCTTGCCCTTGGGGGTATATTTCCGAATACTCCGCCCATAGGTCACTTCTTTGGTGATGGTCAGCTTGTAGTAATCCGCCATCTTTTTGACCTGCACCGCGTTGTATATTTTGTATTCCATTGTATCCCTTTCGGTACAATCCCCGGAATGTGATACTTATGTCAAGTAGAAGGCCTACGGCCTTCTCGTTCCGGAGGCATGCTGCATTAAATTTTTTACGCCTTCGGCGGGCACCCTCTTAGGCCAGGAAAGGATAAACCTTCCCTGGTCAGAGGGTGTTTATGACAGTGCGGTCATTCGTTCTCCAGCTGAAAGAACCGGTCAACCTTGGCAGACAGGGTTTCCTGGGACTGCGGGCGGCGGTCAGGAGCGGGGCCCCGCTGGCGCACCCCTTCCGCTGATCCGTCGTCCGCTTCTGCAGGGACCCGGGACGGCCTGGGAGAACGGCGCTTTGGTGGGCGTCTTTCCTTTGGGACTATCTCAGCAGCCAGAATAGCTTGTTTACGAGCCTTTGGCACTGCCCCAACACCCGATTGAGTAAAATCATAAAACGTATCATAGAGATCACCTACCTTCCTGGAATACAGAAAAAATTCATGGTTATTCTTCTCCCGGATGGTCACATTCCGCTCGACCGCCACAAAGAGCGGAAAGGGCAAAACGGACCAGAGGGAGAAGTTATTGAGTTTACGATGTACGACTTCGATTTCGCACAAATCCCGAATCTGACGGTCAATCTGGCGTAGATTCTGGGTAATGAGCACGACCTCGAAGCCGTACTTCCGATGCTGGGCAAAGAAAGAGCAGAAGGGAAGCCGGTCTTTGACGGAGAACTCCCGACAGTTAAACTTGACACTGGCTTCATCCAGCATGATGAGGGTCTGGTTCTCCCGATCTTCGTCGTGGAACAATCGGGCGAAGCTGCGGAGAAAGTCTACGGTCAAGTCCTGATTTTCGACATAAAAATAACGGCCGTTCATGTGCTTGACCTGGGAAACCTTAATGGGAAAGTTGGCGATTACGTTCTTTCCGGCTTTCAGATAGGCCAGGATCAGGCGGATACTGTGCAGGCTCTTGCCGCTGCCGGGAACGCCGGTATAACATTTGATCATATTTTTCACCTCTTTTGCGTGTGCTGCGGCACTGATCGGAGAAGATCAACACCGATAAACACGAAAAATTAAATTTAACGCTTATATTAGTCAATGACCTTAAAGACCCGCAGCAAAATGGAGATTACATACCAGGCGAGCATAGCAGCCCCCCAGACAACCAGGGTTTCAACCACCAGCGTGAAGGGGAAGCACCAATTCATGTAGCCGACAATCTCTGCTGGCAGGGAAAGATTCAGGCTTGCGAAGGGATCTTCGGGCAGAATGGCGGTTACCATGGTAACAATGGACGCAATAAGCCAAATAAAAAAGTTAATGATGATGATAAAGAAATCAGCAATCATGGCGTCACCTCAGAGAATGAATCTGATGCAGGACTTCAACCGTCGGCCCGTTGTAGAAAGCAATACCAAGACCAATATAAAGCACGACAAAACAAACAAGACAAAAAACAATAAAACCTTTATCCATAGTATCCCCTTTAATTTTTCATAAAATTCTTTGAAATAAAAACCAGGCCAATCAAGAAACCAATATAAAGCGCAGTTTTGACAATGGCTGCGGCATCGTCCCACTGTTCAAAGTTCAGATCCCAGACAATGGGATCACCGGGAACACCGACTTTCGAAAGATCAAAGGTCATTTGAAATTCAGGACGCCGGGGCTCAGCTTGGAGCACGCCAAAAAGCTTTCCAATATCCCCAGGCAGGGAGAAGGGAAACTTGCTGCCAAAGTCGGTGCTCATGTTCTGAAGCGGGGAAAAATCCACGGTTTGGGTAGGAATCAGGGCGTCCTTCAAGAAAGATAACAATCCAGCGAAGAAATCGCCAATGGGCTTTATCCAGGAACTACCGTCATAGTCCGGCGATGGGGTTGGTTCGGGTGTGGGGCTGGGTGTTGGTTCGGGGGTGTCGGTGGGATTCTGATCCGGGGTCACGTCCTGAAAACCGTCAAGATCGGGCGGGTCATCCGTTACGGGGTTATAGTTGTCGGGCAGCTGCGGGAGCTCATCGTCGGTCGGATCAATGACGAGGTTTTCGGATTCGCCGTTGATGTAGGTGTTGTAGTTGTTGATAACAGATGGTGGAAGGCGGGTTGGGAGCTTAATTTTATTGACAGTTTTGGCGGTGATGTCCGGAACATGCGTATTTTGTCCGAAAAAAAGCTTCATCCAAAGTTCATAATTCGGAGATCCGATAGTACGATCCGATTCAAAAGCTGTTTTAATATAACCGTCTTTGACCCAATAACCATAAAGATTATAAGAAGATGTACTAGAAGTGGAACCATAAGGATAATAAAGGAAAGCAGGCGATATATTTACATCCTTATCCACAAAATCTGATACTTTTCCAACGGTGTATATTTCCTCGGTTGCCGTTTTAGAAAGAAGTTTTAATACGGGGTTTTTAGGGCCATATCCATTACTACTAAGTTTCCAAGTAATATAACCTCCTTCTGTGTAACGCCAGATTATTTCTCCATCTCGAAGCGTTTCGGGGGGCTTGGATGGGTATAGTACATCAATCACCGCCTTGCTGATGGCGTAAATCGCTTTTCCGCTGTACTTGCTCCAGTCAATGTCTTTTCCGGACAGCAGGTCGTTGCTGAGGTTTTCAAGAATGCCGAGCTGTTTATTGTATTCGGTGGGGTCGGGGAAAGCGGACTGGAGGTTGGCGGTGGCTTGTTCGTTTAATTCATTTAGTTTTTCTGTTGGGACTACGACTTTTTCAACGTAACCACACACTTTCATGCCAATCAATAAAGAAGCCACACACGCACCAGCAATAATTAACGGATTGGCATATACTTTTTTAGGCTGAAAAAAGGGCAAAAAAGCAATATATATACATAATAGCACAGCTATTAATTTCAGATATATATTTTTATCAATTTTCATTTTCATATTTTAAATCCTTTCATAAGATGTTATAATTAAAACAAAAAGGATAAAAACATGAGATTAATACCAATACTAATCGCACTATTTGCAGTTATTATAATTTGGCTAATAATAGGAGCTAACCATACCAATAGTAACTTCTTAAAAAAATTACATGAGATAGCTTATCAAAGCAAGTTGAGCCAAGCATTATTCTTTATCCTAATTGTTGTATTAATAATAATCATATGGAGAATATAACAAAAACCTGTCTGCCAACCCAATGAGGAAGGCCGACAGGCTTTTTTAAAAGGGAAAAGATATAAATCCGTCTGCTATTTCACAGACTTGTTCAACAGGCGTTTTCCAACCGTGAAGGCCAGAATGCCAATGGCAATGACCACGCCGGCGGTGAGAATCGGAACCATCATACCACCGACCTGACCAGCTGCCCCAGTGAAAATAGACTGGATGGATTCGACCATTGTCGGGGATCCTTCGGCTAATGCTGTAGGCATAAGCTATCTCCTTTCATGTTTAGTATGTGTCATTTAACAGATTTATTGAGCAGACGCTTGCCCACGGTAAAAGCCAGAATACCAATGGCAATGACCACACCGGCTGTAAGAATAGGAACCATCATGCCAGAAATATCAGAAGCAGCACCCGTGAAGATACCCTGAATACCGGTTAAAGTTTCGGAAGCCATAAAAACACCCCTTTCTTCATTATTTTATTGAAGTTTTGAAAGCGACCCAGGCGGAGCGCAAAGCAAAACTTAACAACCAAGTCCCAAGGCCGAAGCCGAAGCCAAGGCCAGAAAATTGAAAAAACAACTGTAATTCTTCAGCGATCAATGAATCTTACTCCAATCCTGAGCCACGATTAAGGCCAGGATCACGCCAAAGAGTAATCCGGCCAACTCAATTTCCTGTACCAAAAGATTTCCCATGGCTTAAGCCTGCTTTGTCTCTTTGGGAATAATGTTAACGATCCGGCCTTTAATATCCGTGATGATGTCAACGTGTTTGTTAACAACGGAGTCCAGCTTAAAGGGCAGCTTCTTAACCAGGGAACGCTGGAGGAACTTTCCGTCAGCAATACAGCCCTGGAGGTTCTCGTTCAGCATGTCCTCATAGACAAAGTAAATCTTGACCCCGTCGATGTGGGCCTTTGTCTTTTCGTCCGTAAAATCAATATCGTTAATTCCTACAATCAAGTAATCCATAATTTAATCTCCTTTGTTTTTTATTAAAAATCAATCCCACAGAAAATCTTGTAATCCGCTACATACACGCTAAAAAATCAATCATTTTCATGATTTCCTGATAGTCAGCGTTTGCCTTTTCTTTAGCTTCTTTTAATTGTTCGGCAACTGAACTGGAATCAAAACCCTTGCAAAACCCTTCAGCAAAAGACTGTCTGCCATAATCAATGACTAATGAAGCCAGCTTCGATTGAAACTGTGCTTTTTCCATTTTTTTCTTCATCACAAAACTCCTACATCCCCGCACTGGATGGTTCTTTAAAATTTGTTGTATAATTATGCGGTCAATTAATTTTACAATTCGGGGGCAAAATATTTTTGAGAAAAATTGGAAATATTTTCTTGACAAATCCTGTAAAAAAAGCTAAAATAAATATCGTGCTCAGAACGGAGTACGCCGTAGGGGTGTCGCCAAGCGGTAAGGCAATGGACTCTGACTCCATCATTCGCAGGTTCGAATCCTGCCACCCTTGCCATTTTGTTTATCGGATCAGCAATGCTGGTCTTTTTTCTTTTTTTGCACACCCGTGTCAACATTTGGCCGTGAGAAATATTTTGACAGGCTTTCCTTTCTGTGTGATCAGGCGTATAATATTGCCATTCTATGGAAACGGAGAGGCTGCGGCTCCAGACCAGCTGTTATCCGGCTCTGACTGGGGGTGAGTGAAAGAAATGGGCAGATATAAGATCAGCTTAAAGCTGGTCTTTTTTTTATGGTCAGGAAAGCGTATAATAAGGGTATTATGATAATCAGGAGAGAGAACAATGAACACTTTAGATAAAGCGCTGGCTGGAAAGCTGGACAGCCTGAAGGATGTGATCCGGAGCTATGAAAAGCCGTGTATCGCTTTTTCCGGCGGCGTGGACAGCACCCTGCTGCTCCGGGTGGCAGTGGAAACCCTGGGCGCGGCGGCGGTGCCAATGACGGTTAACGGCAGCATG
>ENA-OWPN01002383-OWPN01002383.1-human-gut-metagenome-genome-assembly--contig:-NODE-2383-length-11680-cov-3.422796_pt1 | contig 11680 bp, 10 predicted proteins | sample MGYA00248266_ERZ651850 | MGnify/ENA primary metagenome ERZ651850 (study PRJEB26924, sample SAMEA4378296) | human gut metagenome | biome: human gut; feature: human-associated habitat; material: faeces... | reverse complement strand
CGCCAATCGTAACTCCCGGAATTTTGGTGCCTCTTACACGTCAAAAGGGACAGAGCTGACTTGACCGGTTACTCTATCCCTTTCTTTAGGCTTTTCAGCCTCAGAATTTTGGCATCTTCATTATAAAATATTACGGCCTTCATTGCAATAGTATTTTTTAATCTGTCAATATTACGTAATAATTTACTGATGTATAGAGGAGAACTGTTATTTTTTAATAAATTCGATATTATTCTTGATTCATTTAGGAATTTCACACTTTTTACTCGTATATAAGGGTGTAGGAGGTAATATACCATGCGAAGCTTTATCTTTTGTCGCACTGGGATGAGTGTGGAAGAATGCATTACATAACAGTCATCCTCATTGTGCTGATCTGAAATACTGCAGATATCACAAGAGAGCTTGGTCATGTTCTGGATATCATTCTTAAATACAGACGGCGGCATAAGTAGCGATTGATGGATGGAATAACACCATCCTGATATCGTGAAACGGAAAGGAGGTGAATTTACCGCCAATCGTAACTCCCGGAATTTTGGTGCCTCTTACACGTCAAAAGGGACAGAGTAACCCAACAAGTAAGCTCTGTCCCTTTCTTTAGGCTTTTCAGCCTCAGAATTTTGGCACCCTCATTATAAAATATTATAGCCTTCATTGCAATAGTATTCTTTTAATCTGTCGATATAACTTAGCAATCCCTATCATACACACACCACTGCTTGAATTTCAAAAATTGTATAAACAGCTTATCATAGTCAGATAAATTCTTATATCCAATAATCATACTTATACACGCTCTCTACGCATACGATAGATAGGAAAACTCATAATCAGCAGCATACAGAAATCACCAAGCAACTGAAAGCGAGACAATACAGTGAAAAATAATAGAAAGGGATTTCCAAGGGCAAGAGTAGTAATCAACTGCCCTTTAACACCAAGTTCCACACCAGTACCTGCGCAAAGCTGTGTGAAATAAGGAGCAGCCCAGCTTGCAATCCATAACACGATCGGCATCATAAAAGCACAGGCCAAAAACCGATGACCTCCCGTCCCCTTTATCAGCACTGCTCCATAACAGACATAATAGGCTGCAAATGGCAACTCTCCCAAAGGCAGTGTCGTATTTCCGGGAAGGCATACAGACAATAAAAGTAAAACAGGTATCATACAAAAGCCCAAACGCAATACATCCTGATTAGCCGCAAGCAAAGAGGATCCAATGCCGATGCGAACATTCTTTAGCTTCAGCCTGGAGGTAAAGAATACAGATGCATGATTGGAAATTGGAAGCAACCCATCAATTAGAAAATGCAGCATTTCCGGAAACAGCACCATCATCGCAGCGGTTTTCATAGCTACCTTTAACAGCTCAGCGAACCCGCAGCCTGCCAGCAAAGCAAAGGCCGCACCAAACAGCAGTCCAATACATGTGGGATTATTCCATATACCGGCGATACGTCCGACTTTCCTAGTATGCTTTTTCGGCAGTATCCTCATAAATAAACGATTCAGTCCGAGCAACAGCGGAATCGTAGCTGCAGCAAAGCCATGCGGTACGGAAATATTGTTCATCCCCGTAAAAGAACACACCTGTTCAGCGCTGTAATCCGCAAGCAACAGCGTTATTACAGAGTGAGCTAACGCCGCAAGAATTGCGGTAGCCAGACTGCCGCTGACCTGATACGCAAAGCCTGCAGTAATCAGATAAAACCAGTAATTAAACAAATCAATGTGCAGCGTCTGTACCCACTGCTTCCGTACCAGAATTAAATTGATTCCCAGCAACAGCGGCAATAAAAGCGGCGCAAACGGTAACGAAAACGCTGTTATGGAGGCTGGTGCACTTCCGATATCAAGTGCCTGATACTGCAGATGCCAATGCTGCTGTACCTGTACAACCAAAGGAGCAAGCGTATCAGAAAGCAATGTACTTACACAGCTGACTCCAAGCAATCCGGTTCCTACCCGTACACAGCAGGGAAGCGCCTTTTTTGGATGCATCCGCATAACCGTGCACATAGCCAGCAGAAACAGCGGAAGAAAGATATAGCTTTTTAACTGAAAGAGCCCGCTAATTATGGAAATCAACTGCATTTCAGCTTATACACCGCTGATACCCTGACTAATTTCTATTTCATAATCACAGGAATATGCTTCCCCTGCACGCAAGCTCTGCATACCATTGCGCTGGCTCAATTCCCCATGAAAACCAACAAAGTCCGCATGTCCCAGCCATGGCTCCAGACAGATAAAGCGTACCGGCTGCTTTCTGCAGGGTGACCAGATACCAAGACCATCAAAGCCAGAAAAGCGAAGCGTTATCGCCTTATCATTGTACAGATTCCGTATAGAAACAGCCTGCGATTTCACATTCTGAAAGGCCAGTGCCTCCTTCAGAAACAGCTCTCTGCGAATAAAAAACCGCCGTTCATCCATAAAAAACTGCCGCTGTACCTCTGTCAGCTGTCCGCTTTCACATACCTCATAAATCCATGCGTTTTCATTCTCTTCAAACTCTACATAATAATCGTTGCTGGACTCTTTTTCCTGCAAAGGAATGCGAAAGCCCGGATGCCCTCCGTAATTGAAATACATCAGCTTATCATCGTCGTTGTATATATCCGTATGCACCTGCAGACAGCGCCCGGATAACGTAAATGTCAGAATCACATGACAGTGAAACGGATACTGTTCATATGTTTGCTTTGTAGAGGTAAATTGCAGAACGGCTTTTTCGCGATCCGCAGAAAGTACCTGCAGCTGCTCATAGCGGATCAAACCGTTTGAGCGCATGCTGTAGTGTTTTCCGTTTAAACGGTATTCCATATTATTCAGCTTTCCTATGATAGGAAAAACAACAGGAGCTGAGCTGTTCCAAACATCAGGATCCTTCTGCCACAGATATTCCAGACCGTCCTGTTTCCCATATATACTGTTTAGCTGCGCACCAAAGGGATCAATGCTTACCGTCAGGTGCTCTGATTCAAGCTGTATCATAATTCATATCCTTTCTGAAAAAGGGCAGGACGATACCGGATATTTGTAGTATACTATACTTGCAAGATATCAGTACGCTCTGCCCTGTTCTTTATAATTGAATGACGCTGCCGCTTTGTGCAGATGCATGCACAGCCGCTGCAATTCTCGTTGCCTGTAAACCATCGTAAGCATTTGTCCGGAATGCTTTCCCGTTTACAATATCACTGACGAATTCCTGCATCGGCTCCAGTCCGAAGCCGCTTGCATGGTGCTCATCAAAATTCATGAAGATATAGTTTGGCAGGCTTGCCTTTTTGTCAGTATAGGTCTTAACCCCGCGATAGGATTCATTTTTCAAATACTTGTGCTCCGTCACGATTACAAGCTGTCCGTCATTTGACTTCGGATAGGTGTTTGGCAGAATCCAGGAGTTTTCGACCGTCCAGTTGCTTCCGTCCTCCATGGTCAGAATTGCCTGGATATTGTCATAGGTCTGATAGCCTTGCTTTTTTAATACCTCTTTGTTTCCAACAGCGTATACACGTTTCACCTCGCTGCCGCTCAGATAGCGTATCAAATCATAGCAGTGCACACCCAGAAACCAGGATGGCGAGGATTTGTCTGTCCAGGTAAACCAGCTTGTCGGAACATCAATCACATCGTCCAGTGACATATAGCCGCGGATGATGTTTTCTTTATCCTTCTGAATCTCATCCCGCATATTGTTATAAGCCGGATCCCAGCGCTTGTGAAAATCCACTGCGATCTGAACGTCATATGCTTCTGCCATTGCAATCAGCTGCTCACATTCCTCTACGGTTGTCGCCAGCGGCTTTTCAATCATCAGATATTTGATTCCTGCTTCCATGGCATCCTTTGCGGGCTCAAAATGGTATGGATCAGGAGTGGCGATGCTAACGGCATCCAATGCTTCAGCCTGTATCATTTCCTTAACACTGGCATATCCTGTTACATGATAGCGTTGTGCCGTTGCTGCTCGGCGTTCCTCGTTCAAATCACAGAATACCACCTTTTCCACATGCGGATCACAGGTATACGTATGGATATGATAGTTTCCGTAAATACCGGCACCTACCACACCGATTTTAATTTTTTTCATTTCTTTTTTTCCTCATTTCTTTCATGATATCCCCGTATGAAATACAATGTTGTTTCATTTTTCAATCTTTAAAGCAATATAGAAAGCATGTTCATCGAGTCTTTGCTCATTCGTAATATTCCGCTTCAAATGCCGCATCTTCCTTCGCATAATAGCGTTCGATGAATTTACCGCCAAACAGAACTGCGATATCGATAACAATCAGGATAACCGCACCGATGAGCGGAGTCTGTGCCAGTACGGTCGGCAGCCAGATAAACATATTTCCCAATGCCATGGTGGTAGCCTGCTGTCCTGCCTGTACATAGCTGAGTCCCGCATTAGAGGCAAGCTCAGTAAACAACGGTGCAGCCCAGCTGGAAATCCACAAAACGATTGGTATGAAAATCAGACTGGATACGATGGTTCTTCTGCGGTTGCCTCGGTGTACGATGGTCGCAAAGCAAACATAGAAGGCCGCAAACGGTACCTCGCCAAGCGGCAGTGTCGTATTGCCCGGAAGAATTGCCGCAAATACCATGAATACAGGAATCATTAGAAAGCCTACACTGATAGTTACCGGATGCCCGATCGTTACCGCGGAATCCAGCCCGATATACAGCTCTCTGTCCTTGAAATGCGTTGTAAAGAATTTCTTTGCCTGGTTGGAAATCGGAATCAGTCCGTTGACAATCATTTTTACCATGGTTGGAAACAGCATCATGATGGCAGCTGTTTTCATGGTGACATCTGCGATTCCCTTAAAATCATAGCCGGCAATAACCCCGAACAGCAGGCCCATAATCAATCCCAGATAAATTGGCTGACCAAGTACAGAGCCGATCAGCTTACCGATGCCATGCCCTTCTCCGTTTTCTTCTTCACTTTCTTTGTGGTGCTTCAGATATGGAATCCGATCATACACCTTATCCAGTACCATGAACAGCGGAGCACTGGCTGCCGCAAAGCCGTGCGGTATGGAAATCGCGTCGATACCAATGATTTCCTGTGTACGATGCGCCATAACATCCGCTACCTTCAGCCCTAAAATAGCATGGGTCACACCTGCTAATATTGCCAGCCAGTAGCTGCCTGTCAAAAGCTGTACAAAGCCTGCGGTGATAGCGAAATACCAGAAATTATAAATATCCACATTCACGGTCTTGGTCAGCTTCAGGGCAACAAGAACGATATTGGTAATTAAAATGACAATAATCAGTGCTGCCCCCAACAGACTTCCAAAGCCTACCGCTGCTGCCGGTGAACCGCCGACATCGATAGCGGTCAGATTCAGATGCAGCACCTTGACCATTTCGTTTATGACTGGTGACAGGGAATCCGCTGTCAGGGTGGATACGATGCTTACGCCGATGAGTCCGATTCCTACGGTAACTCCGGCTTTGATGGCCTTGGAGGGCTTCAATCCAAAAATCAATCCGATGATACACATCAAAATTGGTACGAATACATAGCTCCCCAGATCGACGATATACTGAATGATATCTAATACTGTCTGCATAATGTTTTCTCCTGTTCTTTCCTGTTTTCCTGCAATTACGCAAGAATATCCATAATCTGCTGCGTTACAGCGTCCTCATTGATTCCTGTCAGATAGGCGCTGCCATGAACGAGCGGTGACGTGAATTTCTTTTTCACCTTCATTGTGGTGATGATGAGATCGACCTGTCCGTCATATCCCTCCACCTCATGCAGGGTGCACTGAATAATTTCACATGGTACTCCATGCTTCTTCAGCTCTTCCTCCACCTTTTCCCGCACCATACTGGATGTTGCCAGACCTGCACCGCAGGCGATTACAATTTTCTTCATAATAGCTTCTCCTTTTTGTTATGATTTCTGTCCCTCTATAAATGCATTCAGCTGACTGCATACAGCATTTGCATCATGCAGCTTTACAAGCCGGGTAAACAGGGTATCATCCCCCAGCATCTGCATAATTGTTTTCAGCATTTCCAACTGCTCGTGAGCACTGCTGATCGCCATAAGGAATACCATGTCCACCTCAATTTCGCTGTCCATGTCTTCCATATTGTAAAAGCGAATGGGATGCTTCAGTATTGCCAGTGCAACATGATTCCCGCTGATTCCGGGATCAAAGGCATGCGGTATGGCAATCGCTGCACATTTGGTACGTAAGCCGGTTGGATATTCCTGCTCACGCATCAATACCTTGTCCGCATAGGACGGATTGCTGAAGCCATGAGCCTGCAGCTTGTTCGCCAGATAACGGATAACCTCTTCCTTATTTTGTACCTGCAGGTCTGTCTCAATCAGCTGCGGTATGAATTGAAATCCCATCTTCTTTCCCTCCCTTCCATTCCTTTGCTTGAAAACATTGAAGCAGTCTTTGCGGGGTATCGCTTTTCAGCAGACTCCGCAGCACTGTTTCATCCGTTAACACACTCGCCAGTAGTTTCAGGATTCTCAGATGTGATTTTGAATCTACAGAAGCCAGAATCATCAACAAGCGGATCGGTACCTTTCCATTGTCAAAATAAACCGGTTTTTTAATTGACAGAATGGAAATCTGATTCTTTTTCACACCCTCCTCCGGTCTTGCATGAGGAAGAATGATGTAGGGGCCGGCCATGAAATAGGGCCCCCATGCTTTGATATTTTTTAAAATGGCACGGGTATAATTCTCCTCGACAAAGCCATTTTGTATCAGTGGCTCAACCGCCGTTTTAATTGCGGCTTCCCAGTTGTCTATCGCTTGCAATACCTGAATATTATCAATGCTTAACAGCTCTTCTTTCATCGCCTTCACCTCCACGGTTGAAAGATATGCATCTCTTTACATGTACATTATACAGACACAAGGGGATAGAAAAAAAGTCCAACCTGGCAGAACTTGAAAGTGCAAGTCGTTGGACTTCTTAGTTATCGTTTATTGGCAGTACAGCGTTGTATGATACCTGCAATGACTGAAGATAGATACACCATACACACCACATCAGCCTGCTTTCTCCTGTATCAAAGCGGTAAACAGCACCTTCTCAGACTCAGGAAAAGGCAGATTGTAAAACATGCAGAACCTCCTGTGCACAGGAGCATGCATCCAGCTGCTGTAAAAGCGTACTGCTTCTACTCAGCTGCAGGATTTCATGCAGAACGTTCAAATGCTTATCATGGGCTGCATCCGATAACACAAAGAGGTAGCGTACAGATGACACTTCATCAAAGAATACCTCTTCATGACTTACCAGCAGAGACAGCCCCAATCGGAATGCGCCATGCTCCGGCTTTGCATGGGCTACCGCAACCGCATTGGCAAGTAAAATATAAGGACCGTATTCATCCACTAGATGAATCATCTCCTGTACATAGCTGCTTTGAATGATGCCGCGGTTCAGCAGCGGACGGGAAGCCGTCTGTATCATATCCTTCCAGGAACCAGCGTGCTCCACGACCTGTATATTCTCCTCACTCAGGATATCCAGCAGACCGATATGCGCTTGATCACGGATACCCACAAAGGAATTTCCATGATTTAGATATGCCAGCACATCCCGTTTCAATGCATCCATATCCGTATCCTTCACATAGGCTGCTATAATGGAAAACAGACCCCCCAGCTTTTCATTGTTAATTTCATAACAGTCGAAATTCAGCATCATCATAGAGGCAATCCTTGCCTTATCCTCTCTGGTCAATATCGGATGTACCTGAATCACAGGTACTTCACTTTTCACATCTATGGTAGATACGATAAAATCCACCTGCTGCTCATAATCCTGAACATGATCCAGACTCGCCGTATCCACAACCCGCACATTTGCATATAAGCCTTCGATCTCCCGCTTCAAAAGTGTAGAAGTGGAAATACCGCTTGGACAGACCACCAGAATGCGGATTTCATCATAGCAGCGAACTCCCTGCTTCAAATGACCGCCGAAATGCATGGTCAGATAGGCGATTTCACTATCCATGATCGGCATCTGAAATAAATCACGAAGATCCTCACAAACCAGCTGTGTAATCATATAGATGTCTGTATATTGCTTTTGTATCTCGTCAATGAGCGGATTCACCACCTGTATTCCCAGGCGATTATAATACATGGAAAGCTTTAGATGCATATAAATGGAATTGATGAGATCATTTTTATCATCAAAGGACACACAGGCTGTACGTTCAAAGGATTCCACCAGTCTGCTTGATAATTCAAAAATGCGGATATCATGTTCATCATCCTGCGGATTCAGCTCTCTGCTCGCCTTGGAGCCAAGCAGGTGCAATGCCAGATACAGGCGCTCATGTACATTCAGCTCCTGAAAATAGCGGTCAATCAAATCCAGCTCCTGTGTTTCGCACAAATCACGCAGCTCCATCAAAGAAAAATCATACTGTTCGGGAGAATCCCGTATGATACTGAGCATACAGGCAATGGACAACAGATTGTCCTTGCGATACTCATGCTCCCGTTCACTGGAGATTTTCAACAATCTGTCATAATAATCATCCACCTGCTCCATATCGAGAAACGGCAGTGTATGCACATCGACCTCATTGAGTAGCTGCTTCAGAAAATAAAGCAATACTGCCCGCTTATTGAATGCCTTACCTTCAACCCCATAGCCGTTTTTCAAATCAATGCGCAGCTCCAGACCATAGGCTTTTAACTGCTCCTTTACATTCTTTAAATCACTGAACACCGTATTGCGGCTGCATTTTAGCAGCTGCATGATATCCTCCACATGAATAACGGATTTTGGATATATCATACAGCAGATCAAAAAGCTCACACGCTGTTGTGGTGTCAGTACCTCACTGAGCAGCTTCGTTTCATTTTTCAGTAATTCAGAAAGCCGCTGCTTTTGTTCCTCCTTCAGATAATAGCCAGCCCCGCGTTTACAGAAAACCGGCTCCAGTGCATTCATTTGCAGAACCTCATTCGTCTTATTCACGATGTAATACACACTGCGTCTGCCTGCCTCCAGAAGCTGTGACAGCTCCTCAAAGGCAACAGGGGAGGATCGATTCATCAGCAGCTGAATCAGCTGTAACTGTTTTCCCGTAAACGGTATCATAGCGAACACCTCTTTTAAATTTCAATACTGTTATTTTATAATACAATGCCTCGAAAAAGCAAATTCTTCCTTTTTTTCTATGATTTATGTAATTTCCCTGCTGTTTTTCAAAAATTCACAAAACGTTCACATAGAGTAATTACAGGTAATCTGGAATTTCCGCATCTTTTATACTATAATGTAGATTATTGAGGTGTTTTCATGGAAAATAAAAAAGTTAAACGCAGAAGCCTGCTGATTGACATCAGCCTGCTTGCTGTATTTCTTATCGTAAGTATCATTTCATTTTACATCGCCTACAGCTTTGGGCTTCTTCCCTTTAAATGGATTACCATTGCGGCAGGCATCTTCGCAGTTCTGTTTCTGATTCTGCTGCTGCTGGCATTTAAACGAATGCCAACCTGGGGACTAGTCATTAAACGGATGTTTCTTGTGCTTCTTGTCGCATTGATTGGAACCTTCGGCTACTTCATGGACAAATCCCGTACGACCATCAACAAAATGAGTAAGACCACAAAAGTAAATGATGACGGTACCACTACCATTACCACTAACGTGTACCTGATTACAGCGAAGAACGGTAATATCAAAAAGGAAGCCGATCTGTCCAACAAGGTCATTGGCTTTCAAAACGGCAGTGATGCGGATAACCTTGCATTTGCCAAGTCCTCTGTATCAAAAGACATCAGCGAATATACTGCAAAGGAGGAGCTGGATTATACAACCCTGTATGACCAGATGGAGCAGGGCTTTGTTTCTGCCATGGCGATTTCCGAAACCTTCTACAATATGTCAAAGGCCAATATCGAGGATTTCGAAAAAAATGTACAGATTCTAAAGACCTACTCTAAGACTGATACGGTAAAAACCAAGGAACAAAAGGATATCACAAAGCAGACCTTTACCGTATATTTAAGCGGTCTGGACAGTACCGGTTCCCCTGACCAGCAGACACGTACGGATACCAACCTGCTTTTGATTGTCAATCCAGTCGCAAATCACATCGATATGGTTTCCATACCGAGAGACGCCCTGGTACCAAACACTGCATTGAACAATGCCAATGACAAGCTGACACATACCGGTATTTATGGCATTGATACGAGTGTGGATACCATTTCACAATTCTTTGGAATCCCGGTTGATTACTATGCCCGCGTCAGCTTCAATTCCATGATTGAAATCGTGGATACGATTGGCGGTATCGATGTGGATGTGGAAATCGACTTCTGTGAGCAGGACGAAAACCGCAGCTTCAAAAAGAAAGACTTAATCTGTCTGAAAAAGGGAGAACAGCATCTGAATGGGAAGCAGGCACTGGCCTATTCCCGGCACAGAAAAACCGAAGGCTATGACAACGCCGGAAGAGAGCGTGCACAGCAGCGCATTATCAAGGCAATCATAAACAAGCTGATTTCCCCATCTGCACTCGGTTATGTGAATGATCTTCTGGATGTGGCGCCAAATTATGTAATTACAGATATGCCGGCTAACCAGATTACAAAATTTGTTTCGAGTGAGCTTGACAATATGAAGCCCTGGACGATTTCCAGTGTGATATCGGATACCGGTGTTTATGATTCCCAGCAGGTGGCTAGTTTGAATCCGCTGGAAGGCCCGTATGATGTGTACCTCTTTAACAAGGATGAGGTACATGCGGTTGTCAATGCTTACGACGGTGCCAGCAATCAGCTGCAAATGGCAGATTTCCATTTCAATATGGACGATTTATACAAGGATACCCCTGCTATCAATGATGACCCGACTATTCTGTGGGATACAATGGCAAGCAATCCGCATTAACAGATATACAAAGCATCCTTTGAAAAGAAGGTGCTTTTTTTATGCCTTGAACAGCTGATTTTGAATGCTTATGCTGGCGTAAAGAAAAAAGATATGAGAAAGGTCTGTACGAAAAGGGGAATGCTCATCCCTCAGTGTACAGCCTAACATGCTTTAATAATCAAAAAGATACCAGATTAAAAAAAGAGCTGTATGGAAAAAGGTGATGTTCCTTCCTCAGCATACAGCCTACCATGCTTCAATTATTTAACTGTGCAGCTCATCACTGAGCGTTACACGATGCCGGATTCCCTGACACCATTCCTTTATCATGGCTACATCCTGCTCATCGCGCACGATACATTCAAGAAACAGCGTGTCCTTTTCACAGTTTGCCTGAACGACAACCATGTAATACTCATCCATATTTTCAACGATTCCCTTACAGCTAACTGTTTCCTTTTCAAAGCTGAAGGAATCCATAACATCCTGCGGATTTTCCAGCTTCTCCAAAAAGGTTGGAATTTCTTTTTCAAATGAGTAAGCATTTGCCTTCATCATCCATTTCCATGGCTCATCCTGCTCCTTATATGGCGCCATAAAATGCATCGTCTGTGTCGTTTCATCAAAGCTTTTTTCACAGCAGCCATGAGCAGGAATACTCCAGCTGCCAAAATGATAGGAAACAATACCATTGCGATAGCCCAGATTAGCAACCTTTAGCTCATCCGCATGATGTATCAGAATTTCCCGCTTAATTGCC
>ENA-OWPN01002382-OWPN01002382.1-human-gut-metagenome-genome-assembly--contig:-NODE-2382-length-11685-cov-4.287704_pt1 | contig 11685 bp, 10 predicted proteins | sample MGYA00248266_ERZ651850 | MGnify/ENA primary metagenome ERZ651850 (study PRJEB26924, sample SAMEA4378296) | human gut metagenome | biome: human gut; feature: human-associated habitat; material: faeces... | reverse complement strand
ACAACGTGAAAAAAATGCCATTTTAGATAGTTTCAAGGATGGTGTTGAACAAGGACTTGAACAGGGGATTGAGCAAGGAATTGAGCAAGGGATCGAATTGGGGATTAAACAGGGACAAAAAGAAGGGGAAAGAACGCTGTTAAATCGGCTACTGGTAAATAAATATCATGAAGACTGCTCAACATGGCTATGCTCTTTGACAATGGAGCAGATTGACCTTGTATCCAATTTGTTACTTACCTGTGATACCTTGCAGGAACTAAAGAATCAGCTTACAGTCAACAAATAATACATATAAAGCCACAAAAAAACTGTTTTATGTGAATGAAACAGTTTTTTAGCAGTTGTATATGAACTGCTTATGAAATAAAACCTTGAAACATGTTAATTTTATCAGAGAATACAGCACAGTATAAATAAAAACAGGTAATTTGCTCTTTAGATTCATTTGTTACCTATTCTATTTAAGTAACTCATAGCTTTAAGGCGCTTCTCGTAACGTACTTCCTAAACTCTGTCTTTTATCAGTGAATAGTAACCCGTCCAGTATAATTGTATACAGTTCTTTGAAAAAAGGAAATATAATAGGTGATAAAGCTGTGTACTGCTAGATGTAACATAATGATGATGGATATTTCAAAGCTATAAATTTTGATTGCTATGTATAACTATTTCAGAATATACATATGACTTCTGAATCAGTCGTTTTGTAAAATTATTTGCATCCAATTCTGAGCAGTAGTATAATAAAATACATACATTGTTTACAATAAAGGAGTTTTGTTTATGCTATACACCTTTCTGATTTGCTTTATTGCCGGTATCGGGGCAGGTCTGGGAACCGGCTTTGCAGGAATGAGCGCAGCAGCTGTCATTTCACCGATGCTTATAACATTTCTGGGTATGGAGCCGTACATGGCCGTCGGTATCGCATTGGCAAGTGATGTACTCGCCAGCGCCGTATCCGCTTATACCTATGGAAAGCACGGTAATCTTGATATTCGTAACGGCATTGTCATGATGATTTTTGTTCTTCTCTTTACGCTCGTGGGAAGCTATGTATCTGCGTTGGTACCAGGTACTGCCATGGGTGGCTTTTCCACCTTTATGACTTTATTACTTGGAATCAAGTTTATTGTACGTCCAGTAATGACAACAAAAAGCAGTATGGAACAAACGAATCCCAGAAAAAGACTTCTGCAGTCCATGATTTGCGGTGCGATGGTTGGCTTTATCTGCGGCTTTATCGGAGCAGGAGGCGGAATGATGATGCTGTTGATTCTGACCAGTGTTCTCGGTTATGAGTTAAAAACAGCAGTAGGAACCAGTGTATTCATTATGGCTTTTACAGCATTTACCGGAGCTGCCAGTCATTTCACGATTGGCGGTATGCCTGACATGACAGCATTGATTTTATGTATTGCTTCCACTCTGTTATGGGCGCGTATTGCGGCCAGATTTGCCAATAAGGCAAGTGCCAAGACACTGAACCGGGCAACCGGTGTAGTACTAACTGTCCTTGGTATCGCCATTCTTGCTGTAAATTATTTATAAGCGTAGGAATATGAATAACAAGTAATATATTTTACTTATAAATAAAGGTAAGGGTTTATACATATACTAACTAAGGGCATAAGCAATTTACTATCCTGTTCCTGTCCGCAAGGATCCACAAAAAAAGAAAGACGCAAATACATTTTCTTCATCATAAGATGCAGGAATGTAGAATGCGTCTTTTCATTTCTTGTTTAGACCTTCAGCCTCATTGAGAGACCAGACAGTTGCAGCACTAATCTAATAACTCGATATGCAGGTAAATTTAAATCTACTAGCCTCGTGAGAGGCCAGACACATACATCGTCAGAGAAAAAAACTACTATTGCAAATTTAAATCAACTACTCTGATAAAGGATTCTAGACTAATAAATAAACGAATACAGTAACTTTAACAAAATTTCAAATTCAAAAACCTTAGAGATGTAAATTACTGCCTTTTTATTTTCCCCTTTCTCAATCAATTCCCTTTCCAGGTACAGTGTGAATCCGATAACCACGCTGTAAGTCAACAACATTTCTTAATTGCTTCTTCTCAAGGAACGCATTCAGATTATAAAGCGCAATATCTGCGAAACGCACAAAGGACTCCTCCAGTTGAAACGTTCCCGATATATGCGGAGTGATTATAACATTTTGTTCCTTCCAAAGAGGATGCTCCTTAGGGAGCGGTTCCTTTTCACACACATCCAGAATTGCACCATACAGCTGTTTGCTTTGTACAGCATACAGCAAAGCATCCAGAGACAGCACATCTCCCCTTCCGACATTCGCCAGAATAGCTGTTTTCTTCATACAGGAAAAATGGCGGGCGGTAAAGCATCTGCGCGTTTGGCTTGTACTGGGCAAAGCAAGCACCACCACATCCGCACATGGAAGCAATACAGGAAGCTCCTCCATGGTATGCAGTTCATCAAAATAAGGAACAGGTTCATTCACACGTTGCCGTATCCCAATCGTATAAGCGCCCAGAGCCTTTACTCTCTTTGCAAATTCCTGTCCCAAATCGCCCGTTCCTGCAATCAGAATGGTGGAACCATAAATTGATTGAACAGGCTCCTCCATCTGCCAAATTCCCTGTTCCTGATTTCGGACATAGAAATTCATATTTCGCATAAGCATAAGGATGGTGCAAATAAGATATTCACTAATAGCAAGACCAAAGCTGCCTGACGCATTACAAAGCTGACAGCTTTCAGGCAGAAGTCCATTTGCCGTATATTGCTCGCTGCCTGCACAATCCAGCTGTAAGAGCTTCAATCTCTGCGCATATTTCAACAGCTCTACCGGTATCCTGCCAACTATTACATCTGCATGCTTCATCATATCCAAAGTGATCAGCGTTTGATCCGTACATACGATTTCATAGCCAGAAGGTATCTGTTCATGATAGTTTTTTGATAAACCGGACAGCTCCAGCAGCTTCAGCTTACTCATGCTCATCCTCATGTAACAGCACTCTTCTGGATATATCCGAAAGCAGATAGATTTGATCAAATACCTCTTCCATCTTTTCATTCATTTCATCGAGAATAGCCCCATCCACATTATAATTCATAAAGGCATTCTCAATTTCTTCCGTCAGCTGGAGACCCTTATTTGATATTTCCAGAAACTTCATAAAATTTGTACTGTTGGCAGCATTTTGAAACTTCTCAACATCATGCTTAATAAAGGAAAGAACTTCATACTCATTGGAAAACTTGCCATGCACCATGGAATATGGACGCATTCTCTGCAGAAAATACTTGCCCTCTCTTGTAATATTAAATACATAGGATATACGCATATCCTCTTTCAAATCAAAATTCACAAGATACATCTGAGAATCCAGCTTCTGAATCTTTGTAGCATTCATCTCCTCCAGCTTTTCCTGAATCAGCTTTTCATTCATATACATAAGCAGCCCTCTTTTCTTAATAACACATATCCATAAGCTCTAACTACAGTATATCACAAAGCAATATACATCCTCATAAAATCTTGCGTTCCCTTTTTAAAAAATCCGGCGTATAATAGAAACCTGAGGGATAAAGTATGGAAAATTTAATGTTTTGTCTGAATGCCACGATACCGGTATTCATTACGATGTTTTTTGGTTACTTCTTTAAAAAAATACATTTGTTTGATGCAGCCTTTCTTGCGAAAATGAATAAATTTGTTTTCGTTGCGGCACTTCCTGTTCTGTTATTTGAGGATATCAGTACAACAGATCTAATGACAGCCTGGGATACCTCGTTTGTTGTATTCTGCTTTCTGGCTACACTGTTATCTATTATCTTCTCCATTGTGATATCCTACCGCTTAAAGGACCGCAGTATTCAGGGAGAATTTGTACAGGCAAGCTATCGCAGCAGTGCTGCCATTCTGGGTATTGCCTTTATACAGAATATTTACGGAAATGCAGGTATGGCTCCGCTGATGATTGTAGCCACTGTGCCTTTATACAATATTATTGCTGTTATCGTTCTTTCCATTATGAAGCCTGAGCGGGGAGCCCTGCGAAAAGAGCTGATGCTGCAGACCGGAAAGGATATATTGCGTAACCCGATCATACTGGGAATCGCAGCCGGTATGCTTTGGTCTTTCCTTAACATACCGCAGCCTGTCATTATGCAGAAATCCCTGCATAACCTGGGTGCCCTGGCAACACCGCTGGGACTGATGGCAATGGGTGGTTCATTTGAATTTCATGATCTCTATGCCAGAATAAAACCGGCACTGCTTTGCAGCTTTATGAAGCTGATTCTGTATGTGGCTGTATTTCTTCCCCTAGCAATAGCTCTCGGCTTTGTGAATGATAAGCTGGTTGCTATTCTTGTTATGCTTGGCTCCGCTACAACTGTCAGCTGCTATATTATGGCAAGGAATATGGGACATGAGGGTACGCTATCCAGCAGTGTTGTTATGATGACTACGCTGGGCAGTGCATTCACATTGACGATGTGGCTATATCTGTTAAAGAGTATGGGATATATATAGGAGGAATCACGATGCTGCTTATAAAAAATGTACATCTATATGCACCTGAGGATTTGGGAGTTCAGGATGTTCTCATCGTTCAGGGAAGAATTGCACATATTGAAAAAAATATGAAAACTGTCCCTTATATGGATATCCTAGACGGTAGTGGAAAACGAATGACGCCCGGATTGATTGACCGTCATGTTCATGTAACAGGAGGAGGCGGAGAAGGCGGCTTTGCGACTCGTACACCGCAAATACAGCTATCCTCACTCATTCAGGCAGGCATTACCACAGTTGTAGGCTTGCTGGGAACAGATGGTATTACACGCAGTATGGAGGATTTGCTCGCAAAAGTAAAGGCGTTGAAGCAGGAGGGTATATCGGCTTATGCTATGTCCGGCTCCTATGCCGTTCCAAGCACTACGGTTACCGGCTCTGTAAAAAAGGATATCATGTTTCTTGATGAGATTCTCGGTGTGAAGCTGGCATTGAGTGATCATAGAAGCTCTCATATAGCATATGAAGATTTCCTCAAGCTGGCAAGCGAGGTAAGAACAGCAGGGATGCTTTCTAACAAGCCGGGCTGTATGACGCTGCATATGGGAGATGAACAGGACGACCTTGCATATGTAATGAAGGCGATCCGTAATACCGGCCTGCCGTGTACGATGTTTCATCCTACCCATGTCACAAGAAATGATCGTTTGTTTCAAAGAGCGCTGCAGCTGCTGCATATGGGAGGTACGATAGATATTACCTGTGATCCGCATACGTGCAGTGCTGTATGGATCAGACAGGCCAATCCTAAGGATTACGGCAGAATCACTTTAAGCTCTGATGGACAGGGGAGCTGGTCAACCTATGATACGCTGGGAAATTTAACTGCAATCGGTGTTTCCTCTGTTTCTGTTCTTTTACAGGATATACAGACGATGCTGCAAAACCATGACTTTTCCATCACGGAGTGCTTATCCTTCGTGACGGCAAATCCGGCTCAGGTACTTGGACTGTATCCCAAAAAGGGCTGTATCCGTGCAGGCAGCGATGCGGATCTGTTACTTTTTGATAATGAATGGCAGCTTCAGGATGTTATGGCAAAAGGAACCTGGTTAATGAGGAATCAGACGCTTTTAAAAAAGGGGACCTTTGAATAACGGAATGATATCTCCTGATTTCTTTCAGTCCAGTGAATCCTAATAAAGCTTTGGCACAATGTATAAGATGAGCAACGTCCAGATACTTCTAATTTTACATAAAGAACCTTTTACTGAGTATAACCGATATAAACAGAAAATATCATATGACAGCTTTTGGCTGCTTCCAAAAGCTTTTTTTATGTTATAACAACAATTATATCCAGAGAACACCCTACCATTATACTGTCCACAAATAGAAACAAACAGGCCGTATATCTGCACTACAATTTCTATCCACAGCCCTAGAAAATTGATAGAAAAAGCTGTCATTATCTGCTATGGTACGGATTGTTCCATACCGCATCCTTTTTGTAATTCCGCTTGTAAATCACAAAATGTTGGCTTATGTTCAATAATAGCCACGTTAAAACCAAATTGCTTTTTAATTAAAATAAATGATACTGCATTGATGTTTTTTGTTTTTCATAGAAAGAGCTTATACAGCAAAAAAGGTATCAAAACAGCTGATACCTTTTTTCATATATCACAAAACCCAATACTATCCATATCCGGATAATTGCAGTTGCCAGCTGCTGTTTACATCCTAATAATTCAGCTCTTTTATTTTCTCCCAACTGAATTCTTCTCTTCCAAAATGACCGTAGCAGGAGGTTTCCTTATAAATGGGACGGCACAAATCAAGCTCTTCAATGATATCCTTCACCTCAAAGCTGAAATTGCTTCGGATAATATCAAGGATTTCCTCATCACTCTTATTTCCTGTACCGAAGGTATCCACCATAATAGATACAGGCTTCACCTTTCCGATTGCGTAGGCTACCTGCACCTCACATTTACTTGCGAGCTGATGGGCTACGATATTTTTTGCCACATAGCGGCAGTAATATGCTGCACTGCGGTCTACCTTGGAAGGATCCTTACTGGAGAAACAGCCTCCGCCAATCCTTCCCATTCCGCCATAGCTGTCCACAACAATTTTTCTTCCTGTCGTTCCGCTGTCACCAAATGAACCACCCGTAACAAAGCTTCCACTTGGATTGATCAGATAAATGGTATCCTCGTCCAACAGCTCATCGGGTATGACCGGTGTGATAACCTCTTTCATAACAATATCTGCAATCTGCTGCTGTGTAGCCTGTGCAATATGCTGAGTAGAAACAACAATCGTATCAATTCTTTTTATTTTATCGTTTTCATATTCCACACTCACCTGTGTTTTCCCATCCGGAAGCAGCAGCGGGTTTGTTCGGCGGACATCGCTTAAACGCTTAGCGAGCTTATGTGCGTATTCAATGGCCGCAGGCATATAGTTATCTGTATCATCACACGCATATCCAAACATGATACCCTGATCTCCTGCACCGATTTCACCATCAGCCTGGACAACCGCATGATTGATCTCAAGTGATTGTTTGCGAACCTTTACCAATACCTCATACTCCTCAGTATATCCGATTTCACGGATAACTGATTTCGCAATATTCTCATAATCCAGATCAGCCTTCGTATTGGCTTCACCATAGATAAGAACAAAATCATCCTTAATCGTAGCCTCCACTGCCATTTTACTTGCAGGGTCCTGACGCAATGCCTCATCCAGAATACTGTCCGCAATACGGTCACAGATTTTGTCCGGATGTCCTTCGGTAATACTTTCTGATGTAAAAATGTAATCTTTCATGTTTCAAATCTCCTTCGCTTCTATTATGAAAATGCCTTCCCTAGCGTGAGAGAAGGCAAATCGTTATGTGATTGTTTCTCTTATCGCTGTTAGCAGTACCACCTTATATGATGCGTCATACAGGTTGGCGTGGGATCAAGCGAGCTAACTCTCTACCCCAACTCTTGATAAAAAGGCATTTATATTAAACCATACTATGCTTCAGTTTGCAACTATAAAGATTAAAACAGGTGTATAGAGCAAAATGTTATGTGTAAAGTTGAAAGCACTGTGCCCAGCAATTTGAAAAACATGTAACCCAACTATGAGTGAATTTCTCATATATGACCAGTTAATAACCTCATATTCCAGTAGTCTATTGTTCCTTCACATAACAGGACTATATTGGAAAAGGTATGGATTAAAACAGGATATAATACAATCCATCCTGATGATTAGGCAACAGCAGTTTAAATCCGCCATTAAATTCTATAGCAAATCATTAGAGATTAAATACCATCTTTGCCGATAAGATAAGAGCAAGTTGTAGTGCCTGTCTAATACTTCCCTTCGCAATGGGTAAAAGTTGTGTATTTTCTTTGTTATTGATTATTTCTTAAATACGCCATGACCGTATCACTGTCTCTGGAGCTATCGAGCATATTAAAAAACTCCGGCTTGTTAAACAGCTCCAAAAGCTCTGCCATTGCACATAAATGCGTCTGATTATCCGTAGCGCTCAGACTGAAAATATATTTCACAGGATCATTGTCACGATTTCCAAATTCTATGGCATGGTTCAATACACCAACTCCCAGTGCAACGGACAACGCCCCGGCTTCCGGCTTTACATGCGGTAATGCCACATGCTTCGTAATCACGATATACGGCCCTACAATGCGAACACTGCTAATGGTTTCCTCCACATAATTCTGTGTGATATAGCCATGCTGTACCATTGGCTCATAGGCTTTCCGCACAGCCTCTTCCCAGTTTTCCGCGTCGATATGCAGGCGAATCAGCTCCGGCTTCACCATGTCCGCAAGATGCAGGACACATTCCTCCTGCGGCTGTGTGTCAATATGAGAGAAATACGTGATCAGCTCATTGTATAATGCATGCTCCTCCTGAATATTCGCATATTTTGCTACTATCCCCATCACGACATCGACATTGGGTTGCTTTAAAAAGTGACTTCCCATCTGCATATAGACCTCACGCATCACCTGGTAGCGCTCCGCAATGGACATTACTGGACTTACCCGGATAATAGGTGCATGGATACCCGCCCCCATAGAAACATAGCTTGTAGAGAATATGATATCCACGTGCTCTTGGATATCCTGAATATGCGAGGTTTCCAGCGGCGGCAGAAAATGAAGCTCCGGAAACATACCAGTTAGCTCATTATAGAGAATCGCAGAGCTGCCGATTCCATTGGAACATACAACCAGCGCAGTCTTCTGCTTTTCAATTTCAAATGCTTTCTGATCGGAATAAATCGACGCAAAATGCATGGTCAGGTATGCGATTTCCCCTGCCGGAATATCTCCTCCAAAAATAACATGAAACGGCTTCATGGTTTCTTCCACAAGCTGATACAGCTGACGGTATTCCTCTCTCACCTTATCACACAACGGATTGAAAATCGGCAGACGGCAAAGCAAACGGTAATAGGCAGGGCGAAAATGAGAATACAGCTGAATGAAGATTTCCTCTGTATCGCGGTAATGCGCTCCGCTCAGATATTCAAAACGGGTCATAATTTTTCCGATGATATCAGAAATCAATATACAATCCTTGGTTTCCTCATTGATATCGCCAAAGGATATCCCCAGAATCCACGAAGAGATATAATTGATATCCGTATTTGTAATATTTTCCGTATTCTTATAATTCTTTAACAGCTCCACCGTAAACTCATATTCCTTCATGGAGGATATCGCATCCATATCCATCAATGCATGAATTTCTTCCTCCGCATTCTTTCCGCTCTGCATTCGCGCCTTCAGAAAAATAAAAATATAAATAAACTCCACCAGGCGATCCTCTACAAAACGTATTTTGTGACGCTGTGCAAGCTCCGTGATCACCAAACGGGAATAATCAAAGATATCCAGATTAAAGTCATCAATAAAAACATCAAAGATTTTGGCACTCTGTTCCTCGGCAAGAGTATAAATGACATACTTCATCATAATCCTGCGAATTTCCATTTCAGAGCCAATCAGATAATAGCCCTTTGTCCGATTATTTCTCACCCGAATGCCACGTTCCTCCAGCATCTGTGTCAGTTCCTTGAAATCCAGCAGGACTGTGCTTCTGCTTACACAAAGAGAATCAATGAAATCACTCAATGACAGATATTCACTGTTCATAAACAGCATCAGATACATGTAAATCTGCCGTTCCTTTTTGTTCATGTAGTACTGACTGCTTTGGTTCATTTCCTGAAGCAGCTCCTCAAGCTTCTTTCGTGACTGGGCTTCCAGACGGATTTCCTTCGCTGTTCCAATCGTTATCACAGGAGCGTTATGCTGCCGCAGCAAATCGTTTACCTTATCAATACGATAGGTTGCCTGACGACGGGTAATTCCGGCGCTTACTTCGATATCCTTCAGAGTGAGATAAGGCTTATTGGACAGCACCTGCATAAGTGCCATGAGTTCATTATCCATACACATACCTCCTCGAATCCTGTTCTATAATTAGATTGTATATGAAAACGGTATCACTATCAAAATGTTTTCAGTACAAGTTTTGTTTTCTGTGTCAACAAACATTGAACCGAAAAAAGACGCAGCTCCTGCCACATCCTATATTGTACCATAATGGTTTAGCAAATGTTATGCTCCTGTAGGCATGTATGATTTTACACTGCCGTTTATCCGTTATTCTGCCGCTGTCTGCATTTCCTGTCTTGCTTCATCGATCAGGCGACGGATGGAGTGAGCATTCGCTGCTATTTGTTCTCTGCTTCCCTTTGTCAGAAGACCTCCAAAGCCACAGCAGTCCACACCGCGTGTCACATAATCCTTCAGATTCTTCAGATCGATGCCACCGCTCGCAAGAATCGGCATATAGGGAATAGGAGTCTTGAATACAGACACCAGCTTAGCCCCATAGAAATCTGAGATAGGAAACGCCTTGATAAAGGCGGCCCCTGCTTCCAGAGCCTGAAGTGCTTCCGTCAATGTTGTACAGCCTGGCGCATAAGGAATCTGATACCGGTTGCACATGATGGCTGCCTCTTCTGAAAAATTCGGTGCAATAATAAATTGCGCTCCATGTAAAATAGCATGTCTTGCAGTTTCACTATCCAGCACCGTACCGGCACCGACGAGCAGGCGATCCTGAAATTCATTGCGCAAAGCCTGAATCACCTCTCCTGCATTTGGCAGTGTATAACTGATTTCCAGACAATCTATTCCCCCGTCCAGACATCCGTTTGCGATTTCCATTCCACGCTCAATCGTATCCACACGAACGATAGCCATTGCCCCTGTTTGTGCGATTCGCTTTGTAATATCCACTTTCTGCATATGCTGCCTCCTCGTATGTTTCTATTTATTATGCTTTCTGTACAACCTCACAGGTTATATGATGGGTATGAAGGCAGTTCATGGCATATGCTTGTACATCATTCAGCTTGCTTCTCTGAAAGAGATAAACTGCCCCTACATACTGCCAGCCGGAAGGATGCGTCACATGTTCTCCGGCAAAGAAGAACTTGACAGAGCTTTTATTGCGAAGAATTTTTACCGTACGAATATCCTTATATTTCATATGCCGCTGCTCTTTGGGAAGTGCAGGAAGTAGTACCTCATCCCGTTTAAATTCGCAAACCGGAGTGTTTTTGACAAGCCGAAAGCCATACCGGCACATAGCCTTCACAGAGAACCAGAGACCTGTAATACCGAAGAAGGCAAACAGGAAATGCCCGGTGCCGTAAGCATAGATTGTCAGCATCATCAGCAATATGGTTAAGCACAGATTCAGCAGTGTATACAGCAGCAGCTTTCCTTTATCTTCATGTACGATATATTCCTTCATATCCATCATCCTCTCTAAGTTGTTAAATAAGGTGATAATGCTTCAGCATCTCTTTGATTTTTTCATCATCCTGTGTACTACATTCCAGCACCGGCTTTCTTGCCGGCCCTGCCTGCGTGATTCCTGCCAGCTCTGCTGCACGCTTCATGACAACCGGTACAGTTCCCAGCTTCAATACACCACGCAATACATCGATGTCCTTCTGCAGTGCCTCTGCTTTTTCCTGTTCCCCATCACGCAGAGCCTTGTCCAGCTCCACCAATACCTCGGTGATTACATTGGAGGTTCCTGCCA
>ENA-OWPN01002377-OWPN01002377.1-human-gut-metagenome-genome-assembly--contig:-NODE-2377-length-11710-cov-4.590390_pt1 | contig 11710 bp, 10 predicted proteins | sample MGYA00248266_ERZ651850 | MGnify/ENA primary metagenome ERZ651850 (study PRJEB26924, sample SAMEA4378296) | human gut metagenome | biome: human gut; feature: human-associated habitat; material: faeces... | reverse complement strand
CCCCCTTTTTCTTTGAGGACTATTATATCACATTCTTATTGACGACACCATCTAGTACTCTGCCAAGTTAGAAATTATAAAATAACCGGATAAAGTTTTCTGAGTTTACATCTGGCATCACAGGAGGAAAATCTCCAATGGGCAGTAGAACAAACGGCATTTCTGTGTAAAGTTCATGCGTTGATCTGACGAGTCATAGTTCAAAAGAGGACAGGGATTGAGACAGGCACCGTCTGGAAAGAATGCCGATTTCGATTTCAGCCATATTCAGCCATGAAGCGTGAATGGGTGTATAGTGGATTTCCAAGCGCCGTGCGATGTGTCTGGCTGTGGCTGGATCAAAGACCTTATACAGCGAAGCGATGGAGTGGATGTTCAAATTATCCATGACCAGCACTATTTTTTCGCAGTGGCTGTAATGAACCTCTATCAACTCGCGCAGGAAATGGGCAAAATCCACGGCAGTTCTGGTATCAGTCAGTTTTACTACTTTCTTGCAGGCCAACGGTTCAAATGCAACGAACAGGTCGGCCACGCTGCAGCGGCGATATTCATAATTCTCCCGCTCTGGATTTCCGGGCTTTGGCGGAATGCTTCGCTTCTCAATAAGCTGCCGGTTCGTCTCATCCAGGCAAACCACCGGGCGCTGAACTGTTCCAGAAGAAAAAGAAACCACCATTGATAGGATAGAGAAGGATTAGACAAACAGGCGTCGTTTTTGGAAAGGAGAGCGCTTGGAGTTAAGCTGAATGCGTTCATGGTTGTAAAAAGCGATATAACTATCAATGAGCGTTTGTGCTTCGCGGATGGTCTCCGGCTTGAAAAGACGAATGCATTCGAATTTGAGAATGGAAAAGAAATTTTCTGCCATAGCATTGTCGTATGGGTTCGCCCGTCTTGACATAGACGGAGTAATGCCGTATTGTGTAGTTAGGGCAAAATAGCTTTGAGAAACATATTGAAAGCCTTGGTCACTGTGGAGTAGCAGCTCTGCAGTGACCTCTTCTTTTTCTATTGCCGTGCGGATCGTATCCAGCACCAGTTTGATACTTTGGCGGGTGCTAGTTTTGTAGGCGGCGATGCTTAAGTCGAACAAATCGCGGATGACGGAAAGGTAAAGAGTTCCCTGCTTGATTGGAATACAACTGATATCGGTTACCCATTTTTGATTGGGTCTGTCAGCATAGAAATTGCGATTCAACAGATTCGCATAAGTTCGTGTTTCCCCGTCGCAATGAACGAATCTCTTGCGGCGGATCTTGGCCAGCAATCCATATTTGTGCATGACCCGCTAAATGGTCTTGTAGTTGTAATGCTTACCGTACTGACGCTCAATCCAAAGCTGAACCCGACGACAGCCGTACGTACACATATACTTTCCACTGCCACGACATGCTTGAATCTGTTTCACCAAAAGAGATTCCCGATTCAACTGTTTGCTTCGCTTTCGGAAGCTGTAATATCCGTTGCGTGATATATCAAAGAAACGGCACATAGAAATGACCGGATACTTGGATGCATATCTTTGTATGATTCCATATTTGACTTGAGCCCTCACCTCTTTTCGGCTGCTTTGAGAAAATCTCGCAGCAGTTCATTCTCCATTCGAAGCTGTTTCACTTCTTTTTCTAACGATGGCAGTGTAGTTGGTATTTGCTTTGCTGGCCTCCCACGTCGTTTTGGAACACGTTCCTGCTCTTTTTGAGCTTTGCGCCTTGGCCTTCGCAGACATTCTTTGACCTGTTCTTTTGTAAATCCAAACTTTTCTCCGATCTCCCGGCAACTGTGTCCTTCCTGATGCATCTGTTCCATTTCTTCATAGTACTGTTTGATATGGGTATAACTTCTTGACATTTACATTTTCACCTCCGTTGTTTTTCTATCCTACTTCAGGGGTGGTTTCTTTGCAATGTCCTTTTTTGGCGGAATAGTTCACTGGTCGATGGAATTTTTGAAGTTTTTCCTATCCGTTTGATGGAAGTCGAAGAACAGGGAAAATCCCTAATGCGAGTTATCTTTCTGGACCAAAATAATCGGTGGCCAGAAGATTCTCAATGTGATTCTGATTATGCGCGGCAGTACCTTTCACTTTCTATTTTGCAAAATTACGATTCAATGCATAATCAGAAACCTATACAAAAAGCGCTGGAGTTCAGTTTTCCTTTGCTCCGATGCTTTTTGAATCAGGTATCATAAATACTTGGTATGTACAATAGAAAATAAGGATTGGAGTCATCCAAATATCATTTATAATAAAATCAGCCCAATGATTTTATATAAAGTGAGGAATAAAAATGCGTACTGTGATTTCCCTCAATAATGACTGGCTTTTTGACATATCTCCCGCAAATCTTGAACCACCTTTTTTGTTTTCCCCTGAAAAAACACAGGCAATTTGTCTCCCGCACACCTGGAATGCCGAAGATGGTCAAAGCGGCGAAAATTATCGGAGAGCCTGCTGCGCTTATTATCGTGCGCTCCATGTGCCGGCGCAAGCCAACGGGCGATTCTATTTGGAATTTCAAGCCGCCAACACCGTGTGCCGCGCATATTTGAACGACAAATTTCTGGGCGAGCATCGTGGTGGATATTCCACTTTTCGTTTCGACATCACAGATTTCTGCACGCCCGGCGGTGCGGACCGCTTGACTGTTCTGGTTGACAACAGCGAATGCCATGATGTCAATCCGCTTTCCGGCGATTTCACCATATTCGGCGGCCTGTACAGAGATGTGAACCTCATTTGTGTCCCGTACACACATTTCGATCTGTCCTATTATGGGACACAGGGCGTACTGCTTACACCCATACTGGATGAAAATTGCACGAGGCACCTTTCCATTGAAACACACCTCATTAACGGCGACAACGCCAAGGTCTGCTATGAGGTCACCGCGCCGGACGGCTCCTCTGCAGCCCGTGCCGAAACCGCGGGAAGCGCGCCAAACACAGAAATTTTGTTGCCCAACCCGGTACTGTGGAACGGGCTGCGCGCCCCTGCTCTGTATACCTGCACCGCCCGTGTAACGGGAGCGGACGGTCAAACTGATGAAGTCGTTCTTACTTTCGGCCTGCGCAGCTTTTTTGTCGATCCTGAAAAAGGTTTTTTCCTCAACGGAGAACAGTCCCTCTGCGCGGCGTTGCGCGCCATCAGGACAGGCAGAGCTATGGGAACGCCGTTTATTCGGAACAGCTGGAAGAGGACATGTCCATCTTATGGGATATCGGCGCGAATGCTGTCCGCCTTTCTCACTACCAGCATCCCCAGCATTTTTATGATCTGTGTGATAGGGAAGGGCTGGTCGTCTGGGCCGAAATTCCCATGCTGGCCATGCCGGACGATGAAGCCTTGATGCAGAACGCCTGCCGTCAGTTGACGGAACTGATCCTTCAAAACCTCCATCACCCAAGCATCTGTTTTTGGGGACTGCAAAACGAAATTGCCATCACAGGCGAAATATTGTCCATGTATCGGGGAGTGGAGCGGCTCCAGACGCTGGCCCATAAATTGGATCCCAACCGGCTTACTACCAGCTCCAATCTGTATTGCGTCAAAAACAACAGTCCTTTGAATCACATCACAGACGTTGTGGCCTATAATGTTTATTTCGGCTGGTATTACGGGCAAATGGAAGAGTATGCAAACTTTCTGGACAGCTTTCACGCAGATAATCCCGACGTGCCCTTGGGCATCTCAGAATACGGCGTAGACGCAAACCCCGCTTTCCATTCCGATGCGCCCCACGTAAAGGATTACAGCGAAGAATTCCAGTGCCGTTTCCATGAAACAGTGTATCCTATTCTCAACAGCCGCCCCTATGTTTGGGGTACCTTCGTATGGAATCTGTTCGATTTCGGGAGCGCCATGCGCAATGAAGGCGGATCCAAAGGACGTAACTGCAAGGGCCTCGTTACTTACGACCGCAGCCTGCGCAAAGACGCCTTCTATTACTACAAAGCCCAGTGGTCAAGCGAACCCTTTGTACACATCAATTCCCGCCGTTATGAACAGCGTGCATCAGATGTGATCACTGTGCGTGTCTACTCTAATCAGCCGAGTGTTTCTCTGGAAGTAGACGGAACACCCTTTGCGTCACTGGAAGGAAATGCGGTTTTTGAATTTCAAAATGTACCGCTGTATGCGGGCGTTACTACCGTGACCGCACGCGCTGGAAACTGTACTGATATTGTTTCCTGGACGCGCGTGGATACTCCCAATACAGATTATGCCTATATTGACCCCAATCCCGGCTTTAATGTGAAAAACTGGTTTACATTGGGGCAAAGCGAGGAAGATCTGTTCCCCCAGGACCGTTACTCTTTGATGGATACCATCGGCGACCTGATGGCAGAACCGCGCGCAGTTAAGCTGATCGGAGAATATCTTCCCCAGTTGAAAGATAATCCCATGCTGGAAAAAGCGAAGGCTTTCACGCTGTTCAAAATTGTCAACCGCATGAGCGGCTCCTTTGATGAAACTGTCGTACAGGAATTGAACCAGAAATTAAAGGAACTCCCCAAAACCTGACCTTGCACAAAAATATCGCCGCACCCAAACCGGTGCGGCGATATTTTTATCCCTGATTCCTGCGCAGGATGTCCCTGTATTCTCCTGGTGTGATGTGTTCCAGTTTTTTATAGTTGCGGATAAAGGAATTGCTGCCCGAATAGCCCACCTTCCGGGCGATTGTTTCAATGGCATCATTGGTATCCCGCAGCAGCTGTTTCGCTTTGGCAATGCGCATGCCTGTCAATGTATTGAGGAAGGTATCCCCCACGTTTTCTCTGAAAAACGCCGAAAGATAATTTGGTGTGATTTGAAAATGATCCGCCACGCCGGAAAGGCTCAAATTGTTATCCGAATAATTCTGGCCAATATATCCCAGGATCGCGGTTTTCAATGCGTCCGCATGCCCTTTGCGTTCTTCCCTTACCAGGTCGCACACCTGCCGCACAAACTTCTGGACGACAGCCTGCATCGACTCCGGCGTGTTCCCGCTGGAAAGCGCCGGGATGGGGTTGTTCTCGGCCCAGAATGCATCGAATGCGTCCCCTTGTACACGTACGCCGCGCAGCGCCGTATCCACCAGCGTGATAAAATAGCTGCGCGCCATATGGATATCTACGCTGCGGCCGGCAAAGCTCATCTGATATCCTTTCTCCAAAGCAGCCAATGCCTGTTCTTCATCACCTACAGAAACCAGATTTGCCAACCGTGTCAGCAGTTCTTCCGGGCACGCGCACAGATTTTCCTGCTCCCGGTTCTCGCGTACACGCGCCACACCCGCACCGCCTGCAATCCGCCGGCGGTCGAGCAAACGCTGTGTGGCATAATAAGCCCCCGTTACATTTTCCAACCCGTTTACCGGCTCGCTGATGCAAATTGTCAGTATCAGCAACAGCTCTGCACGCGCATAGTCCAGCAGCTGCTCCATCGCCTCATCCGCAGCGGCCTCCAGGCCCTCTATCCGCCCATTGAGCAGAAACGCAATTTTATCCTGCCCAATATCTGCCGCGCCATATGAGACGTCCTGCGGCAAAAAGCGGCTGGCCTGCTGGCGCAGCATCACCTTAAACACCTCCTGCTCCTCCGTTTTTCCCGAGGGATAGCTGGTGATTTCCAATAAGACAATCACGTAGGAAGGATAAGGCATCAGAAGCCCCATTTCCATCATGCCATTGCTGTACCCGTCATAATCCGCCACCGCGCCGGTCAAAACCTGATACAGCATGTTCTCCTGGATGCGCGGCATCTCCTGCTCCAGCGTGCTCTGCAGCGCATGCATATACTGTGTCAGAGAGCTGATAGACGCTTCGATATACTCATACTCCGAATCCTGTCCGACATGCTCACCCAGCGCAGATTCCTTTCGTATTTTCGCCATAACCCGTTCCAGGGGAATGTAATTTCCTCGGGAAAACAGATAGGCCGAAGCGATCCCTGCCAACGTCAGGGCACAAACCAGCAGTAAATGCGTTCCCAGCACAGCACGCAGCCGTTCCGCATAAAGCTGCTGAGGCTGTACCGAAATATAGCGCCATCCGGTAAGGCGCGAATCCACGCTGTTTACAATATAATCAGAACCGCTCTCCTCTGTCTCCTTACCATCCGCGCCTGTCCACTCCTCCAGCAGCGTAATATCGCCGACTGCCGCCAGAGGCACATCTTTTTCATCCAAAAGGCACACAAGCCCCTCTTGCAGCCCGCTGATCTCGCTTATATCCCGAAACAAGTCGTCCGTATCCACCTGTATTGCAATAACGCCGGTGGCATCTCTGCCGATACTCCACAGCGGAACCGATTGAAGAAGAAACAGCGCCTTTTCTTTTGCCGCAGCGCCCGGTCCGATGGTAACAAATTGGCAGTACAGGCGTTCTTCCTCAAAATATCCCACGAGGCTGCGGCCCAAAGAAGGGTCCTCCAGCAGGGCATACTCTTCCAGCGGACCGGAGTATACATTTTGTGTGGACAATATTTTATCATAGTGCATGGTATACAGCAGAATATCCGTGACAGAGCGGTAAACCTGGCGGTAATTGTTCAGAAGATTCGTGATCTGATAATTTGATACTCCAAGCGAACCGCCCTCCAGGCCCTCGCTGTCCGTATAGCGGTTGACCGCGCTGTCCATGGAAATATCGATTGCCACGAGCCGGATGTTTTCAAGCCGCTCATCTACCGTTTTCTGTACCTGTTCCAGCAGGGAAGCCTGATAGCGCAGCGTCTCTTCCCACAGAATATTCTGATATCGAAAAAAGTCCACCACAGTCAGAGCCGCCGGGATCATGAGCATCGCAAGAAAAGAAAGCAGCAGCTTCGCAAATACTTTGGAGTGGATACGGCGTACCCCTCTTCCGTTCCGCCTCTTTGAACCTATCATAATGTTCCTCCACCACGGGTAATCTGCCGTCTTTGCCACGGATATAATAGACGGCTTTTTATCTTAATCTTTGTGGCCGGGTTCCGCAAGCCGGAAAATTCTCCCAGGTTTATAAACCGGCTAAACCCCGGTCCGGAAACAATCCGGGCCGGGGTGCCGCGCGGCTGGGCTTTTACGTCGTGGCAGCAGTATTCGGTTTTGTTCACCGGGCGTTAAACGCGTCCCATGCCTCCTGCATATAGGTGCATGCAGTCTCTACTTTCATATCCTTCAGTGTCTGCACATAGCTGTCCCAGCCGTCTTCCACGGCGATCTGTCCAGTAATGAATTGCATGGACATCTCGTTCATATAAGTACTGACGTCGTTCATGATCTTCGTGTAATCGCTGTTTTTATCCGACGGAAGCTCCAGATTCGGAAGGATCATATCTGACACGCCGGCGGACCAGGTTTCATTCGCGGCAATCTGTTCAGGCAGCACTAACGTGATCTGTTTCCAGGCCTCGTACTCCATCGGCTTTGTAAAGCCCTGCAGCGGCTGCGCCCACTGCTGAATTGCTTCAGCCACAGTCTTGCCGTCCGGATCGTTCAGCACAGCGTCGGTATAAGTCTTTTTACCGTCTGTGATCGTATAGCTCTCTCCCTCGATGCCCCAGTTCAGCAAATCTGCGCCCTCTTCGGAATAGAAGTAATCCATCAGTTTTACCGCCAGCACGGGGTCTACACAATCCTTGGTGACCGCACCTGCCATACCGCCTACGCGAATGTTTGCTTCCGGATTGATCGTGTGCTGCTGTTCGCCTTCGTTCAGCACGGGCCACGGCGCACCAACAAGCTCGAATTCAGGGTTTGTGGCGCGCACGTTCTGTGTAATATTGCCGATCATCCCGCCGACCATCATATAGCCTGCAACAGATTTTCCGCTGGTGACATTTCCGATAGCCGTCTGATAATCTGTCGTCATGTACTCGGGATCGATCAGGCCTTCAGCATACCACTGGGCCATCGTTGTCAGAAACGCTTTGTAGTTCTCTGTCATCGGCCCGTAGACAATCTCGCCGGTGTCTACGTCATTGTGAAAACTGGTGTAGGTATGATATGCAGGCATGAACATCGTAATGTGCACACTGCCGTCCGTACCTTTCATCGCCGTAACAGGCGTCGTGACGCTGGACTCATTCTCTTTGATTACAGTCAGGACCTCGTGCCAATCATCGATTGTCACAGGAACCTCCAAATCATATTTATCCAGCAGATCCTTGCGGATAGTGGGACCCGCAGTGACCAGGCGCGCCGGATCCGGTTCCAGCTTATACATCGCGTTATAAGTGCCTTCATCGCTCAGCGCCTGCTTCATCATAGCCTCGTCGCTTTCCAGCCAGGCCAGATAATTGGGCGCATACTGACGGATCAGGTTATCCATGGGGATGACGATACCGTCGTCAAGCAGTCCCGTCAGTTTCATCGGTGTAGAGGAAAAGTCCCAGAAAATAATGTCGGGATACTCACCGGATGCCACCATCAGATTGAACTGGTCGCTTTCGCTCCCCTGCGCCGGCATGATCCATTCAATCGTCACGCCCAGGCGTTCCGCAGCCTCCTGGAAAGCCTTGAGCTGGCCGTAATCGCTCAAAACGCCGCTGGAGGAATTCCTTGCATAGACCGTGATTGTTTTGGGTTCTTCAGAAAGCGGAAGTGTAAGGGGCTCCGGTTCGCCGGTATACTGGCCTTCCTCCTGTGCGGTGGAAGTGCTCCCGCTTGCTGCGGCGGATGAGGACGCGCTGGAAGACGCGCTGCCTCCGCAGGCGGTAAGGCATGTAAGTGCCAGCGCCATTGTAAGCCCCAGTGCCAATAAACGTTTTTTCAGCTCCATCTTTTGCATTCTCCTTCACTTTTTTGGTTTATTTCATGGCCGACACTGCCGGGGCTAGCCTTTGACAGCGCCTACCATAACACCCTTAACAAAATATTTCTGCAGGAACGGATACACACACAGGATTGGAAGCGTGGAAACCACGATAGTGGCGTATTTGATAATTTCGCTCATCTCAAACGAAATCCCCGTACCGTCGCTCATCGCCGCGGACCCGCTGAGTACGATAATCTCTCGGATGATAAGCTGCAGCGGCCACAGGCTGCGATCCTGCAAATACATCATCTCGTTAAACCAGCTGCTCCAATGCCCCACGCCATAGAAAAGGATCATGATCGCGATCGTCGGCATGGACAGCGGAAGGATTACGCGCCACAGCACCACCCAATCGTTTGCCCCGTCGATCTTGGATGATTCTTCCAGGCTCGCGGGAATCGCCTCGAAATTTGTACGCATAATAATAAAGTTATAGACGCTCACAAGCCCGGGAAGAATTACCGCGATCCTTGTATTCAGCAAACCGAGATTCTGCATATTCAGATAGGTCGGGATCATGCCACCATTAAAGAACATGGTAAACATAACGTAAAGCGTCAGCGGTTTTTTGAGCATCAGCTTTTTGCGGGAAAGCGCAAATGCAAGCCCTGCCGTCAACACCACGTTCAGTGCCGTTGCAACAATCGTATAGAAAATCGTGTTCGTGTATCCCGTCCAAATCTCATTGTTTTCCAGAACACGCCGATAACCTTCAAACTGGACCCCGGTGGGCCACAACAGGATCCCGCCGCTTTGAGAGACCTTGATGGGGTCGCTGATAGACGCGAACGCTACATACACCAAGGGATACAGCGTAATCAGTATCAGGAAGATAACAATGATATAAGTTACGACATCAAACGCAATGTCGCCGGGCTTCTGTTTTATCTTCATATTTCTATCCCCTTCACCACAAGCTCGTTTCGGAAAGTTTTCGGCTTACTTTATTCGCTGCGACGACCAACACCAGGTTCACCAAAGAATTGAACAGGCCGATGGCCGCAGAGGAGCTGTAATTGGCCCCAAGGATACCCTGCCGGTAAACAAATGTGGAAATGATGTCCGCCGTTTGGTAGGTAGCCGGGTTGTACAGGTTGAAGACCTTTTCAAATCCCATACTCATCACAGCGCCCAAGCGCATGATCAAAAGGGTAACAATGGTGGGAGTAATACCCGGAAGCGAAATATGGATGATCTGCTGCAGGCGGCTGGCGCCGTCTAGCCGGGCAGCTTCATACTGCTCGGTGTCAATACCTGTCAACGCCGCCATAAACACTATGCTGTTCCATCCAAAGGTCTGCCAAATGTCCGATATCACATATACAGGGCGAAACCATTCCGGCTTTGAAAGGAAGCTGACAGGCATGCCACCGAAAAATTTGATGATCGTGTTGATGAGGCCGTCCAGGCTCGTAAAATCGATGATCAGGCCGCAGATGACAATGATGCTGATAAAATGCGGAATATAAGTAATACTCTGCGCTACCTTTTTGAATCGGACACTGCGCATTTCATTCAGCAGCAACGCAAAGATAATGGGAACGGGGAACCCGAACACAAGTGTTTCCAGGCTGAGCAGCAAGGTATTCTTCAAAAGGCGCCCGAAATAGTAGCTTTGGAAAAAATCTGTAAAGTGCTGAAAACCTACCCATTCAGCATCCCACATGGAGCCTGAAATTTTATAGTCCTTGAAAGCGATAACCAGCCCTCCCATGGGCATATAACAATAAATAAAGAAATAGGCAAGCGCCGGAAGCGCAATCAGATATACCAGCCAATTTGTGCGAATATCTGCACCAAGACGTTTCCAGGACCCATCACGCTTCTTTCCAAGTGTTCCAGACGACGTCCGTACTGTTTGTGTTTTTGCTGCGTATTCCATTCCTTGTTCCTCCCGTTGTTTTGCTGACGCACACCATCTTTTGCGGCTTCGACTCCGTGTGTTGTCAATATACCACTTGAGTGCTGATGGTGTATATCTCTTTATTTTATGATTCATATTAAAAATCGTACTTTTCGTGTTTCAGGAGTCCGTGGGTACTTTCAATTTTCAATATTTATTATCAGATATTAAGTACCTGCCCAATGCCCCGGCGACCTTGACAAAAAAGCAGGAACCGATAAAAGGTCAGCTCCTGCAATTACCTTAGCTGAGGGCATGAAAGAGGACAAGGCCAGCTGGGTGAACTTATTTCAATGGCTTAGAGGGCGCGGACTGGACGGCGTAAAACTCATCGTCGGAGACAAGTGCCTGGGGATGCTGGAAGCCGTGGGCGAAGTGTTCCCGGAGGCCAAGTACCAGCGCTGTGTGGTGCATTTTTATCGAAACATCTTCTCTGTTGTGCCGAAATCCAAGGTGAAGCTGGTTGCCAAGATGCTCAAGGCGATTCACGCGCAGGAGAGCAAGAAAGCTGCCCGCGAAAAGGCGAAAGCGGTGGTGACAGAATTGAGCGCCATGAAGCTGAAAGAGGCCGCCTAGAAGATTGAGGATGGCGTTGAAGAAACGCTGACCTATGCGGATTTTCCCTCTGAGCATTGGACGCGCATCCGCACCAACAATGTCATTGAACGGCTGAACCGGGAGATCCGCCGCCGTACAAGAGTAGTTGGCTGTTTCCTAGACGGCAATTCGGCCCTCATGCTGGTCTGCGCCCGTCTGCGCCACGTTGCCGGCGCGCAGTGGGGCAACAAGAAATACATGAACATGAAGCATCTGGAGGCCATCTGCGAGGATGCCTCTGTTGCCATCTGATTTCATTCACTTAGAGTCTGCAAACCAATTTGCGCATAAAGCTTGACACTACCTGAAAATCGACAGAACAAAATCTCCGCCAACAAAAAAGTCCCAGCACAGTTCATCGCTGATGCTGGGATTTCTATTGGGCTTCATCTGAGTTACATATTGACACTCTTTTCCTTG
>ENA-OWPN01002372-OWPN01002372.1-human-gut-metagenome-genome-assembly--contig:-NODE-2372-length-11752-cov-5.330170_pt1 | contig 11752 bp, 9 predicted proteins | sample MGYA00248266_ERZ651850 | MGnify/ENA primary metagenome ERZ651850 (study PRJEB26924, sample SAMEA4378296) | human gut metagenome | biome: human gut; feature: human-associated habitat; material: faeces... | reverse complement strand
GTTCCCCGCGGGCAGCCGGATCCAAACATGGGAGCTGGATGATCCCAGAAACACGCTGGAGGAGGCTGGTACTCTGGAGCACATCGATGACTCGGGCCGGTTCCACGTCCGGCAGAGCGACGGAGGTGAGTGCGTCCTGACCCTTGGGGAGGAGATGTTCTCCGTCCACCCGCCTGAGTCCACCCAGCTCAAGCTGTACATGCCCCTCACCGCCAGCTTCTATGCCCGGAATGAGTGGGGAGATTGGGATGAGACGGGTGAAGAATGGGACGGCAGAACGCTTCTGGACTATGAGGACAGGATCCTGGGCTTCATGGTACGGAACCGGGTGCCGGAGGAGGCGGAGCGGGGCCTCATGCTCTGGTGCGACAAGGAGTTCCTGGACGTCAAGGTGCGCTCCGCCGTGTTTACGGCAGAGGCCAGAGACGGCAGGCTGTGGGGCGTGGCGGAGTGCCAGGTCGTCGGCCAGCTCTCTCCGGAGGAGCTGACCGGGCTGAAGGACTATCTCACCGGCCAGGCCGCGGACGGCGTTGGCGAGGGCCTGGAGCAGCAGGCAATCCGTGTGGACGGCGGGGAGCTTTACGTCCACATGTGGCAGCCGGAGGGCTGGAGCATCCAGACGGAGGCAGAGCAGTTCGGGCTGACGCAGGCCCAGGGCATGACGATGGGGGGTATGAGCCGTGGATAAGGCCTTTACAGTATCCCTGTGCAATCCGGACAAGGATACTTATGTGACACTGGAGCTTCCAGCAGACCCGTATGCTGTCCTGGATGCCTGGGAACGGCTGCGGCTCGCACCGGACACCAGAGTGGAATGGGAGATGGAGGACTATGGGGAATTCCCCGTCCTGTTCCCTGGCCTGCAATCTGGCGAGGGCTTCCCCGCGCTCAATGCCCTGGCGGAGCGGCTGACCAGTCTGGACAGCCGGCAGCGCACCGCATTCGAGGGGCTAGTCAAGCTGCAGGACGGCAGGCCCATGGAACCAGACGCCCTCATTACCCTGTCTGAGCAGGCAAAGCACTGCCAGGTGGCGCCCGAGGCCACGGATGACGCCTCGTTGGGCCGGGTTTACGCGGCAAACGGTTCCATCCCCGAGGTGAAGGATGTGCCGGACAAGGTATTTGAACTGCTGGACTTCCAGCTCCTGGGCCGCCGGATCCGTCAGTCGGCGGGCGGGGTCTTCACCAGGCAGGGGTATGTGGTACCGGATGGGAACTGGAAGCCCACAGAGGGCCAGGAACTCCGCATCGCGCCGGAGGCCCCGACTGGCTTCTTTCGGCTGGAGCTCCGGCTCGGGGAGGAACGGGCGGAGCTCACCCTCCCCGCCGGACAGGAGCTGGTGGAGGTGCGGGAGCGGATGGAGGCCGTGGGCCTCCCCAACTGCGCCGTCACCGCCTTCCACAGCCGGGTACCCCAGCTTCCGGCAGCGTGGGCCACGCCGGAGCGGCTGGATACCCTGAACTGCCTGGCCATCCGGCTGATGGTGCTGGCGGAGCGGGACTCTCTGGCCCTGATCAAGTACAAGGCGGTGCTGGAGGTGTCGTCCATTTCGAGCCTGGAGGATGCCATGGCGTTGACGGAACGGCTGGACGCCTACAATCTGAATTGGGCAGCCGCCTCTCCAGAGGACGTGGCCCGCGGGGAGCTGCGCCGCTCCATGGGGGAGGAGAATGCCGACCTGCTATGCCGGTACCTGAACCTCTACGGCTACGGAGAGACGCTGATCCAGCAGTACGGGGGCGAGCTGACAGACTACGGTCTGCTGACCCGGGCGGATGGCCAGCCGGTGCAGAAACCGCTGCCGCCCCAGCCCACCCGGGGCGGCGTACAGATGGAAATGAGGTGAAACGCCCATGGATAAAGCAGGACTTTTACAGCTCCCCGGCAGGCCGGAGGAGCAGGACTGGCTGCGGGAGCGGCTGGAGGTGTTGACCGCGCGGGAGGGGATCGCCTTGGACGCGGCCATCCAGCGCCATCCCGCCCAGGACAGTACAGAGGTGGTCAGCCTGCTGGCCAGCCTGGACGAGTATGAGGTGTTGGGCGGCATCCAGAGTTATGAGGATCTGGGCCTGTATTACCTGGAGGAGACCAACGCCAGGCTCCTGGCGCTGCGGGACTACATCGACCTGGACAAGCTGGGCAGGCAGTATGAGGCACAGCACCCCGGCCGGTTCGCAGGGGGCTGCTATGTGGTATATCCGCGAAAGGGGGTGACGGGCTTCTACGACGGGGTCAACCTGCCTGGGCCGGACTACAGCTGGAGCCTGCGGCTGAAGCTGGCCTCCTCCGCGGTGCCGGAGGGGGTGTGGCTGGCGCTGCCGGACTACAACGACATCATGGACGTGAGGCCGGGGGAGATCCGGCTGGCCCTGGACGCTCTGGGTGTGCAGACCATCCGGGAGTGCACCCTGCTGGAGGCCCGGTGCAGCCTGCCGGGGATCACCGGCCTGGAGGATGCATATAGGGGACGGCTGGAGGATCTCATCTATGACGGTCAGAACCTGGGATTTATCCTCCAGGAACAGAACCAGGGGCAGAAGGGGTTCCTCCAGGCCTATCTCTGGATACTGGAGTATGAGCACTGCGCCACCCTGCCCGCCGCCCTGGATTTGGCGCAGAACCTGAACCGCTACCAGGTGGTGCGGGCGGATCAGCTCCAAGACATGGCGTGGATGGATCTGCGCGTGCGGTTGGGATGTGTGGATCGGGCCCTGTCAGGCTGCATTGATCTGGAACGGTACGGACTGGATTTGCTGCGGAAGAAGGGCTATACCTTGACAGAGGACGGATGTGCATACATTGCTAGGCAGCAGACGCAATCCCAGGCGCCCCAACAGATGCAGCAGATGTAACCCCAGGTCAAATCTATATCAAAACGAAACAGGGGCCGTTTTCCCGAAGGGGACAGCGGCCCCTGTTTTTTGTGCCCTTTTTCGGGAGGACGGCCCGGAAAAGGAGGACGTCATGAAAGCCAAAGAGAAGCAACTGCTGGAGTACCTGAAGAAGCACTGCCCCGGCCGGGAAAACGCCATCAGTGGCAAACAGATGAAAAAGAGGTTCCGCATCCATGAGGCAGAGCTGCGGAAGCTGGTCCATAACCTGCGGGTGGACGGGGCGCCTATCTGCAGCGACCGCACCGGCTACTTCTACCCCGCCAACGCCTGGGAGGTGATTGCCACAATCGGGCATCTCCGGCGAATGCGGGACGGCGTGGAGAAGGCCATCCGTAGCTTGGAGAGGGCCACGGGGGCCTTCCGTCTACCCGGGGGAGGTGAGGCGGATCGCTAAACCCTTCTTCCCCTGGGTAGGCGGGAAGCTGTTCCTGCTCCCCTATATTTTCCAGCTGCTCCCCAGGAGGGCGCCCCGTCTGCTGGAGGTCTGCGGCGGCAGCGGCGCGGTGACCCTGGGCTTGGGCGCCGGGTATGCCCCGCTCCGGGTGTATAACGACGTGGATGTGGATCTGGTCAACCTGTTCCGCTGTGCCCGGGACCGGCCCCTGGCGCTGCTCAGGGAGCTGGACTTCCTGCCCCTCCACGCCCGGGCGGACTTCGAGGTGGTGCTCCGCTTCCTCAACCACGGGTATGACCCCAACGACTTCCTGGAGGAGGAGCTCCAGATCGCGGAGGAGTACTTCCCGCCCATGGACAGGCAGGAGGTGAAGAAGCTCCTGATGGGCCGGGCCAACCTGCCGGACGTACAGCGGGCTGCGGCCTATTATCTGAGCATCCGGTACAGCTACAGCGCCACCGGGAACAGCTTCGGCGGGCGCAGCGTGGAGCTGCGCCGCTTCCTTGGCCTGCTCCGACGCGCCTCGGACGCACTCCAGGGCGTGGTGGTGGAGAACAAGGACTGCTGCGATGTGGTTCGGCAGTACGTCCGGACGGGTGCGGTGATCTATGCGGACCCGCCCTATCTGGAGGCGGAGAGGATGTACGCGCCCTCCTTTGCCCTCCGGGATCACGTCCGGCTCCACGATTGCCTGTGCGCCCCGGCGGCGCGGGACAGCCACATCGTCCTGTCCTATAACAGCCATCCGGACATTCTGGACCTCTTCGCCCCGGACTTTTATATTGTGGGCTTTGACCGCCCCAACCCCATGGCCCGGCAGGAGGACTCCAGGTACCACGAGCTGCTCATGACCAACTTTGACCCAAGCCCCATGCTCAACCGCCAGCTCTCCCTGCTGGATAACCCCGGACTGGTGTCCAGTGACCGGCCGGAGCTGCGGATCCTGTCCGCCCCCACCGGGCGGCTGCCCCGGGTGTGGGACTGGCCGCAGGACTAAGAATACGAGGTGAAAACAGAAGATGAAATTTACCATCTGCCATGACACAAGCAAGAAGACCCTGGCCATCCCCCGGGCCGCCCTCCAGCTCTCCGGACTGGAGGACGCGGAGCGGCTGGCCCTGCATACAGAGCACGGCTGCATCGTGCTTACCCGGCAGGGGGGCACTGCAAGGGAGCGGCTGGATGCCATCCGGCTGCTCTACGATCTGAACATCGGCATGGTTGTCCGCTTGGCTCTGGACAGCCGGTCAGCCAGCGGTATGCCGTGCAAAAGAGCGTCCGAGGTATTCCGAACCTATGACGCGGAGTTCCTGGATATGCTGGAGCATTGCGGCGTGGATTTGTTCGGGTTGGGCGCCCTGCTGACCCGGGAGGAGGATGCCGAATGAGCTTGGCCTATTACACCATGGATGATCTGCGGCTGGGCCGGGGCGGCTTCCTACAGAAAGGCTGGACGATCCGGCAGCGCCCGGAGCTGGGGGAGGCCCTGGCGCACTACCGGGGCATGCCCATCACCAAGCGGAAGGTGCTGGGCCTGACGGACGGCTTCCATGTGCTGGAGCTGGTGAAGAACGTGCCCCTCTTCCCAGATGATCCAGAGGGGGAGGACGTGCTGGCCGCAGAGCAGGGGGAGCCGCTGCCCACCTGGGCAGACACGACGGAGGCAAGACAAGCTGTCCGCACCTGTGTGGAGGCCCTAGGGCTCCGCTACCAGATAGAGGGCAAGATCCTGGCCCCCATCCCCGTCAACAAGAAGCAGCGCCGCAAGAAGCTGGCGGGGAAATACCTCTGGCCCGACGTCCCCGGCAATCCGGCCTCCGCTCTCCGGTGGGTGTACCTGGCCGGGAAGGGCTGGCTGGCCCCCACGGTGCTCGAGGAGCACCCTGCCGTGCTGCCCCTGGTGCTCAAGGTGCGGGCGGACGGCATCACGGACAAAGGCGACTACCGCCCCCTGGAGCTGGAGCCCTGGGAGTTCCGCCTCCTGGCCCGGCGCACTCTGGAGCGGCTGGAGCAAAATATGACAAAATGTGAAGTCTGCAAATAAAAAGTCAATAGGGAAATGAAGAAAAATTGAGAGGAGGGGAAAAGGACATGCCAAAAGCAGCCAGCAGGTAAAGGACGCTGGCCGGATTAGCAGGTATGTAGCAGTAAGGATTATTTCTGAGGCAGGATAATCGTTGCTTTGGAGAAACCTTTCCAATCCAAGCATTGCCCGCAGCGGTCACAGTAAGGCTGGTATTCCCGTTCGAGAGTTCTCCCACATTGGGGGCAAACTGGGAAACCAGTCAGGCCGTGAAAGAAGTGAAAGCAGCGGATATGTGTAACCGGCATTGGTTCGCGGAAGGCCATCTCTCGCCAGAGTTCTGAGGGGATCAACAGGTCATTTGGCGTCAGATCAAAACCAACGCAGAGCTTTTCCAGCGTCAGGATCGTAGGCGCAGTCTTGCCCCGGGCAATGTCAGCGAAGTATCTGGAGCTGAGGTCGCATCGTTCCGAGGCGGCTTCATAGCTGAGTCTTCGAGTATCACATAATTTGAGGACGGAGGTGGATAAATTGTCTAAAAACATCTTAATCGCTCTCTTTCTGTCATAAGATGTTTTTAGCGTAAATGCAGTATCGTTCCCCAACAAGGAAGGATGCTTCCTTAATTTCCCTCCAAGGATGCCAGATATTCTTTTACTCTGCCATAGTAGATGCGCAGGAACTTGTTGGCGCCGGCTGTCATGTAAACCAGATAGGGTTTGCCCTCGGCTCGTTTCTTGTCCATGAAACGGTACACTGGATCATCCTGGGGCTGTGTTTTCAGTAGGCAGTCCATAACCAGGAATAAGGCGCGGCGCAGCTCCGGCGCCCCGCTTTTGGAAACCCTCGTACTTTTGGCCTCGTGAGTGCCGGACTGGTCAGCGCCAGGGTCAACACCCGCGAAAGCGGTAATGGCGTTTCGGTGGGTAAACCGGGTCACATCCCCGAGCTCCGCCATGAGCTGAGGGCCAAGAGAATCGCCTACGCCGTGCATGGCCATGACGACGGGATATTCCGGGAGCTGCGCTGCCAGGGCCTGCATTTCAGCCTTGAGCCGTTCCATAGAGGCAGAGATAGCGTTCAGCGCATCAATGGCCTGCCGGACCATGGTTTTGGTCAGGGCGTCCCTGGGGAGCATGGCGATCAGGTCCTGTGCTCCGGCGTGGACCTCAACGGCTTTGCTCTGGCTGAAGTTGTAGCCATGCCGTTTACACCACTTGCGGTAACGCTCGGCAAAGGCAGTGAGGCTCATGTTCCGCACACAGTCCACATGCCAAAAGGTCGTGGCAAAGTCCACCCACTTCTGGCTGCCGTCCTCACGGACAGGGCTGTCAAATAGGGCGTTGACACCGGGATAGGTCTGGTCAAGAAGGGCGATGAGGTTATTTTTCATCATCGTCTTAGTCTTGGTGTATAGACTCTGCTGCCGGTTCAGTGTTTTCAGTTGCATTCGAATCGTATCCATGGGTGTATGTTGGCGCAATTCTGCCCAGTTGTCAATACCGTACCGGGCAATCTTGCGGGAATCCGCCTTGTCTGTTTTCACTTTGCGCAGGGTGTTATTTCCGTAGTCCTTGATGAGCTTCGGATTGACTGCACTGACGAAGACGCCCTCATCATGAAGAAAGCGGGCTACTGGCTCATAGTACCGTCCGGTGTGCTCCATGACTACCCGTGTCTCACCGTCCAGGCTTTTCAAGTAGTCTGCCAGCTCCTTGAGTTCGCTGCCGGTGTGACCAATAGAAAATGGTTTTGCTACCACTTCTCCAAAAGGACGGAGGACAGACACCATGCTCTTTCCTTTGGAAACATCGATCCCTGCAACATTGTTCATATTGATCGCTCCTCATCATGGATTTGTTTTGGCGACCAGCCATTCCACCATTGCCGATCCAATCTATTTGATGACACGGGCGCACCAAGGAGGTGGCTCAACCTGCATAAATCGAACGCTGCGAATGAGAGGCTGGCTGACGGACTTCACTACGGACGCTATGGTCCTTGGAGGAACACATCAGGCCAAGACTCTCTCATTCTAACAGCTTTGGCAACGATGCGGAAAAAGACACGGCTGGCTGCCGTGCCTTAGACCGTAAATACATTGTAATAGGAGGAACCCAATCGTGAAACGCACCATTCTGAGATGCGCCGCCGGCCTGTTGATAGCCGCGGCGCTGCTCCCAACCGCCCTGGCGGCGGAGCCATTCCCCGCGGTCACCGAGGTGCAGGTCTGCTATCCAACCTCTGTCACCCGCAGTGAGGACGGCACGGAGATCCGCAAGGTCTATGACCTGTCCCCGGAGCAGGACCCTGCCGGTATCCCCCGGTCGGACTTCGAGCAGGACGGCTTCCACTACACCCTGACGGACCTGCTCCAGCAGGAGCTGCCGGAGCATGAGAGCCGTCCGCACACGGAGACGGTATCGTTGGAGAGTAAAAGCAAGGATATGGAGTCCATCCTGACCCTTCTGCCCCAGGAGAAGGAGTTCGTCACAGAGGACGGACTGTCCGGCACCCTGTCCCTCCAGCTGGACACTGTCCAGGTGGAGGCGGCGGGCTACGGCAGCTCCACCCGGCAGGTGTCCGCCACCCGCTCCTACCCCAACCTGGCCAGCCAGGATACCGCCAGCATCCCCAAGAGCATTGAGGAGGACGGGCGTACCCTCACCCTCCAGAACATTGACTGGCGGACGGACAACACCACCGGCATGTCCGGCTACGCCATTGGAGACCGCTACACCGCCGTGGCCACCTATACCGGCACCGCCACCAGCAGCTATGTCACCGGATATACCGTCACGGCAGACTACACCGGTACCGTCAGCCGCATCGCCCTGAACCGGGTGCGTTACGTTGCAATTTTTGAGGGGGAGCCCCTGGAGCCCGCCGTACCCATGGAGGAGTCTGGGGATGGCCTGGCCCAGTTCAACTGGGCGGCCATCCTGCTCCCGCTGGGCGTGGTCTTTGCTGTGGGCGGCGTGATCGGCGCCTGCCTGTTCGTCAAACGGCGCCGGGAATCCAAGGAGGAGGATACGGAATGAAGAAGCTGACCACCCTGTGCCTGGCTGGCTGCCTGGCGGCGGCCCTGGCCACCCCGGCGGGTGCTTTAGATTACGCCATTGACGCGCCGGAGGGGCCGGACTACGGCAAGTCCACCTCGGTAGAGGTGGTACATACGGCAGATGGCGGGGCCCTGAAAAATGAGGACATCAGCAAGAATGCCGCCCTCATCCCGCCGGGCTTCGGCAGCGCCAGTGCGGATACCCTGAACACCGGAACCTGGCTCACGCCCAACCTGGCCCCGGAGGGTATGGCAGTGGGCGCCGTCAACGGCAGCGGGATGCCCGTTGTGTTCCCGCCTTCTGTGGACACCTTCACCGCCGTCCCCGCGGAACCGGAGCAGGAGACGGAATCTGGCGGCACCTTGGGCTATACCCCGGTGGCCTCGGACCTCTACTACTCCGGCGGATACCTGGGTACCTTAAAAATCCCCGCCATCGGCCTGAGTGTGCGGGTCTATGAGGGTACAGACAGCTCCACGCTCATGAAGGGCGCGGGACATTTCAAAGGCACCAGCATCTGGGATGGAAACTGCGCCATCGCCGGGCACAACCGGGGGGTACGGGATGACTTTGGGGATCTCCACACCCTGGAGCGGGGAGATACCATCACCTGGACCACCAAGCTGGGTGTCCGCACCTATGAGGTCACCAGTGTGCAGAAGGTCAAGGAGACGGATACCAGCGGCACCGCCCCTTCCAACGAGAACAAGCTCACTCTCTACACCTGCGTGCGTAACCAGAGGACCTACCGCTGGCAGGTGCAGGCGGCGGAGGTTGTGTAACCTGCTTTGTTTTGCGGGCTCATTTTCTCCACCGGGCCCCCCCTTTGCTATAGACTTTTCCCCAGATTTCCGGTATGTTGTTGCTGTAAGGAACACAAGGACAGCAGAGGAAAGAAGGAGGTCAACCGTATGAAAAGGAAACAGCTTATTCCGGCGGTATTGGCAGGTACCTTGATAGGCGCAGCACTGGTGGGGCCCGCGTCGGCGGGGGTGGTTGCCCTCACTGCAGCCCCAAGCACCCAGACCTTCTATATAGACGGCAAGCAGGTGGATCTGGAAGCGTATGTCATCCATGGCCACAACTATGTGCAGCTCCGGGACGTCGGCCGGGCGGTAGACTTCGGCGTGGCGTATGACCAGGGCGCCAACCGTGTCCTGGTAGACACCAGCTCCCCTTACACAGAGGAAAGTGCGGTGTCCGCCCCCTCCGGGGTGGTCACCGTCCCCCAGTCGGACGAGCCCCTCCGGCTGAAGGAGGGGGACAAGGTGCTCTGCGATGACGGCACCACCTATGAGATCACGGATCTGCGTCTGTGGGAGGAGCCGGAACCCCTGCCCGCCTATGACCAGACGCGCTTCCCGGAGCTGGAGTTGCCGAAGGCGGAGGTGCGTCGGTTTCAAAGTGAATATGGGGACAACCTGCACATTCGAAACCTCTATGAGACCCGGCGGATGGAGTACACCATCTACAACGCCGCAGTGAACTGTCCAGAGCTGTGGGCGGATGGTGCCCCCGCTCTCAACCTGCACCTGGGCATCTCTGCACAGAACGCGGTGCAGATGTTCTGGCCCTGGCAGGAAGACCAGCTTACCCAAGTATTCTGCTCCGCGCCGGGGGCCCGGTTCGAGGTGGAAGCCTGGGATGTGTACCACGACGGGAAATATCTCTATACCGAATATAATATCAGAGGGACGTGACCTAACAGCGTCCCAGACAAACCGGCGGGAGGCGGCAAGCCTCCCGCTTTTTGCTTAGGAGGGAAGTTTGCAAATGAAACGAATCATCAGCCTGATGCTCACCCTGGCGGTGGCCCTGTCCCTGCTGATCCTGCCGACGGGTGCCGCCTCCACCCCGGAGGAGGCCCTGGGTGAGGTCAACATTTACAGCGGCGGCTACTCCATGAATTATCTGGCCGTCAACGGCAGGGTGCAGATCCAGTCGTATACCTACTTTCTCTACCGCAACAGCGCCGGGGAGACGCAGGAAATCCCAGCCTATTGTGTAACGCCAGACCAGTACGGCGTACCACAGACGGTTCCTGAAGGGGAGAGCATCCGCTATCTGGCGGAGGAGAAAGCGTCAGACTCTAAAGTGGTGGGCCTGGTGGCCAACATGTACCCCCACCGCTCCCTGGCGGAGTTGGGTCTGACCAACAAGTACCAGGCATTTTACGCCGGCAAGATTGCCCTGTGGTGTTACCTGATCCCCGAGTGGGACATCAGCGACGTCACCGTAGCCCCCGGACTTACCGGCCCGGAGAGGGAGATTGGGGAAAGCATTCTCAATGCCGCGGTCAAAATCTATACTCAGGGTACCACATGGACCAGTGTGGCAGAGCCCCAGCTCACCACCTCCCCAGATCAGGAGGCAGCCTACCCCGTCACCATTGATGGGGCCGCCTATCGCCAGCAGGTATTTACTGTCACTTCTCCTACCTGGGTGGACGGACAGGCTGTCAATGTATCGTTCCAGGATGGGACGGACGTGCCGGAGGGCACCCGTATTGTGGATGAGAACAACCAGGATATTACCCAGGTCAAGGTCTCCAATACCGGAGACGGCTACAAGGGGACCTTCAAGGTGCTCTACCCAGAGGACAGCGTAGCGGGCCAGACCGGCAGCGTTCAGCTCTCCCTCTCCGCCGATGTGTACCAGTACGTCGTGTTTTACGCGCTTTGCCAGGAGGTTGACCAGTACGGCAACCTCCAGAGTTACCTCTGCGACACGGATCCCAAGGTTAGTCTGTTGCGCAACGCGATCTCCAACTATTCGGATACCGACGAGCCGGATGACCCGGACGAGCCTACGCCCCCTCCCAGCGAAACCGCCCTCAAGATCACCAAGTATGAGGCGGGCACCACTGTCACCCTCTCCGGCGCCACCTTCGAGGTGGTGGGCCCGGATGGGGACACCATCGGCGTCTACACCACGCCGGAATCCGGTTCCATCACTATCCCTCTCACCGAGGTGGGCAACTATACCATCTATGAACGGGTATCACCGGAGTACCACCTGCTGGATGAGGAGCCGGTCAAACAGGTCACCGTGAAGTACGGGGAAACCGCCGAGGTGGACTTTGAAAATGAACCCTACGGCGATCTCAGAATTGAAAAGATCGACGCTTCCACCGGGGCCAGCCTGGCGGGAGCCAAAATACAGATCAAGCACATCAAGAGCGGCGCCACCTATACCGGTACCACCGACACCGGCGGTTCCTATACCTTCACAGAGCTGAAGCCTGGGGCATATGAGATTTTGGAGCTGGCCGCCCCGGAGGGGTGGGAGCGGGATCCCCAGACCTATACCACCACTGTGGTGGTAGGGGACTGCGTCACCTACACCCTGAAGAACGAGGCCCTGCCCGGCCTGAAGATT
>ENA-OWPN01002368-OWPN01002368.1-human-gut-metagenome-genome-assembly--contig:-NODE-2368-length-11805-cov-3.453277_pt1 | contig 11805 bp, 12 predicted proteins | sample MGYA00248266_ERZ651850 | MGnify/ENA primary metagenome ERZ651850 (study PRJEB26924, sample SAMEA4378296) | human gut metagenome | biome: human gut; feature: human-associated habitat; material: faeces... | reverse complement strand
ATCCGGCAAAGGTTGGTAATACAAGTATTTCCTCGGATTCTAAAACCGCATCCAATTTTATGCCGGTAAGCTCCATCAGCTCCTGAAGCTGTTCACCGTCATTGCCGCACATATCCTGAAACAAAGAGGCAGCCTCCGCATACTCCTTATGATACCGCTTCAAAATAGGAAGCAGCTTCTGAAACAGGGCCTCCCATTCATCCAGCACTGTCATCATATTCTGTGCCCGCATCCAAAGCTCCCATTTATCCTCTACCTCCAGACCACTGGCGTCTAAATCTGTAAGAAGCTGCTGACTATCCGCAGCCTTGTAATCCTTATCCTCATCGAAATTGCTGATATAGGATCGAATCAGACACAGTTTATCCTGTTCACATACCTTGCGCAAGTCCTGCAACTGTATTTTCCAGTCTGTTTCCAGCATATTGAGATAACTGATCAGAAAGCTGTGAAAGGGTGTGATTTTACTCGCCTTTTTTTCCTGAAATAGAAATTGCATATGGGAAAATTCAGAGTTAAATACCGTCCGCATTTCTGTGCGTATGCGTATCAGCACAGTAATATGTGAACGCACCCGCTGTTCATCCGCAGCCGGTAAATGCTCCCCGCGCAAAGCATCCTCAAATCCTTCCTCACGCAGACTGTCCTCCAGCAGCTCACAGCATTCCAGCATTGGCTGAAACCAGTTTTTAAACAGGATTTTCACACGCGCCATCTCCTTTTTACAGCTCCCGCAGCTGTTTCAGGAATATCATACCAATAAATATCAGGAAAGTAAACAAAGCAAAGGCTGCGAATATCACAGGGATAGACACATACAGGCAGATCGCACTCATCGCAAAGGAGGTCAGGGGCATAGCGATGGTGGCTACGGCATTAAAAATCGCACTGACTCTGGCCAGATAGGCCTGCTCCACATGCTTCATTAAAGAAATACTGATAATACTGATCAAAACGGCTATACAGCAGCCAAACAGAAAAGCGGCAATCGCCATAGCGATGTAAATGGGAATCGTTCCTGAAAGATGAATAATCTGTGTCAGAGCCAGATAATAAAAGCCTGTAGAAACACCGCCAAGCAGAAGAAGCGTGCGGTTGTGGATATGCTTTTGAAGATATGGATAGACAAAGGCACCGATGCCCATGCCGATGGACAGCGCCAGTGAGGAAACGGATAACAGATCTGCCCCCTGATGCAGAATACCGCTGATATACGGTGCCTGAAAGGAGTTATACGGAACCAGCAGCATATTCATCAATGCAGCACAGCCGCAAATCACAAGCAGCAGCGGCAGACCCTTTACATACTGAAAGCCCTCCCTCATGAGCAGCAGGCTCTTTCGGTAATCGCTTTTTTCCGTTTGCGCTGTTTCCTTACTGTGAATACAGAAAATAATAGCAGCAGAGATGAAAAAGGAAGCTACATCTGTCAGGATTGCACCGGGCAGTCCGATTGCAGCAATCAGGATACCGCCGGCAGCAGTACCAACCAGCTCACAGATTCGGGAGGATGACTGTGAGAAGGAAAGGCCGAAATCATAATATTCCCGATCCAGAATAAGCGGGGTAAAGGCAGTGGATGCAGGATTGCGAAAGGATTCCAGTGTATTATTAAGAAACGTAATCAACAGCAGCATCCATGGCTGTAAAACAGAAAGCATATACAAGACAGCAATCGCAGCCGTAAGAATGCCGCGCAAAATATCGCATAAAATCATTACCCTTTTTTTCTCCATCCGCTCTACAACTGCACCGGCAAACGGCTGTACAATGACATTGGGGATCATATTGACTCCCAGCATAACGGCAGACCAGCTGGCAGAGCCTGTCAGCTCATAGACAAGCCAGGTAAATGCAATCATATCAATCGAATCACCCAAACGGTTGATAAAGTTCGCCCCTGTCATTTTCATATATTCTTTCTGCTTAAATATCTGGCGGTATCCTCGTTCCATATATATCTATCTCCTTTATTAGATAAACATATAATACAATTACAATAGATATTTGTCAATCTATATATTAGATATATATCTAATAATTCACATACCGTATCCATGACTTAACGCTTCCATGATGCATTACAGACATCATTTGTCCGGTTTTTATGCAGGCTTTGTACTAATAAGCAATATGGCTTCCTAATTAAAAAAGGATCTGAAATTCAGACCCTTATACCATAAACTGCAAAAAATAATCGATTTGTTTCTTCCACCAGTACCAGTCATGGGAAACATCATATCCCCAATAATCAATCCATGCATCGATATGCTTTTCCGCAAAAATCGCTTCCATCTGATGCATGCTGTTTTCCATTTCCTGCTCCCAGGCCCCTTGTCCGCAGCATAAAACGATTTCTGAGTTGCGATACAGCTCCATATACGGATGATCACAAGGCGTATTCGGCAGATAATCGCTTGGGGAATTGCGGTAGGTCAGCTCATCATGATAATCATGGAAGAAGTAGTCCGCATGATACAGCCCGCTCATTGATAACACACGGTTAAACAAGTCCGGTCTGCGCAGGAAGAAGTTCAATGCATGAAAGGCTCCCAGACTGCAGCCGCAGGTCATCATCCCCTGTCCATCCTTGCCGCCGTTGGCATAGACACTGATTTCCTGTATGCGAGGCACCAGTTCATCAATAATGTAATGATAATAGCGTTCGTGCTGTTCAATACGTTCTCTCGGATTTCCAGCTTCAAAGCTCCATGTTTCATGATCTATACTGTCACAGCAGAAAAACATAATTCTGCCGGCATCCACATATTCATGTGCGGCATCGATCATACCGAAGTTTTCAAAATCATAAAAGCGTCCATCCTGTGCCGGAAATACCAGGCAGGGAACCCCTGCGTGTCCAAACACCTTAAATTCCATGTCCCGATTCAGCTCATGGCTAAATTCCTTATAATACTCCACTTTCATAAATATACCCTCCTTGTTATCGCTCATCATCACTTCAATGCTCCTGTGTGTCTAATGCCTGTTCCATTTCTTCACATATGCAATCAGCCCACAGCTGGTATATATCCTGTGTTTCATGCAACAGATGACAGCAATCCGCGCCGGTGTGAATATCTAGGACTGCCCAGCTGCTTTGTTGCTTTACCAGCAGCATATGCACAAAGCTGCAGCTCCATCCCGCTTTCGTCAGGCGCAGACATGCCTGTTCAGCAAAATCTGACAGCTCTTTTTTCTCCGCTTTCCGGATAACCAATCCATTGCATTGCATCGCCTCTATTCTAATATTCCCCTGATGATCCAGCAGTGCCTCCCATACATAAAGGGACTCCTTTCCCGCTGGCAGCAGCATGTCGTGACACAGATTGACTGCCTGTAGCAGCTTATCTTTATCCTGATATACTCGCAGTCGTTCCTGCTCTGGTGTATACAGAGAGATTGACGTTGCAGACTCCATCAGCCGCATCAGCTGCTGCCTGGAGACAGCACGCTGTGCCGGAAATAAAGGAAGACCACAAGCCTTCATCCATGCCCGCCGTGTACCGATATCCAGATACCGCTGCACTTCACTAATCCTGCTGCCGCTGGTAACATGAAAATCTGTTCGCAGCCGTGCATCCACAAAGCAATTCGCCTCCTGAAAGGATTCTATGCCGTGAAGTCTGCCATAGCGATATATGAAAAACGCTGCCGCACGCAACATAGCATCATATGATTTGGATTGTTGTATTTGTATATAATCCTGCAAAGCATGTCTGACCTCGATCCGCAATTCCTCATACGGTACATAACCGATTCCCAGGGTATTGATACCATTCAGCTTCAATCGGTCGCAGAAGTTCCAGTTTGTCGCAGGAAATTGCGGGGATATCACAAGAAAATTCATATATTCCCAGCTTTCTCTTTTGTATATTATACCATATATAAAACAGATTTGAAAGCCTTGTGTTTTTTTCTTTCTGAAAAGAAATGAAAAAGACCAGCTGTGTAAACGCTGATCTTTCCTGTTGAAACAGCTGTGTTTTCATGGTGTTTGTTTTCCTGAATTACCTGAATTTCTCCGGAATTTTACAATCGGCACATCTGTAATCCTCCCCTGCCTGTACCCTATGCATACCGCTGATTTTGGGTGCATAAAGCTTCATATAACTCACACATAAAGCACACGCATACTTAATAAAACAAAGCATCTGCTAGATTGATACGCATGCGGAAATGCACTTACGATGGCTCTGCTCCTTCTGCTTCCTGCTTTAATCAGGAATGGCGCACATGCTTGCTGTAGGTATACAGATCTGACACCGTTACCAGCTGATACCCCTTTTCCTGCAGGCGTGGAACCAGCTCTGAAACTGCAGCTGCGGTTGATGCATACAAATCGTGCATTAAGATAATATCTCCATCCTGTACCTGCTCAAGCACACGCTCCACTACGACCTTCGCATCACGGTCATGCCAGTCTCTGGTATCCAGTGACCAGGTCACGATGCGCTTACCCTTTGCACATTCCATAACCGTCTTATTTTTACTGCCATAGGGCGGCCGGATCACATCCGGATACCGGTGGGTAATATCATAAATGGATTCCTGCGTCGCTATGATCTCCTCCTCTATATTTTCCTTTGACAGTGTGGTCAGCTGCTTATGCGAATACGTATGATTTCCGATTTCATTCCCCTCCAGCACCATCCGCTGCAGGATATCCGGAAAATTATCCGCATTGCTGCCAAGGACAAAGAAGGTTGCACTGGCTCCGTACTCCTTTAATACATCCAGAATTGCAGGCGTATAGCGCTTGCTGGGACCGTCATCGAAGGTAAGCGCAATCATCGGCTTTTTCGGATCAATGTTTTTTACTGGCTCATTTAAAATATCCTCATAGGGAACAATCGTCTGCTGAGCTTCCTTCTTCAAATCCATCGCATCCTTGAACACATCATAGCCACACTCAAAGCTCGCTGCCTCATCAAACAGCGTACCCTGAGGAAAATAAAACACCATTCTGTCCTTTTTTAATACAAACCGGTCGAAATTTTCCTCCACTGCCGATATATGGGAGCGGAAGCGGTCATTGTCACATTCCGAAGGGAACCGCTTCTGAAAATAATCGGATGCCTTAGCGGACAGCTCCTGAATCCTGTTCGCATCAAAAATATCATACAGATGGATAAAATCCTGCTTCCTTGTATCATACACGATGGTTTCCACAAACTCCTGCTTCTGGTAGATGCATTGATAAATCATCAGCTTAACCGAAACATAGCGCTCATCCTTATAGAAGGACTGCCAGGTGATATTAAACTCCGCCTTTCGTTTTTCCTTATACGGCTTAACAGCAGTCAGGAAACGCTTTTGATAACGGTCTACGATATCCTTGATTTTTTTATCCAGCTTGGCAATGTCTGTTTGCGGATACATGATACTTTCCAGATAGGTATCCTTATATTGAATATCCTGTACGGTCGTTCCAATCTCCTGATTTGGATTTCTGTTCTCATCCAGCTCCTTCCTATTACAGCCGCATAAAAGCAGCAGACACAGGAAAGGGCATACAATACGTCTTACATTCATGAATTATCACCTGCTCCTTCAAGTATATGGAAAAACAGGCGAAAATAATGCATTATTATGCGAAAAAAATTGTAATTCCCTCGATTTCGTATTATCATTATAGTTGGTCTAAAAGGTGGAATTGAATATGAATGAAAAAGAAAAGATTATAAATATCGCGGTCATTGCCCACGTCGATGCAGGAAAGTCTACTCTGGTAGATGCCTTCCTTCGTCAGAGTGATGTATTTCGCAGCAATGAAGAAGTTGTCGACTGTGTTATGGACAGCAATGATCTGGAACGGGAACGTGGTATCACCATCTATTCCAAGAACTGCAGTGTAATCCATGATGGTGTAAAAATCAATATTGTAGATACTCCGGGACATGCGGATTTCTCCAGTGAAGTAGAACGTATCATTAAGACCGTTGATGCTGTTATTCTGCTGGTGGATTCCAGTGAGGGTCCGATGCCGCAGACACGCTTTGTATTAAGCAAGTCTTTAGAAATGGGTCTTCGCCCGATTCTGTTGATCAACAAGATCGATAAAAAGGATGCCCGTCCGCAGGAGGTTGTGGATGAGGTGTATGAGCTGTTCCTGGATTTGAATGCCACGGATGCACAGCTTGATTTTCCAATCCTGTATGGTATCGCCAAGCAGGGAATCGTACAGTATGATATGGATACGCCAAGTGATTCCATTGAACCGCTGTTCAAAACGATTCTGAAGCATTGTGAGGCATATCCGGATCTCGATGAGGAACCGCTTCAGATGCAGATCAGTGCCCTTGGTTACGATGAGTACATTGGGCGTCTGGGAATCGGCCGTATCTATCAGGGTGTGTTAAAGGCACAGCAGAGTGTTGTTATCTGTGATTCCTTTGGACATGAGCGTACGAACACGACCTCGCAAATTTTCGTATACCGCGGGTTGAGCCGTGTTTCCGTGAAGGAAGCAAGAAGCGGCGATATCGTGGTAATCGCAGGTATTCCGGATATCATGATCGGTGAAACGCTGTGTGAAAAGGATCATATCATGCCGCTGGAAAGTATTCATATCGAAGAGCCTACCCTGAGTATGAATTTTATCGTCAACAAATCACCATTTGCCGGTAAGAGCGGAAAATATGTGACCTCACGAAACCTGAAGGAGCGTCTGGAAAAGGAGCTGGAAGTCAATGTTGGATTAAAGGTTGAACCAACCGACAGCGGTGACTGCTTCAAGGTCAGCGGACGCGGGGAATTACATATCTCTGTCCTGCTGGAACAGATGCGCCGGGAAGGCTATGAGGTTGCGGTTAGTAAGCCGGAGGTCATTCTGCATAAGGATGAAAACGGAAAGACGGTAGAGCCGGTAGAGGAGGTTGTTGCTCTGGCTCCGGAGGAATACAGCGGAACTATCATCAACAAGCTGAATCTGAGAAAGGGTGTCATGGTGGACATGGTGGAAGAAAACGGCTACTGCCGTATCACCTATGAAGCACCAACCCGAGGACTGCTGGGATATCGCAGTGAATTTATCAATGATACCCGTGGAGAAGGTACTCTCGTTCGCCGTATCAAGGGCTATACGCCATACAAGGGTGAAATTACGCAGCGTTCCAATGGCGCCATGATTTCTACGGAAACCGGAAGTGCGATGACCTACGCCCTGTGGAATCTGCAAGAGCGCGGTACTCTCTTTATCTCTCCACAGACAGAGGTATATGAGGGTATGATTATCGGTGAATCCGCACGTAATGTGGATATGGATGTCAATCCGCTGAAGAACAAGAAGCTGACTGCAATACGTTCCAGTGGTAACGATGAAGCAATGCGTCTAACGCCTCCTAGAGAAATGTCACTGGAGGAAGCTTTGGAATGGATCAATGACGATGAGCTGGTGGAGATAACGCCGGACAGCATCCGTTTACGCAAAAAAGGTCTAAAGCCGCATGAGCGCCGTCAGTATTACCGTGAACGCGTGCAGGATGAAGTGAAGTAAAAAAACAAAAACGCCGATATGGCGTTTTTTCTATATCGTGATGCAGGGTAAGAAGTTGAAAAAGCTCGACAAGGGACATACGCTGATTCATAAAAAAACTGCCATGGGAAGCCATCGTCCGTTACCTTTATTGAGGCTATGGACAGGGACCCTTTTGGCAGTACTTTTTACGTACGCTTATCAAATTTTGTCTTACATTTCGGACAGGTGATCGTTATGGTACCTCTCCCCTTTGGCACACGCAAGCGCTGCTTGCAGTTTGGACAGTTATAATATTTATGAGTCTTACGATCCTGAAATTCACGCTTCTTCGTTCTCCATGTATTCTGAATCGGATAAATTTTACCCATAAATTTTGCATTTTCCTGTGCCCGCTTATACGTATTTTTACTCAGAATACGAAACCAACACCATACGATCAGCAGCAACGCCACATAAGTGATATATGGAATGCGGAAAGCGGTACCCACAATGGTGATTACAAAATACAGAATCAGTATCGCAAAAGACAGCTGATCCACTCCTGTTCTTCCACGCATAAAATTCTGAAACCATTTCATATCTCAAAACTCCCTTCGATTGTGACATATTATATCACGTTCTAATTTCGATTTCCACGCCTCCTGTGCTTTTACGACAATATCACACAAAAAGCCCATGTTTGTATGGATTCCTGTTTTAAATATTTCTGTACGTATAAGGTATCCATCGAATATGTCTGGCATATCTGCTGCACAACAGCTTTTACGTACTGCTTTCCATCTTTATCCGGTGGTATGATCCTCTGGATATTCCATAGAGCTTCCTTAAATCAATGCTTTTAAACCTTAAAGCTGATAAATACAATTTTATATATATATCTGAATATTTTAAACGTTGGAAAATTTAATTATTTATTGGTATATATTTCTCAAGATATTCATCAACTGTCTCCATATATTTTTTATATACTTTATTATCATTTTGTAGTCCATGACCTGAATGAGAGCATTCAAAATATTTATAATCCACATCATTATCAATAAATGCTTGAAGTAATCTCTGCGAACCTTTATAAGGTTGAACTTTATCATATTTTCCATAAGCTACAACACTTGGAACCGTATTTTCATCTATCCACATTACTGCTGAAATAGGTTTTAGCTTTTCTATATAAGAACCATCTTTCATCATTTCTTTTGTGAGTTCAACATCCCCCATAATACTGAAAAGACCAGCAGCACCTTCTCTGGATTCATTTGTATCTTTATCAAAGCCATAAATATCCCAATCATTCGTGTAGAAACTGGACGGTCCTACTGCACCAAATAATAGTTTAACTGGAGCTGGAGAAGTCTCTGCATCTCTATAAGCATAAATCATTGCAAGAGCATGCCCAGCAGATCCCCCAGAAATCCCCATTTTATCAATATGATATCCATATTTTTCTGCTGCTTCAATAACCTTCGGAATTGCTTCTTTTATTTCATAGGATTGTGATAATACACTTTTTTTATTTATATCATTTCTTAGTGTATAGTTAATTCCTACTGCTACATATCCTTTACTGCATAACCAAGAAAGCATTCCTACATCCCCTGATTTGTCACCTGCTGTAAAACCACCTGCATGAAGATAGACAACAAGTCCATAATATTCTTTTGTATTATTCTTTGGAAGATAGAGATCAAATTTATTTGCTTCACCCTTACCATATGCAATATCTGTTTTCAGAATTCCGATTTCATTATTCCATTCTACACTGTAATCTTTAGACCATGAAGGAGCAATTAAAAATTTTGTTGCAACTCCAATTCCAAATGAAACGATAAATGCTATTATACAAACTAAAATAAACATATTTGTTCCTTTCTTTTTCTCATTCATTATAAGAAATTACCTCCAAACAATGTACCACCCATTAAAAAATTCAATAAAGCTCTTACTGCTAATCTTCCTAAAACTATACCAAATAAAATCATCATTCCTAAGATAACATATCTTTTTATCGTCATTACATTCCCTCTCTTGACTTTTAAATAATCAGGTGTTATATTTCTAACATCTAAAGTATATTGAATTTAGAAATTATTTCAATAGCAAAAGCAGCAACTGTTAGAAAGGGTAGGTAATTATAACAATGCAATTACAAAGTGATCTATCAAAAAGTTATATAGCGGAGGCATTATTACAGCTGATGAGGACAAAAAGATTTTCCTCAATTACAAATAAAAATATAACAGATAGAGCTGGTGTATCACATATTACAATTTATCGAAATTTTTCTAGCAAAGAGGATATCATAAGATATTATCTGAATAGTATTCTAACTAAATGTAGCTCTCTTTGGAGTAAAGATGAGAACTTTGCTTATCAATTATTTTCTTTTTTTCAAAATAATAAAGAAACAATAGATTTATTATACAAAGCAAATTTACAATATTTGTTGCTAGATAATATATTAGAGCTCTATAATTTCGATAAAAATGATCCAGCAGATATCGCTTATTCCAAAGTCACAGTTGCCTATTTCATATTTGGATGGTGTGATGTATGGTATAAACGAGGTATGATGGAAACACCAGAAGAAATGATTGATTTTATCTCACGAGGAAAAAGCAAATCATATTGAAAATTTGACGCATAGCCAGTTGAAAACAATAAACAGAGCTTTAAGGAATTAGAGAGTCTTATGCACGTGGATACCTGTCAGCATAAGGCATATTGGTTGACGAATTACAAAAAGACTGCTATGATATACCCGACAAAAACTTCAGGGTCGGGTGAAATTCCCAATCGGCGGTAAACCCCGCAAGCCGAAAGGCAGGAACCGTGTGAAACTCCGGTGGCGACAGTATAGTCTGGATGAAAGAAGTTAAAGTTTTTTCGATATGTCCCTAAAGGTTTTTGTTGAAAACCTTTTTTCTTTTGAAAAAAGGCTGACAGAGACAGGAGGAATCGTATATGTCAGCATATGTTTCAACAAAAAGCAGGATGAGTGTTCACACCATCGCCAAAATCAGCATATTGGGAGCCCTGGCCTTTCTGGTCATGATGTTTGAAATCCCTCTCCCCTTTGCCCCTGCATTCTACAAGCTGGGATTTGATGAGGTCATCGTATTGATTGGAGGATTCGCCCTTGGCCCATGGGCTGCCATCTGCATTGAAGCATTGAAAATCGCTTTGAATCTGATTATCGGCGGAACCATAACTATGGGAGTTGGAGAGCTTACAAACTTTCTGATTGGACTTGCCTTTGTACTTCCGGCTACCCTCATGTATCAGAGAGAGAAAACAAGAAAGCACGCATTATATGGATTGATTACAGGTACGATCTGTATGACCGTTCTGGGCGGTCTGTTAAATTATTTTGTTATGCTGCCGGCGTATGCCTATTTTATGAACATGCCACTTGATCAGATTATCGCATTCGGTCATGCAGTAAATCCAAATATCAACGGTCTGCTGGCACTTGTTCTGATGGCTACCACCCCGTTTAATCTGCTGAAGGGCATCCTTTGCAGCATCGTTGTCTTTCTATCCTATAAAAAAGTATCCCCTGTGATAAAGAAGCAGTAAATAAAAATAGGCTTTCGTACGATCCGTGCATAATTATGCTATATGCCGGATAGAAAACGAAGGCTTTTTATATATTTTTTTTAAAATTCATCTGACGCTTTTCACATACATAACCGTTTCGCTCATAAAATGCATGTGCCTGTTTCCGCTGTTCACCGGATACCAGCCGTACCATGCAGGCATTGGTATCCCTTGCCCAGCGCTCTATGCAATGCAACAGACTGCTGCCGACTCCCTGCTGCTGGAAGGCAGGATGTACAGCAATCCCCAGTATATCCTTCATGGGTAAGGAATATAAAAGCTCATAATCCTGTGCATGAACATAGCCGATAACCCTGTGTTCAGCTACAGCAACCATGATACAGTGCTGCTTCATTTCAAGCAGACAAGCCAGCTGCCGCCTTGTATCCTCTAATGAGCAGGCATAGCCCAATACCTCCTCATTCAGCTTCTGTATGGCTGCTGCATCCGCCATTCGGGCTTTACGAAGCTGCACTGCATGTTCATCCTTCCTCATATCTTATGCCCCGCCACAACATGCAGTACTGCATCCATAAACAGCAAAATCAGAATGATCCAGCCAGTCCATGCGAATACACCGGTCATATCTGAGGTTAAACGGCATATATTCATTTGACGTCCGATTCCCATCTGTACCTGCCCCATGATTTCTGACATAACGCCTACCTTAAAGGTCAGAGAAATCCCATTCGACAGCGATGCCTGTATGGATGAGGATAAAAGTGGAA
>ENA-OWPN01002365-OWPN01002365.1-human-gut-metagenome-genome-assembly--contig:-NODE-2365-length-11822-cov-4.176681_pt1 | contig 11822 bp, 8 predicted proteins | sample MGYA00248266_ERZ651850 | MGnify/ENA primary metagenome ERZ651850 (study PRJEB26924, sample SAMEA4378296) | human gut metagenome | biome: human gut; feature: human-associated habitat; material: faeces... | reverse complement strand
TTCTGCTGTCTGATACAAGAGGATAAATTGAATTGATAGAACTCACCTTAAATCTATGAATTATAAAAACATTTCAAACATCGGGAAAAGTGCAACCTTGCGCGACTTGAAGTGTTGCAGAATGCTCCCTGTAGTATTAGGTGGCCTGGTGGCCGTAGGAAACCTGGCATCTGTATCGGCTGTCGGTAATGCGTCTACGATATCTGTTCAGCAACAAAACATAACAGTGAAAGGTAATGTGGTAGGTACGAACGGAGAGTCACTGATCGGAGTGAATGTGCTTGAAAAGGGGACTTCCAACGGTACGATTACAGACTTTGACGGTAATTTCTCCTTGTCTGTAGCTCCTGGAGCAGTCCTGGTTTTTTCTTATATCGGATATGAAAGCATTGAAGTACCTGCTTCACAGGCAAAGGACATGAAAGTGGTATTGCAGGAAGATACCAAAAAACTGGAAGAGGTAGTGGTAATCGGATACGGTGCCGTGAAGAAGGCTGACCTGGCCGGATCGGTTGCTGTACTTGATAATAAAAACTTCAAGGCCCAGCCGGTAACACGTGTGGCCGATGCCTTGCAGGGACGTGTGGCCGGTGTGCAGGTAGAAAGCAGCGGAGTTCCCGGAGGTAGTGTAAAAATCCGTGTGCGCGGATCCGGTTCTGTCAATAAGAGCAATGACCCGTTGTATGTAGTGGATGGAATTGTACGAGAAAGTGGTTTGGACGGTATCAATCCGGAGGATATCAAGTCGATGCAGGTACTGAAGGATGCCTCTTCTACTGCTATTTACGGTTCCCGCGGTTCGAACGGAGTGGTGTTGATTTCTACAAAAACCGGTCAGGCCGGAAGAACCCAGATAACCCTTGATGCTTCTTTCGGTGTTTCGAATGTCTATAAGCGCTACGATGTCTTGAGTCCGTATGAATATGCTTTGGCCCTGAAGGAAGTAAAAGGTACTGATTTCTCTGAAAAAGAGCTGAATGCGTATAAGGACGGCACATCCGGTATCGACTGGCAGGATGAAATCTTCCGTTCAGGACTTACGCAGAACTATAAAGTGTCAGTGAGCAGCGGTAATGAAAAGACACAGTATTATATTTCCGGTAACTACATGGGACAGACCGGTGTGGTAATCAATTCTAAGAATGAACGTTATCAGGCTAAGCTGAATGTGACTTCCGATGTGACTCCATGGCTTCATGTCGCAGCCGATATCAATGCCTCTCACAGTCTTCGCAAAGGAGGAAATTTTGCTACCGGTAAGGAAAATCCGATCTGGATTGCGCTGAACTATTCGCCTACCATGACGATGATGGATGACAACGGCAACTACAATAAGGACCAGTATAATGCCATTGCCAGCAATCCGGTGGGTATTTTGAATCTGCACGGAGGAGAAACCATGGCGAATGTCCTGAACGGTTATGTTGACCTTCGTTTTAATCTGCTGAAAGGGCTGACGTTTACTTCTACAAACGGTCTGGATTACAACGATACGAAATCTTACTCATTTTCTTCTACCCGTGTGAATCCAAGTAACGGAATGGGCAATACCGACCTGTACAGTATGATGCTGCAGAGTTCAAACAACCTTACTTACATGGGGCAGTGGAACAAGCACTCTCTGACCGCAACGGCTGTATATGAGGTGACAAAGCGCCAGGAACGTACCATGGGAATTTCCGGCAAAAACCTGTTGACGGAAAGTGTAGGATGGTGGGATGTCAATATGTCACAGAGTATTTCGGCCAGTAACGGAATTACGGAATGGGCATTGATGTCTGGAGTAGGACGTGTATTGTATAATTACGACGAGCGTTACTTGCTGACTGCGACTTTCCGTGCCGACGGTTCTTCCCGCTTCAGTAAAAACAAATGGGGATATTTCCCTTCAATTGCTGCTGCATGGACCATCAGTAATGAGAAGTTCATGAGAAACGTATCAGCGATACAGGATTTGAAAATCCGTTCCAGCTATGGTATCGTGGGTAACCAGGCCATTAACCCGTATTCTACTTTGGGATTGATGGCAAAACTGAAATACAATTTCGGTACTGCCAATGATTATACCGGATATTGGGCTGCGGATATTGCGACTCCAGAACTGACTTGGGAAAAGACCCGCCAGTTTGATTTGGGAGTAGATTTCTCTCTGTTTGACCGTCGTCTGAATGTAAGTGTGGATTATTTTAATAAACGGACTACGGATGCCTTGCTGCAGAAAACCGTGCCGGGATATAAGGGTGGCTCTACTTATTGGGTAAACGACGGTGAAATCAGTAATAAGGGTGTGGATATCTCTATCAATGCAGCCCTGATTCAGAATAAGAATTTCAGTTGGTCGACTACATTGAACGGAACTTATCTTAAAAACAAGGTAGAAAAGCTGGCTGGAGGTGAGAACGACTTCTTCTTCGGTTCCAAACCGGCTGCCGGAATGGTGGATGAGGCGACCATCATCAAACCGGGATATGCAATCGGTTCGTTCTACGGATATGAATGGACCGGACTGGATAAAAACGGAAATGATACTTATCTGGACCGTGACAACAACGGAGTCATTGATGGTTCCGACCGTACCGTAATCGGTAAGGCAACGCCTGACTTCACTTTCGGATGGAACAATACCTTGACTTACAAGAACTGGGACCTGAATGTATTTGTGAACGGATCGTTTGGGGCACAGCGCCTGAATCTGGTTCGTTTTACCATGGCTTCCATGGTGGGAGACTCCCGTTTCGTGACATTGAGAGAGGCTTATTTCAACGGTTTCGATAAGGTCGGCCAGGGTGCTGAATATCCGAGTCTGACCGGTTCGGGCAACAATTATCAGGCTGTATCTACCAAATGGATGGAAAATGCAGATTACGTCCGTCTGGAAAACATCAGTCTGTCGTATACCTTCCCCCGCTCAATGACCAAGTTTGCCGATATCCGTTTGTCGTTCAGCTGTCAGAACCTGTTCACGATTACAGGATATAAAGGATTGGATCCGGCCGGTTCTACCTTCTCGACTTCGAATGTCGATGTGGATGCCGGTATTGATATGGGAGCTTATCCTACTCCAAGAACCTTTACGTTTGGAGTACGTATGAATTTCTAATTTATAAATCGAATTGTAGCTTATTATATAGTTGAAGTATGAAAAATAATATATTGTTAGGATGTCTGTTGTCTGCAGCAGTCTTGTCTACTTCCTGCAGTGATTTTCTGGATGAAAAGCCTCAGGGTATGTTGATTCCTGAGAATTATTTCTCCACTCAGGATGAATTGAACATGAGTGTATATGCATTGTATAATAAAGTAAACGCTTCGCAGACTTTTACGAATATGCAATATCCTCACTGGCAGGGGGATGATATTACTACCAATCCGGGAAGTAACAAGCAGGCTGCTGCCGAATTGGATAGGTTTGCTCCGACTAATTCCAATAAAGGAGTGAAGGACTGCTGGAACCGTCATTATGAAATTATCAAGGCTGCCAACATGATCATTAACAATGGTGGAAAAACCCCGACCACGGAAGAGGAAAAGAATGTGGCAATCGGTCAGGCGCGCTATTGGAGAGCCTATGCTTATTTCACCTTAGTCCGTCTGTTCGGACCACTGCCAATGAATATGGATAACGTAAATGATGATTTTACGCTGGAACTTTCACCGGTAGAAACGGTTTATAAGTATATTCTGGAGGATCTGGAGGCCGCTGAAAGTCTTCCGTCATCTTATTCGGCTGCTCCCCGTTTCATGAATGGAGTCAATGTGTATGTGACGCAGCAGGCAGTCAAGTCGACTCTGGCGGCGGTATACATGGCAATGGCAGGATGGCCTTTGAACAAAGGGGCAGAATATTATGCAAAAGCTGCAGATAAAGCATTGGAGGTTATCAGCAAAGAGAGTGAATACGGCCTGGAACTGGACAATGATTATAAGAATGTGTATGCCATGAGCAACAATTATAATAAAGAAACGGTTCTGGGAATTAACTACTCACCGATTGTAGACTGGTCTCAGGACTCGCAGCTCACTTCTTGTAATGTGTTTGAGTCTCTTGGTGGCTGGGGAGACGGCTGGGGTGAAATCCGTTTTTGGAAACGTTTCCCGGAAGGCCCTCGTAAAGATGCCACTTATGATCCGAAAATCCTGTTGACAGACGGAACACTGGTAAACTGGTGGGACAAAAAGCCGGATGGCACTCCTTATGTCAATGAATATCATCCGATGTTCAGCGTATTTACTGTCAACTGGGATCCGGTAACCAAAAAGAACATCGATGCTCCTTATGATTATAAATTACCTAAAAGCCAGAATATGTGTAACGGACACCGTCATCGCCTGATCCGTTATTCTGAAGTCCTTTTGTGGTACGCTGAGGCTGCAGCACGTAGTGGAAAGGGAGACATGGCAATGGCTAAACAATGCTTGAAGCGTGTAAGAGCCCGCGCAGTCAATTCCGACCAGGTGAATACGGTAGATGGAGTAGCCATCGACAACATGTCCAACGAGCAGCTGGCTAATGCAGCTTATCAGGAACATGGATGGGAAGTGGCCGGTTACTGGGTAGCACTGGTTACCCGTCGCAGCGACCAGTTCCGCATGAATGAGTTGAAGAATACATTCGCAGAACGTGCAGAGAATGCGCCTGTGGAAATAGTCTCCGGGGTGACTGCAACCGAAGGAGTCTTGCTTGTCAATAAGACCTGGAACGACGATCTGATGTATTTGCCTTATCCGGATACGGATTCACAGAAAAATCCGAATTTGAGACGTTGATATAATCCGGTAATGTCCACCGGTCATCTCTTGAAAAGGACACTCATAGAAAATAGAAATTAGTGCTCATCTTATCAAAAGAGCTGCATCTACATTTATGTATGATGCGGCTCTTTTTTTTGTCTGCCGGGGTAGCCGTAGGTGTAACGGTTGATTCCCTCTGACTTTCAACAACCGGCAGCACATGAAAAATACGCTGTACAGTCATGTCAGAAAACAAACTTCAGTTTTGTTTTCTTGGTATGAAGAAAATCGCTATATTGGAAAAGAAAATAAAATGGAATAATTTCTGAAATGAATTTACTAAAAAGTTATCTTTGCATGTCTAAATTCTTGTAGCCTATGGATTGGGATATTAAAAACACTGGTTTGGTCCTTGAAGGAGGAGGTATGCGTGGCGTATTTACCTGTGGCGTATTGGATTACTTTATGGAACAGGGGATCGAATTCCCTTATGCAATTGGCGTTTCTGCCGGAGCTTGTAACGGACTTTCTTATCTGTCTCATCAGAAAGGCAGAGCCAAATACAGTAACATCGATCTGTTGGATAAATACCATTATATCGGACTGAAATACCTTTGGTATCAGCACAGTATTCTGGATCAGCGTCTGCTGTATGAACTTTTCCCGGAAGAGATACTTCCGTATGACTATGAGGCTTATTTCCGGAATCCTACCCGTTTCGAGATGGTGACCACCAACTGTGTGACGGGACGTGCCTGCTACCTGGAGGAGAAAAAAGACAAGTTCCGGTTGCTGGCCATTGCCAAGGCTTCCAGCAGTCTGCCTTATGTCTGTCCCATCACTTACGTGGACGGTAAACCGATGCTGGACGGTGGAATCATCGATTCCATTCCTGTCTTGAGGGCCATGGAACAGGGATATGAACATAATGTGGTGGTGCTGACCCGTAACAGGGAATACCGGAAATCGGAAAAGGACATCAAGGTGCCCCGTTTCATCTATACCCGCTATCCTCGTCTGAGAGTGGTATTGAGTAATCGCTGCAAGGTATATAACCAGCAGCTGGAAATGGTGGAGCGTTTGGAAGATGAGGGCAAGATCATTGCAATCAGACCCGAGAAGCCGGTTCAGGTAGACCGCATAGAACGGGATACGAAGAAGCTGACAGCCCTGTATGAGGAAGGATATGCCTGTGCGGAGAAGGTCATGACTTCCGCTTTTGGTAGCAAATGATAAATTGCGGATAGACAGAGTGACGCTTGTGGAAAGCGGTCATAATTGATGTGGAAGTTTTTTATATCGATTGTTGATATATCCTGATGAAAAAGGCCGTTCCTGCTGGAACGGCCTTTTCGTTTATAGTATCATAACTTATTTTGCAAAGCTTACTGCGCGGGTTTCGCGGATTACCGTAATCTTCACCTGTCCCGGATAAGTCATCTCATCCTGAATCTTCTTGGCGATTTCGGTAGACAGGCTTTCTGTCTGCTTGTCGTCAATCTTGTCGGCACCTACGATGACACGCAACTCACGGCCTGCCTGGATGGCATACGTCTTGGTGACTCCCGGATAAGACATAGCCAACTGTTCCAGGTCATTCAGACGCTTGATGTAGGCTTCTACAATTTCGCGGCGAGCTCCCGGACGGGCTCCTGAGATTGCGTCACAAACCTGTACGATAGGAGCCAGCAAGCTGGTCATTTCCACTTCGTCGTGGTGAGCACCGATAGCGTTGCAGATGTCAGCTTTTTCCTTATACTTCTCAGCCAGCTTCATACCCAGCAGTGCGTGCGGCAATTCCGGTTCTTCATCGGGCACCTTACCGATATCATGCAACAGACCGGCACGTTTTGCCTTTTTGGGGTTCAGACCCAGCTCAGAGGCCATCACGGCACACAGATTGGCTGTTTCACGCGCATGCTGCAGCAAGTTCTGACCATATGAAGAACGGTATTTCATCTTACCGATGATACGGATAAGTTCGGGATGCAGACCATGGATACCCAGGTCGATGGTAGTACGTTTACCGGTTTCGATGATTTCGTCTTCTACCTGCTTGCGTACCTTGGCTACCACCTCTTCGATGCGGGCCGGATGGATACGTCCGTCGGTTACCAGCTGGTGCAATGCCAGACGGGCGATTTCGCGGCGTACCGGGTCGAATGCAGAGAGTACGATAGCTTCAGGAGTATCATCTACTACGATTTCCACTCCTGTTGCAGCTTCCAGGGCACGGATGTTACGGCCTTCGCGTCCGATGATACGGCCCTTGATTTCGTCCGATTCAATGTGGAATACCGTAACCGAGTTCTCAATGGCTGTTTCAGTAGCCACACGCTGTATAGACTGAATGACGATTCGTTTCGCTTCACGGTTGGCAGTCAGTTTCGCATCGTCCATGATGTCATTGATGTACGACTGCGCCTGAGTCTTGGCCTCTTCCTTCAGGGATTCCACCAGACGTTCCTTAGCCTCTTCAGCCGAAAGGCCTGACAAAGCCTCCAGCTTCTCGCGTTCCTGCGACTGCAACTGATCCAGTTCTTCCTTCTTCTTCTCGATGATTACCAGCTGGGCATCCAGGTTTTCCTTGATAGCCTCATTCTCGTTGCGTTTGCGCTGCAGTTCCTCGTTTTTCTGGTTCAGCACCATTTCACGCTGCTTCAGCTTGTTCTCCGCCTGCTGGATTTTCTGGTTGCGTATGGCCACTTCCTTTTCCAGGTCCGCCTTTTTGTTGAGGAATTTTTCCTTTACTTCCAACAACTTGTTTTTCTTCATTACCTCGGCTTCTGCTTCCGCCTCTTTGATGATCTTGTCATATTTCGATTTCAAGCCATACTTGAAAAAGTAATATGAGAGTGCCCCTCCTAACAGAAAGGCCACAACCGTTAATATTACTGTTGTCAACATTATAATTTAATTTTTAATATAAATAAAAAACGCACAATGGAAATCAAGCAATCGCCTGATGCCAATTGTGCGCAAAACCACTTTCTTAATATATCTAAAAAATTGACAGGTCTGACTGAAGCTAGTCCATTTCCCCTTTCTGTCCGATGCAGGCTTCTACATCCTCCAGCAGCCTTTTGATCCTTTCCTGATAGGGGAGCGTATCGTTCCGGTCCTTCAGAAGCTGATTTTCATAAGCCAGGTCCAGTGCAACCATCGCCCAATACTGTTCGTTGGAGAAATTGGGGAATGCACCTCGGTATTTGTTCAGTTTATTGTCAATCTGTTTGGCAGCATTCCGGTAAAACAGCTCCTCGTCGCGTTTGATGTGGAGCGGATACCGTTTGTTGTCAATCAGCAGATGTATTCTTAAGCTGTCGTCCATTATGATTCGTTTACTTAAATTAAATTCATTCATTCAGCAAAGCGATACATTTGTCGACTTCACGCACTAGCTTCGCCAACCGTTGTTTCGTATCTCTGAGTTCGTTGTCATTGACACTGATTATGCGAGCCGCTTTCAAATTCGTATATTTGATTTCCAGTTCTTTATAACTGTTCTTGCAGCCTTCCAACTGGTCCTCTTTTTCAGAAAGAAGTTGCCGGAGAGAGGCATTTTCCTGCTTCAGCTCTTCGTACAAATACATGAAGTGTCTCAATTTACCTTCAAAGGTGTCGAGTAACTTTTTGTCTTCTTCCGTCATTTTATACTAAAATTCTATACAAATATAATGGATTAGAAATAAACATGAAAATTTTCGGGTAATATTTTTTTAATAGGTTTGTAAACGTTTTCTGTTTAAGAAAGTACCTCAAAAAGCGCGGGGTGTTAAAATTGTTTGGATTTTAAGCATTTCTTCCCCTGTAATGTGATAAACTGTTAAATCAGCAGCGGGTCTCATTAAACCTTTTTCTTTGTATGGCATCAAATCGTAATCGAATGATTTTAGCTTGAAAGATACAGTAAACAATGAAAAAATGGGTTATGGGGATGCTGCTGGTTTGGGCAGCTACGGATGCTTTCTCGGGGAATGCGGACAATAAGAACAGGATTACCGGAAGTGTGATAGACGGGGCGGACAAGTCCTCAATCATGCAGGCTACGGTGCAGATACTTTCCTTGCCCGACAGTGCGATGGTGGCAGGAAATGTGTCTGACATGAACGGTAACTTCCAGCTTTCCGTACGTCCGGGAAAATATTTGCTGAAGGTTTCATACGTCGGATATACTCCGTATTTTAAGGAACTGGTGGTAAAGCCGGCTCCCAGTCGGGTGAATGTCGGTCAGGTAGTTCTGGAATCGGATGCCATCATGCTGGAAGGAGCGGTGGTGGTGGCTCAGGCTCCTGAGGTGACGGCTGTGGCAGATACGCTGGTCTACAGCAGTTCGGCATATCGTCTGCCCGAAGGTTCGGCACTGGAGGAACTGGTGAAGAAACTTCCGGGAGCGGAGATTGACGATGATGGAAAGGTAACCATCAATGGAAAATCGATTTCAAAGATTATGATTGACGGTAAGGAGTTCTTTGCCAACGATCCGAACGTGGCATTGAAAAACCTGCCGGTAAATATCATTGATAAGGTAAGGGCATACGACAAGCAGTCGGACATGGCACGTATGACGGGTGTGGACGACGGAGAGGAAGAAACGGTGCTCGACCTGAGCGTGAAGCCGGGTATGAACAAGGGCTGGTTCGGTAATGCCGATGTGGCTGCCGGTTCGAAAGACCGTTACAGCGGCAAGTTGCTTGCCAATTATTTCCGTGACGGCAGTCAGCTCACCATCATCGGGTCGGCCAACAACGTCAATGACAACAGCTTCCCGGGAGGTGGCGGCGGATTCCGCCGGAAAGACAACGGACTGACAGCCATCAAGATGGGCGGTCTGAACTTTGCAACAGAAAGCGAGAAATTTAAGTCGGAAGGTAGTGTGAACTTTAACTATAAGGATGCCGACCAGGTGAGCAAGCAGTCTTCTGAAACATTTGTCTCTTCAGAAAGCAGTTCGTTCAAGAACCTGATGAAACGGGCCAATGACGAGAATACCAACCTGGTAGCCGATTTCCGTCTGGAGTGGAAACCCGACACGATGACTACCTTTATTTTCCGTCCGCGCGTCAGTTACGGCCTGACGGATAACCTGAGTGACGAGAAGTCGTATACTTTCAGTCAGGATCCTGGATATGCAACCGACGAACTGCTTTGGGCAGAGGATATTACTTCGCTGGTTCCGGAAGAAAACGTACTGAACCGTGTGCTGAAAAATTCGCTGTCGCATAAAAAGACAGTGAAAGGAGGAGGTTCGATGATTGCCAACCGCCGTCTGGGAACCGCCGGACGGAACATCACTTTCCGGGGTAAGTTCAATTATACCAATCAGGATACGGAACAGTCTTCTATCTCAGAGACGGAATATTTCCAGAAAACCCCGGAGGAACGCTGGAAAATCCTGAACCGTTACATCACGACTCCGACGACTACGCGCGACTACAGTGCCAGCCTGACTTACAGTGAGCCGATTTTCAGAGGAGGGTTCCTGCAGTTCAGCTATAACTTCCAGTATAAGCACTCTTCAACCGAAAATTCGACTTATGACATGCCCGAAGGATGGCTCATCAGTGACGGATGGGGAGACGGCAGTCAGGGAGTTTATAATAAGGACTTGAGCAAGACGGCGGTATATAAGTATTATAACCATCAGGTGGACGTGACTTTCCGCTGGATCCGTGAGAAAATGCGACTGAATGCGGGTGTGTCTCTGCAGCCGCAGCGTTCGAACCTGACTTACCGGAAAGGCGATTATGATATCGATACGGTAAGAAACGTGTTTAATTTTACGCCGACCCTGGACTTCCGTTACAATTTCTCGAAAACCAGTCAGTTGCGTCTTACTTACCGGGGAAGAAGTTCTCAGCCGGACATGCTGGACCTGTTGCCTATCACGGATGATACGGACTTGCTGAATATCAAGAAGGGTAACCCGGGACTGAAGCCTTCGTTCACCAACGAACTGCGCATGATGTTCAACCGCTTCAATGCGGAGACGCAGCGGGGAGTGTTCTCGCATTTCCAGTATCAGAATGAACTGAACAGTGTGAGCAGCCGCAGAACGTACGATGAAAATACCGGTGGATATACGACGATGCCGGAAAACATCAACGGCAACTGGAATTTGTTTGGTATGGTGGGAACGAATACGGCGTTGCGCAACAAGAAGTATACCATCAATACGTTTACCCGCTGCCGTTATCAGAATATGGTGGGATACATCAGCAGCGGACAGGCCGATGCAGAAGAGAACGTGACGAAGAGTCTTTCGCTGGGAGAACGTCTCAGAGGAACTTACCGCAATGACTGGTGGGAGTTGTCCTTGAACGGTTCGCTCGATTATTCGCACTCCAGAAATAATTTCCAGGAGCAGAACAACCTGGATACTTACCAGTTCTCGTACGGAGCCAGTACCAATGTCCGCCTGCCATGGAACATGAATATTTCGACCGACCTGTCTCAGAACTCGCGGCGTGGATATGTGGAAAGTGCCATGAATACCGATGAACTGATATGGAATGCGCAGATTTCACAGGATTTCCTGAAGGGTAATGCGGCAACGGTCAGCGTGCAGTTCTATGATATCCTGCGGCAGCAGAGCAATATCAGCCGTACCATCAGTTCGGCAATGCGTCAGGACACAGAGTATAATGCCATTTACAGTTACTGTATGGTGCATTTCATCTATCGCCTGAATGTCTTTGGCGGAAAAGGAAAGGGACCTGGACCTGGACGGGGAATGGGACACGGCCCGATGATGCCGCCTCGTCATCATTTCTAAGTCTTCCTGGAACTGTTGGAAGAAAATAGAATACGCTGTATGCTTGTGGTTTTGGAAGCATACAGCGTATTTTTTTTGTCCTGTAGGCAGGGGATTGGGCCGGTCTGCCTTTAGGTGGTTGAACTTTCCAGCGCAGGTCGTCCGACCCTCATGGCGGGGTTGTTTGACCCTGATACGGAGGTCATACAACCTCCGTATCAGGGTCAAAGAAAATTAGAGAGCAGGACGGGAAATTCTTCTATGAATGAGGCGGAATGTTTGTAAGCATTCGGCAAACTACAGGTATTAAACCTTTATATACAACAATAGCGACTGT
>ENA-OWPN01002348-OWPN01002348.1-human-gut-metagenome-genome-assembly--contig:-NODE-2348-length-11943-cov-5.309472_pt1 | contig 11943 bp, 12 predicted proteins | sample MGYA00248266_ERZ651850 | MGnify/ENA primary metagenome ERZ651850 (study PRJEB26924, sample SAMEA4378296) | human gut metagenome | biome: human gut; feature: human-associated habitat; material: faeces... | reverse complement strand
ACGGCAAGCGATCCTTTGTCCCAATGGCGCTGCGGTGCATCACACACAACATCATCGACTGCCTGCGCGCCCAAAAGCAGGACGCACGGCTCCCAGACGGGCTTACCGGCGACGCGGACGAGGCGCGCAGGTTGGACGACGCGGAGTTTTGGGCGTCTGCACGGAGCCAATGCACCTTGCGGGAGTACCGCACGCTCGACCTGATCCTCCGGCATGGGCTGAGCAAGACCGCCGCCGCCCAAAGGATGGGATGCTCCCGGAGGACCGTACAGAGGCTGTGCAAGAGTGCGTATCGCAGGCTGCAAGCACAATGATACAATATAATAATACGAGTCCAAAAATTTTTTTGATCCGGCTTTCCGTTGCGGCACAATGGATTGCCGGATTTTCCCATTTTATGGGTGCCCGTTTTGGCCTCCTCCATTCGCACTACTATAGTAGGAGTACAGAGTTGAGGGCAAGGAGGGATACGGCATGCCCAGCAAGGGATACCTCAAATACACGCAGGATGAGCTGGAGGCGCGCATCGATCAGTATTTCGCGCGCTGCCACGAGCAGGATAAGCGCGTCACCTGGCCTGGACTCGCGGTCGCCCTGGGCCTCTCTACAGAGACGCTGAGGGTTTGGATGCTGGATGAGGAGGGCAAGTATAAGGCTGTTTCTGCCGCCGTAAAAAAGGCATCCGACCGGATGAGCGACGAGATCCAGCAGCGCAATGACCCGATGGCCATCTTCCAGCTCAAGCAGCAGTGCTACGGCGGCTACACCGACAAGCGGGAGCAGGAGCACGGACAAACGCTCAAGATTAATGTGTCGTTCGGTGATTCCGGGGCGAACTCGACAAAATAGTATTTTTGTTGAGTACACATAATTCTGGTAATCGTTGCGGCACAATGGTTTCCGGATTCGGTAAACCAACTGGCAACCGTAGATGGACCCGCGTTGTGCAGGTTGACGGGCCTATAAGCGGCCCCGCGCGGGGCTTGTCCAGGATGGCCGAGCGTCCTGCGTGGGATGGTGGAGGAGCAAGATAAGACCGTTGACACCACCCCGACTGTGGGGATGGCGGAAAAACAGGTGGGCGCTTTGGAGCGGGTATAGGGCGTATTCAGCACCCCCGCAAATCCAAGTGAGGGGTGCTACAAAACAGGGGGTGCCCAGCAGTGGAAGCCAGTCCAAAAATTTCAAAAGCAAATGCTGTGGTGCGCTGGCCCTGGATCTTGTGCCCGGTGACCTGGTCGAAGATCGGATGTGTTGCGGCCGGTGCGCATGGGGCAGGAGTAGCGCCGTACTGCCGGAAATGCGGGGAAGCGCACCCGGTAAAACTGGAAAAGTAAGAGCCCGTAGAGGCCGATGGATGTGCGAAAGCACGTCTGTCGGTCTTTTTTGTTTGTGAGGTGTCGGGGATGCCGCCAAGGGGCAGGCCGAAAAAAAGCGCAGGCGGGGAAGTCAATCTGGATATGGGCGCGCTGTATCCGAAGCAGCTTGCGTTCATGAACACAAAGGCTCGTTACACAGCTTACGGAGGAGCCCGTGGTGGCGGGAAGACGCACATTTTGATCCGGAAGGCGGTCAAGGGCGCGTTGGAGTATGATGGGATGAAGATCCTCATCCTGCGCCGGACGTACCCGGAGCTGGAGGCGACGATCATCCAGCCGATGATAAAGCTCATCAATTCCGCCACAGTAAACAACCGGCCCTGCGGAGAGATGATCGCCACCTACAACGGGACGCTTCGTATGCTGTTCTTCGCCAACGGTTCGACCATCAAATTCGGCCATTTACAGTCGGCCAACGCGATCACGGAGTATCAGGGCCAGGAGTATGACTGGATCTTCATGGACGAGGCCACCCACTTCACGGAGTATGAGTTCCGGACCATCGGCGCAACGCTGCGCGGCGTGAACCGGATCCCAAAACAGTTTTTCTTGACCTGCAACCCCGGAGGGGTAGGGCATCAATGGGTAAAGCGTCTGTTTGTCAGCCGGGAATATGAGCCGGGCGAGAAGGGAAAGGATTACCTGTTCATTCCTGCCACGGTAGAAGACAACAAGGCTCTGCTGGAATCATCGCCAGAGTACCTGCAGATGCTGGAGCACTTGCCGGAAGACATCCGAGCAGCACATCGCTATGGCGATTGGGATGCGATGGCCGGACAGTTCTTTTCCGAGTTCAAGCGGGAGACACATGTGGCAAAGCCATTTCTGCTCCCGAAGGAGTGGCCGCGATACCGGGTATTCGACTATGGTCTTGACATGTTTGCCTGTTATTGGGTCGCCGTTGATTTTGACGGGAGGCTTTGGTTTTACCGGGAGTTCTGCGAGTCCGGCCTGATCGTGTCGGAGGCGGCGCAGGCCATGCGGCGGCTGACACCGGCGGATGAGTTTATCCAGTACACCGTAGCGCCGCCTGACATGTGGAGCACGCTGAAGGACACAGGGCGAACGATGGCAGAGGTGTTCACGCAAAATGGGATCGGTCTGGTGAGGGCGTCCAATGCCAGAGTGCAGGGCTGGCTGCTGATGAAGGAGTTTTTGAAGCCGATGGCGGACGGGAAGCCTGGCCTCATGGTGTTCCAGGACTGCGCCAGACTGATCCGGGACATCCCAGCGCTGCAGCATTCCGAAAAGAATCCATCCGACTGTGCCACAGAGCCGCATGAGATCACCCACAGCCCGGACGCATGCCGTTATTTTTGCGCGTTTCGGGCAATGGGGGCGACGAGGGAAGAGGTTCGAAACGGATACGAGGAAGACGATGAGCTGGAGGACTACGACGACGCCATGTGCGGAGGGGAAGCGGACCGGAGTTATCTGGCCTACGGCTGACGGAGGTAAAAAAGATGGTTTTCAGGCGAATGTTAGAGGCGCTGGAGCGGATCGAACGCAATCAAGAAGAGGCAGAAAAGCAGTTTGAACTCATTTTGAGAAAGCAGGACAAGCTCCGCGCCGGATTGGATGCGCTCGGAGATATTGTAGCCGCGATGGACGGCACTATGGACCCGTTCCGGCTGGATGATAAGCGCATGCAGGACGGGATATCCAGCATTTTGGGGTATCAGCCGGGCAAGGGGCGTGACCGGTGATGGAGCAGAAGAGACAGACGCCGGAAACGGTATGGGCGGAGTACGACAAGGGAGTTGACTTTAAAAACCAACTCAATTTGTACGACACGGTACGAAGCAACGAGGACTTTTACATCGGGAAGCAGTGGGAGGGCGTACAGTCCAATGGACTGCCCACTCCGGTTTTCAATTTTATCAAGCGGATCATTCTGTTCCTGGTCGCATCAACGTCTACCGACAACATCAAGATGAGCGCGTCTCCGCTCTCTTCTACCGGGGCGAACACATCCGAGGAAATGGAGCGCGTCTGCACCATTGTGAACGCGCAATTCGAGGCTCTGTTCGAGCAGAACAAGCTTGGGAAAAAGATAAGAACGTTCATGCGCAACGCGGCTGTGGATGGAGATGCATGCATCTATACCTGGTTTGACCCGGACGTGGAGACCGGACAAATCGCAAAAGGCGCGATTCGCACGGAACTGCTGGAGAACACGCGGGTGATTTTCGGGAATCCAAACTGCAGGGAGGTACAGTCACAGCCTTACATCATTGTTTCCCGTCGGGAATTAGTAAGCGCAGTCAAGCGCAGGGCAGAGCAGTTTGGCGGAAGCGCGGATACAATCCGGCCCGATACGGACGAGGCGAACGACCGCTTTGACGCCATGACAGACGGGAAGGTGACCACGCTGATGCGGCTATGGATCGACCCAGAGTCCAAGACGCTGAAAGCGCTGGAGACGACCAAGGATACAGTGATCCGTCCCGAGTGGGATACCGGACAGAAACTGTACCCGATCGTATGGATGAATTGGGACTACGTCCAAAACTGCTATCATGGACAAGCAGCCGTGACCGGGCTGATCCCGAACCAGATCTTTGTGAACAAAATATTTGCAATGACCATGATCTCACTGATGACGACGGCCTACCCAAAAGTGGTCTATGACAAAACCAGGATAGGGAAGTGGGATTCGCGCGTTGGCGCCGCAATCGGCGTGAACGGAGGAGACGTAACGAATGTGGCCAAGGCCATTGATCCAGCTGTGATCTCCCCGCAGGTGAGCCAGTTTATTGAGCTTGCGATCAGTCTGACCAAGGAATTTATGGGGGCCACGGATGCGGCGCTGGGCGATACGAGGCCGGACAACACCAGCGCCATCATTGCGTTGCAGAAGGCGTCCTCTGTCCCAATGGAGCTGACAAAGCAGGAGCTGTTCCAGTGCATTGAGGACATGGGAAATATTTGGCTTGATTTGATGCGCACTTGTTACGGGGCCAGATTCGTGGAAGTTTCCCCGTCCGAAGCAGAGCAGCAGGCGATGGCGTCCATGGGCATGACGCAAGTAATTGGTCCGAAGCCGGTTTTGTTTGATTTCTCGGTCCTGGAAAGCATACCGCTGTCTCTGAAGCTGGACGTTGGCGGCAGTGCTTACTGGAGCGAGATCGCACAGATGAACACGCTGGACAACCTGTTGATGCAGGGACAGATTTCCGTGATCGACTACCTGGAGCGAGTACCAAACGGATACATATCCAACCAGCAGGAGCTGATCCAGACGCTGCGCGACCGGCAGAACATGGCGCAGATTGGGACACAGGCGGAAGAGCCTTCCGGGCCGATCACTGATTTCAATCAACCCGCCGAGGTTTCCCCCGGAGGCGGATATGGGACGCTGCAGCGTATTTTGAACACCACCGGGGCGGAGGGCCTCAAATTGACCAAAAGCTGACCGGCAGACCAGCCGGTTATGATACCAACCGCCAGACCAGGCGGGGAAGGAGCTTTTTATGGACGAAACGACGACTGCCAACACCTTTGACGACGCCGAACTGGAGGCCGCCTGGGCCGAAGAGGAGGACGCAATGGTGGAGGACGGGGCGCACGAGACGGAAGACCAGCCGGAAGACGCGCAGCAGCAGGCAGACCAGCCTGCGGCCCCGGAAACCGAAACGCCCCCGGAGCAGAGCGCGGAAGAGCAAAGGGCAGACCAGCCCCAGCTCTTCACGCTGAAGTACCGGGGAGAACAGCTTCAGGTGACGCAGGACGAGATGGTGGCCCTGGCCCAGAAGGGCCGGGACTACGATACGGTGCGTCAGGAGCGGGATCAGCTGCTCCAGTACCGGCAGGAGGCAGACCCGGCGCTGGAGCTGGTCCGCGGCTACGCCAAGCGCAACGGAATGACCGTTGGGGACTACCTGGACTACTGCCGCAGGCAGGAGCTGATGTCGCAGGGGATCAACGAGCAGACCGCAAACGCGCAGATCGCCGTGGAAAAACAGCAGGCCGCGCTGCAGCGGCAGAACGCAGAGGCCGCGGCCGCGCGGAGGCAGCAGGAAGCCGAAGCCGATCAGGCCCGGCAGCGGCAGGAGGCGCAGCGGAAGGACTTTGCCGCCTTCCTGGGCGCTTACCCCGGCGTGAAGACCACGGAAATCCCCAAAGAGGTTTGGGAGAAGGTGGCCCAGGGCGAGAGCCTGGTCAGCGCCTACACCATGCACCGCAACCGGCAGCTCGAGGCGGAGCTGGCCGCCGAGCGACAGAACCGGAAGAACCAGCAGCGCACCACCGGCAGCCTGTCCGACCCCGCAGGCGGGGACAAGAAGGACGACATCGACCGCTGGTGGAATGAGGACGACTAAAAGTCAGAAAGGATAACCTATGGCAATCAATCTTGCAAGCAAATTTTCCGATAAGGTGGCCGAGCGCTTTACCCAGCGCTCCCTGACCGACGCATACGCCGGGAAAAGCTATGACTTCTCCGGCGTGAAGAGCATCAAGATCTACTCCGTGGACTCCGTGCCCGTGGGCGACTACACCCGCTCCGGCTCCAACCGCTTCGGCAGCCTGACCGAGCTGGGCGACACGGTGCAGGAGATGACCATGACCCAGGACAAGAGCTTCACCTTCTCCGTGGACGCGGGCAACGACGCCGAGCAGCTCAACATCAAGCAGGTGACTAAGCGCCTGCGCATGAACTGGGACGAGCAGGCCACCCCCCTGATCGACAAGTACCGCTTCTCCAAGTGGATGAACGGGGCCGGCCTGGTAACTGCGGAGAGCGCAGATCTGACCAAGGCCAACATCGTGGAGAAGGTCATGGACGGCACTGCAGCTATGAGCAACAAGCTGGTGCCCCTGACCAACCGCACCCTGTTCATCAAGGAGAGCCTGTACATCAAGGTCAAGCTTGCCTCCGAGATCGTCGGCATCGACAAGCTGGGCGGCAAGAGCGTTGGCAACGGCGTTGTGGGCGAGCTGGACGGCATGAAGATCGTCCGGGTGCCCGACGTGTACTTCCCCGCCGGGGTCAACTTCTTCATCAAGTACAAGAACGCCACTGTGGACCCCATGAAGCTCAAGACCCTGCAGGTGCACAAGAACCCTATGGGCATCGACGGCGATGTGGCCGAGTGCCGCTTTATGCACGACTCCTTCGTGATCGGCACCAAGGTCAACGGCCTGTATGTGGACGTGGCGGCCGCCAGCGCCCAGGCCAACCCCGTCATCGCCAAGAGCTCCAGCACCTGGACCATCACTTCCGCCAACGCGACCAGCATCAAGTACACCACCGACGGAACCGACCCCAAGACCTCCGGCACCGCGCAGACCTATTCGGAGGCGCTGTCCGGCCTTGCCTCCGGCACCGTCATCAAGGCCTACGCGGCCAAGACCGGGATGCTGAACTCCGGCGTGACGGAGTTCACGGTCTAAACGTCATCGGGGTAGGGCCAAACTCCGAGCCCTACCCCAATTTTTTCTGATAGAAATTGTTCAGTGCCTCATCCAGACCGTCATACGGCGAGACGCCGCTGCGCTTGCAGGACTCCAAATAGTCCAGCTTTTGCTGGAGAAGCCGTTCAAGGTTCTGGTCCCTGGCCCTGCGCCTTCTGCGGCGTAGGGCGCTCACGAGAAGCCAGATGGGATAGGTGTGCAGATAAAATGGACGCATGGTGAGGGTCACCTCCTGTAAGGTGATTTTACCAGAACGAATGTACGATTTCAACCGGATAATCGAACAAAAATTCGATTTCCGGTTTGTGAAGGAGGCCAGAACTATGGCGACAACGGCGATGCAGGTGTTTGAGCTTGCCATCCACCTGATGGACGAGGCCAACGAGAGCACCGGGTCGGTGGATACGGCGGACACCAGGGAGTACAAGAACCGCACCCTGGCCATCCTGAACATACTGCGGGTGGAGTGCTTCCCGGCCTCGGACACCTGGGCCGTATCGGAGGCGGGGAAACGGCCCGTCTGCCCGCTGATCACGGATTTTACGACGCCCATCGGGCTGGACGACGGCATCTGCCAGGGCGTGATGCCCTACGGGCTGGCGGCCCACCTGCTGCTGGACGAGAACACGAAAATGGCGGCCTACTTCAACCAGCGCTATGAGGAGCTGCTGGACGAGGCGCACCGCGCCATCCCAGCCGGGAGCGAGGCCATCGAAGACCTGTACGGCGGCATCGGCATGGGCCGGTTTGCGAGGTGGTAGCATGGCAAAGATCGACGTCAGCGACGACGCCAAGATCCTGCAGATCAAAAAATGGCTGGGGCTGAACGAGTCGCCCGACGGGGACACCGGCCTGAAGACCGGCGAAGCCGCCGAGATGCGCAACTTCCGCATCACGCGGGAAAACCACCTGCAGATCCGGCCCGGCTACGGCGCGAAGGTGACGCTGGCCGCAACCGGTGAGGATGGGACGGCTCACCCGGTGCGCGGGCTTTGGGCGGGGCATGTGGCGGGTGTGTTCCACCTTTTGTGCGCCTGCGGCGGGCATCTGTGGGATGTGGATGCGTCTGCATGGACCAAGACGGACCTGGGGGAGATCACCGACGCGGAGACCTTCCTGTTCGGCTTTGCGAAAAAGGTCTATCTGCTGACCGGGTCGGAGTATTACTGCTGGACCGGGACGGGCAGCGTGGCGGCGGTGGAGGGGTACGTGCCCATTGTGGCCACGGCGACCGCGCCCTCCGGCGGAGGGACGCTTCTGGAGAGCGTGAACAAGCTGACCGGAAAGCGCAGGCAGCAGTTTTCCCCGGACGGGACGGCGACCGAGTTCATGCTGGTGGAGACCGGGATCGACGAGGTCCTTTCCGTAGAAGGGACGGACATCACCTGGACGGCGGATACCGCCTCGGGAAAGGTCACCTTCGCCTCTGCGCCCGCCAAGGGTACCAACACCGTCACCATCACCTGGCGGAAGGGGGACGGGAACCGGAGCGGCGTGACGGCCATGCGCTTTGCGGAGCTGTACAACGGCGCTTCGGACAGCCGGGTGTTCCTGTACGGGGACGGCACCAATCAGGCCGTCTACAGCGGCCTGGACAGCGCGGGAAGCCCAACGGCGGAATATTTCCCCGACCTGAACGTGATGGCAGTGGACTCCGCCAACACGCCCATTACCGCCATGATCCGCCACTACGACCGGATGCTGGTGTTCAAGACCGGCTCCGCCTACGCCTGCCAGTATTCCACCGTCACGCTGGCGGACGGGCGTGTGACGGCGGCGTTCTACACCAGCTCCCTCAACCGGGAAATCGGCTGCGCCGCGCCGGGACAGGCCCGGCTGGTGGACAACAACCCCAGGACGCTCCACGGGCGGGGCGTATACGAGTGGGCGCTGACCGTGAACTCCACCCGAGACGAGCGCAACGCAAAGCGCCTGAGCGACCGGGTGGAGGCCACCCTGACCGACTTCGACCTGACCGGGGCCCGCACCTTCGACGACGAGGGGCGGCAGGAGTATTACGTGCTTTACGGCGACCGTGCGCTGGTACACAACTACGCCAACGACACCTGGTATTATTACGACCACTTCCCCGTGCGGGGCATGGCGGAGGTGGACGGGGAGATCTACTTCGGGACGCCGGACGGGCGCATCATGCATCTGTCCCGGGACTACCGGAACGACGACCTCGCGCCCATCGACGCCTATTGGGAGTCCGGCTCCATGGACTTCGGGCAGGACTGGAAGCGCAAGTATTCCTCCAACGTATGGGTCTCCATCAAGCCGGAGGGGCAGGCCATCGTGACCATGAAGGCCGAGTCCAACGTCAAATCCAACTATGTGGGCAAGATCGTGGCGTCCGGCCTTGTGACGCTCAGCCATGCCAACTTCGCGCACTGGTCGTTCGGGACCAACCGGAAGCCGCAGGTCATCCGGGTGCGGATGAAGGTCAAGAAGTTCACCTTCTACAAGCTGATTTTTGAATCGAACTCGTCTTCCGCCACCGCGACCATCCTGTCGGCTGACCTTCAGGTGCGGTACACGGGAGACGTAAAGTGACGGGAGGATACCATGTCTCTTACACCACTCAACAGCGATCTTGACGTCGTACAGTCCCTGGTGATCCCGGGGCTGGACAGCGATCTTGACATCATCCAGAAGCTGGACGACGAGCCCAATGACGTGGGCGGGTTGACGGCGGCCCAGCTCAAGGCCAAGTTTGACGAGTCTGGGAACACCATCAAGACCTACCTCAACGATACCCTGCTCCCCGCCCTCAGCGGTACGGTAGCCGAGGAAGAGGCACGCGCGGCGGCGGAAACACAGCGCCAGACGAACGAGAGCGCCCGGGTGAGCGCAGAATCTGCCCGCGCGAGTGCGGAGGGCTTGCGTGTCACGGCGGAAAGCGCCCGGGCCACGCAGGAGGGCGCACGGGCAGACGCGGAAGCGGCGCGGAGCGCTGCCGAGACCGCCCGGGGGAGCGCGGAGAGCACACGCTCCGCCCAGGAGAGCAGCCGGGTGAGCGCGGAAGCCGGCCGCGTCAGCGCGGAAAGCGCCCGTGCGGCCGCCGAGCAGGCCCGCGCCGGGGCCGAAACAGCACGTGTGAGCGAGTTCTCAGCGCTGAAGGCCCAGAGCGAGAGCGCCACAGCCGCGGCGAACACGGCGGCGGGCAAGGTCAACAACATGACCGTGCAGGCATCCACCGGGGCGGCCGGGAGCAGCGCTTCCGTGACCCGTGGGACGAATGCGCAGGGAGGCATTGAACTGACCTTCCAGATTCCGCAAGGCCCGCCGGGGCCTGCCGGGAGCGGGAGCGGCGATATGCTTGCTTCCACCTATGACCCTACCGGCAAGGCGCAGGACGTGTTTGCTTACGCGGACCGCAAGAACGTTCTGTATGTGACCGTTACGCTTGTAGAACAACTCGAAGACAGGTGGGTCTGTACGGCAGATCACACTGTTGCGGAGGTCGCTTCGGCAGCCGCGGAAGGCCGTGCCGTGATCGCCCGCCTCCCGGAAACGACTCCGTATGGAACAAATTATAACCAGTTTACGTTGGTATACGTTAGTCAAGGCACCAACGGATATACCGCACATTTCATGTATACCAGGTACGGGACCGACTGTGTCTTTGAAATGTACGAAGACAGCTGCCAGTATTATAACGAGCCGATTGCGGCGGAAGATATCGGCGCATTGCCTGCATCCGGCGGAACCATGACCGGCGCGCTGACGCTCTCGGGCAATCCGACCGCGAACCTGCACGCCGCCACGAAGCAGTATGTGGATGGGGCAGCTGCAAAGCCGGTTAGCGTCTCTGTGCTACTTCCAATATCAGCTTGGAGCCCAGCCGGGGATGGCTTCTTGTACAACCCAACTGTGAGCGGAGTGTCTACCAGCAATATAATTATTGTCGCTCCAGCTCCAACAAGTATTGACGCTGCCATGAACGCAAACGTTAGGTGTCTCGCACAATCCACAAATTTTTTATCGTTCTATTGCGATAGTGTCCCATCCAAAGATTTGAACTACAACGTTTTAATTCAGGAGGTATAGTGATGCCGGTTTTTAATTCGCTTGTGGTTCCTGGTTCATTTGGAAAGCCGAAGGCGCTCCAAATCTCCATTCCAGCCTCCGGTTGGGATGCGTCCGCCAAGACACAGACGGTGACGGCGACCGGTGTGACCGCCACAAACGCCGTAACGCCGTCCCCTGCACCGGCCAGCTGGGAAGCGGCAGGAACCGCCGGAGTGCGCTGTACCGCACAGGCCGCAGACAGTCTTACCTTCACATGTTCCGAAGTTCCGACCGCTGACCTGACCTACAACGTCCTGATACAGGAGGTGCAGTGATGCCGATCTTCAATCCGATCCTGGTGGGAGGCGGGAAATCGGTTATCCCGCTGGTAGATGCCGGAAGCACAGCGAAGGGCCTTGCGCAGGGAACTTATACACTTTCCGGCGATGGAACTGCGATGGACCTGTCGCGTGAGTCTACATCATATCAATATTATTCAGGCTCAATTTATATCGCCGATACCGACAGATACCTGCTGATCATGTTTTACAGGAACGCAGGTACGCTTTCCGGATACGGGTTTTCCAAATCCGGAACCTATACCATAAGTTACAATACGCTATTATCGCTTAAACGATATAGGATGCAGTTTTAATTAAAAAACGCCGCCCAGTGAGGGCGGGAAAAAAGAAAGGAAGCTCATCATGAAAAACACCATCAACTGGAACCTCCTGACCCCCGCCATCTTTGCTGTTGGGGAAGCCAACAACTGCGATCTCGGCGTGGCCGCAGACCGGTGCATGCAGAACATCCGCGATGGCCGCGCGGTCAACGCCATGGGTGAGCTGCCCATCGCCCATCAGGTGGACTGGCCCCGCATCGGCAAGGCGTATGCCGCCATGGACGATGGTGAGCGCAAGGCGGTCAATGACGGCCTCAATGCCTGGCTGCGCACCATGCGGGGCAACTACAAGGCCCTGACCGGCCTGTGGCGCGCCAAGGACTACGACGCCATGGTCAAGCTGATGGAGGGCGCGTCCGACCCCGGTCCCATCAGCGGGGACAAGCCTGGCAAGCGCGATGCTTAACAGCCGGGACATCGACGACCTGCGCGCGGACGTAGCGGCCAACTGCC
>ENA-OWPN01002344-OWPN01002344.1-human-gut-metagenome-genome-assembly--contig:-NODE-2344-length-11958-cov-2.872133_pt1 | contig 11958 bp, 7 predicted proteins | sample MGYA00248266_ERZ651850 | MGnify/ENA primary metagenome ERZ651850 (study PRJEB26924, sample SAMEA4378296) | human gut metagenome | biome: human gut; feature: human-associated habitat; material: faeces... | reverse complement strand
TCTGAAATAGAGCGTCCTGCCAGTCAGAATTCGGATATTTGACTGGATCACTGTCACCAGCAGCCCGCCATTCGTCGATTTTCTCTTGGCTGAAGATCGCGGGGAGGTCGCTATTAAGCTGCCCTTCATTATACAATTCCATATAATCAGCATAATTGGAAACCAAATCGATGTGGTTTGCCACTTTCTGCATCGTGACGTAACCGTTATAAGAGATTTTCGCTTCACCAGATTTTCCTCTGCGGGTAGTGATCAGAATGACACCATTTGCCGCACGAGAACCATAGATAGCAGACGAAGCAGCATCCTTCAACACCGAAATGCTTTCTACGTCTTGTGGATTGATATTATTCATACTGGCTTCCACTCCGTCGATAATTACCAACGGATTGGAATCGTTTAACGTACCCTGCCCACGTACACGGATCGTTGCCCCGTCGTTACCGGGCCGTCCGCCATTACCGGCTGTTACGGAAACACCAGGAGCCATACCGGCAAGTCCGGCAGAGAGTGAAGTGATCGGACGGCTGTCGACCATCTTGCTCATATCGACAGAAGCGACCGCACCGGTCATATTCACCTTCTTTTGCGTACCATATCCTACAACTACCACTTCATCCAAAGCTTGTGAATCTTCTTTCAGCAGAACTGTGAAAGAGTTTTTTCCGTTCACCGGAATCGCCTGGTCTATATAACCTATGTAAGAAACAACCAGTACGGCATTCGAGGACACCTGCAAAGAAAAACGTCCTTCCATATCCGTAACAGTCCCATTCGTGGTTCCTTTTTCCACTACGTTGGCGCCAACTACCGGACCAAGCACATCCTTCACAATTCCCGTAATCGTTACTTTCTTTTGCTGAGATAACGCCACAGCGTGTTTTTCCGTCACTTCCTCCCCTGCACTAACCGGATTGGCCTGAGTAACTCCTGTCGACAAGAATAGTGTGGCCATTCCTGCAAACATCGTTTTCCTAAAAAAAGGAATGTTTAAATCATTCATCATTAATAGGTAGATTTAGATTAATAAATTTTGATAAACTCTGGAGGCAAATGTAGCCGGGCATAAAAAAACAGACCTATACAAAGCGTCCGTTTTTTATATACACACAGTCCAAATAGAAGATTTAACTATTTGAATATAAACGATTAGCAATTCCATATGGTTTTACTGCTCTTTCTTCCTAAATTGGGCGGGCGCTATTCCGAATTTCGCTTTAAAGCATCGGCTGAAATATACCGTCGAGGTAAATCCTAACCGATCCGATATTTCATTCACCAACAAATCCGGCCGTTCCCGTAACAAGATTGACGCACGATTGATGCGCTGGTTTTGTATCAATTCACTGGGAGTCATCCCGGTCAAGTTCTTGACTTTTGTAAAGAATGAACTACGCCCCATATTCAACTCACGGGCAAGAGCATTGACATCAAAATCCGGTTCTCCCATCCGCAGATCGACGATCTCCACAATCCGGTTCAAAAGTTGTTGGTCCAATGAAGTCGTAGCCAGTAACTGCACATCAAAGTCAACCTGTTTTGTCAACTGGGACTTCAACAACAAACGATTCCGAATCAGATTATTGCAGCGCATCAACAATATTTTTGCATGAAAAGGTTTGCTGATATAATCATCCGCTCCCTGTTGAAGTCCCTCTATATTATATTCGACAGAATCGAGAGCTGTAAGCAAAACGACCGGAATATGGCACAAATCGATATTATTCTTAATTTTCATGCACATCTCCATACCACTCATCAAGGGCATCATGACATCGCTGACAATCAAATCCGGTTTTTCCTCATTCGCCTTCCTCAATCCCTCCTCCCCATTCCCGGCTAATATAACCTGGTAGAAAGGAGCAAAAAGTGTATTTAATATCTGTAACAGCTCTTCATTGTCCTCTACAATCAGAACTTTATAGGAGCCAGCCTTTAAACAGGGAAAAACTTTATCCATTTCTTCATATTCTTCGGAAGAAATGGAATCCGGCAAAAAGTCTCCTTTAATCATTGGCTCCTCCTGGCTTTCCAGAAGAATCGCATTCTTATCATTTTCAAAATGAATCTTTCCCTTCCATAACGTGACCGTAAATATCGTTCCATAACCGACCTGGCTCTGTACTGCGATATCTCCATGATGAAGATGAATAATATTTTTACTTAAAGCCAGTCCAAGCCCTGTACCGGGATTAGCTCCCGCTACCTGTTTCCCGTTTTCGGCCTGATAGAAACGGTCAAAAATATGCAATACATCATCTGACGAAAGTCCTATACCCGTATCGATTACTTTTATACGAACCTCATTTCCATCCGAAGATACATGCAATTCTACCGTACCTCCCGGCTTCGTATATTTAAAAGCGTTTGACAAAAGATTGTAAAACACCTTCTGCAACTGATTGGAATCAAAGCATAATAATAGATTTTCCTCTGCATACTGAAAATTAAATGTAATGGATCGTTGGACTGCTAACTCACAATAGGAAAGATAAATATCTTTCAGAAATGGAATCAGATTTTGTTCGCAAACATGCAATGAGACATAATTCTGCTCTAACTTCCGGAATTCCAACAACTCGGAAATCATATTCCGCATCCGGTTTGCATTTTTACTGATCTTAATAATCCGATTATACAAGGTCGGAGGAAGGGATGAACTTTGAAAAAGCATATCTATCTGACTGATAATAAGCGTTAGAGGTGTCCGAAATTCATGGCTGATATTGGTAAAGAAACGTAGTTTCGCCTGGTTCAACTCCTCGTTACGATCTTTCTCTTCTCGTTCCTTTTCAAGGGACAGCGCCAGTTTGCGCCGAGCATTTAGAATCCGTACAGTCAGAACAGTGATTGTAAAAACAGTCAGGACATACAGTATCCACGCCCAACCCGTTTTATACCAGGGTTGGGCGATCTGGATATCCAGAGATATTTCACGATAATTCATCAAGTGCCGGGACAGATTCTTTTCACGAACCAGCAATGTATATTTGCCGGGATCCAAGTTTGTATAATAAATACTGGAAGAAGAGGTGGAAACCCAATCATCGTCAAAACCGACTAATCGATATTGATATTCATTATTTTTTTGGATATCGATATAATTGGTTGTGGCAAAATTTATAATCAGATTGTTTTGCTTGTAGTTCAACCGGATCGATTTACTGAAAGGAAAAGCCTCCTCCAGTATACCTCCCGAGACGGCTCCTGGATAGATTCTCTTATTATGAATATACAGCTCTGAAAAATATAAGGAGTAATTCTTTTCCGTCTTATCGAGATCTTCCCGATAAAAAGAGGTCAGTCCGTCATTCCCTCCGACAAAGAGTTCATTATTCCGGCACACCAGAATACCACAGCCATCCGCAATGGATGTGATTGGTAAGTTCGCCCCCAGCGTCGCAAACCGGGTATTCCCGCTGAAAGGATTCAGAAAAGTAACCCCTTTATCACTGGTCACCAGCAACTCTTCCGAATTGGTCTCTGCTACATTGTAACAATAATTGCTCAATAAATGTCCGCTTTCTTGCGAATAATGGATAAAAGAATCGGTCTGTTTGTCATACCGATACAGGCCACCTCCCAAAACCACGAAATAGATATCTCCCGTGCGGGTAGTCATGATCCGTTTAGGTTCGAACTGGATTCCATAGCGGGGTAAAGCATAATGTTTCTGATTATCCGGATGGGCCAGCTCCATCTTGTATAGAGAAGTCCCGATCAAAATCCATAGATTCTCTTCGCTATCGATCGTAAAGCTTTGAGCATTTCTACATATCCATTGGAACCGATCCGTATCAAGATCCATGGCAAAAGTGCCGTTCATCGCGCTTACATACAGCCTATCGTTATGAATCATCGTATGGAAGATAATACCGTCCGGTTTTATGTCTCCCTCCCTGTAATCATTCAAGTAGTTATGAAAAATACCGGTCTTTATATCGTAGCGGGTAAGCCCTCCATGATGCGTGCCGATATACAGACGGTTCCGCTTTCCGTCATACGCAATGCATTTCAGGTTATTCTGCAATACGGAATTACGGTGACCTGCAGTGAAATATTTAAAGGTTCGTGTTTTACGATCCATGAAGTTCAATCCTCCCCCTTCAGTACAAATCCAGATGTTTCCTTCTTTATCTTCCGCCAGATTCCCGACAAACGAATAATTCAGGCATTCCTTCCGCAAAGGGTTATCCGTATAATGAGCGAATATTTCCCTTTCCGCATTAAAATAGTTCACCCCTCCATAATAGGTTCCTACCCATATGGTTTCCTGTACATCTATATAAACAGAGAAAACAGAAGAATGTGACAGGCTACCTGGCAAATGATCCTGTTGATATACTGTAAACTGGTCCGTGTAAGGGTTATATTTATGCAGTCCCATAAAAGTGCCGAACCAGATATTCCCAAACCGATCTTCAGCAAAGCTCCGTATTTGACTATTCTTTATATGAAAAGGTGCGGAATTACTTTCCGAATACCAGGTGATTCGTTCGTCTTGTGTGATCCTGTATAAACCACCGGTACGGCAACCGGCCCATATCTCGCCAGTAGAACTTTCAAATAAGCGATAAAATTCAGGTCCTTCAATCAGACAACGGACTTTTTTATCTTCTTCAATTACATACAGGCCTTCATAAGTCCCGATCCAAATCTTCTTCCCCGAGATCAGCAGGCTGGATATACCGGGAGTGTTTGTCTTCGCATAAAGTTGCAGACTATCTCCTTTTTCATCATACCGGCAAACCATATCATCGTACCCCGTCCATATATCACCATCGGCCGAGGTTATCGTTTTCGCCTTACAACCGCTAACAACACAAAATTTCTCTTCCCGTATATCATGCATCACCAACGAATCGCAAGTCCTAAAGAAAATATCCCCTTGCCTGTTTCCAGTAAGATGATCACATTCATGTCCGAGTAAAACATTTATAGAGCTTTTCGGGTCCAGATTCTCCCAGCCTTTATACACCCGCATCCGTTCCCCGTCATAGATACTGACCCCTTCGCGTGTACCGAACCACATACGTCCCAGGCAATCCTGATAAATCGACATCACAGAGACCTGCGACAAGCCGTCACTCATGCCAAGATGTTTAAAATAAACCGGATAGACCACTTGGTGTATAAATACAAAACACAACAACAGTAGCAGCTTTTTCATATCTTATTTATACAAACTGATAAAATAGTTTTCTCGTTCCTCAACACAAAGATAATGATATTTACATGATACCATATTCAGACAAGCAAAATACCATATTCCGGAAAAAAGATCTCTCGGGAATTTTCTTTCATTTTCATCCATACGCACTTGCTCCTTATTGTCATATTCCTAAAAAAGCCATTGGTTCAAATCGAAACTACTACCGCGTCTAATTCGATTTTCTACCCCATCTAATTCAAATTACCCGCAAGGATAATATTTTTTAACAAACATATATTTTAAGCAAACCGTTGCCAATTAATCATTTAAGCGCACATTCCGCCTTTCAAGGGGATATTGTATTTTTCCTCGTAAACTTGGAACTCTTTTTTTACAAATCCCATCTCTTTCATTATCTTTGCCATATCGAGCAACAATCTCCGTTCGCATGAAAAACATAGTTGTATTTGTTCTTTTATCCATAGCCTTTTTTTCTTGCAGGGAAAATCAGGTCGCTTCGGAACAGATGGATCGGGCGGAAACGTTACTGCCGGTCTATCCGGATAGTGCATACGTGATATTGGAAGGCGTAGAACTACCGGACAAACTGAACGAACGGCAGTTCGCCCGTTGGTGCATGCTGTATTGCCAGGCGGCAGACAAACTATTTAAAGACATGCTCTACGCCGAACAGCTCGACCGCGCTTTAGGCTGGTACAAAAGCCACGGAACGGCAGAAGAGCAGGCTTGGATTGGCCTGTATTTGGGACGTTCGTTTGTGGAAGACAAATTGTTTATCCCGGCAACTAAGGCTTATTCGGAGGCGTTAGACTTGGCAAAGAAGAATCATTTATATAATGTAGCCGGATATATTTGCAGTTATATGGCAGACTTGTACACCTACACCGGACAAGGCTCCGAAGAACGGCGGAAGTATGAAGAGGCTGCCGCCTTTTTCACAAAAGCCAATAATACGCGGAGTTATGCGTTTGCCTTGCGGGATATCAGCAGGACATGGGTATTCGAAGACTCAATCTCTCTCGCACTTGATTTGATGCTGAAAGCGGATTCAATCGTTACCGGAATGAACGATTCAGTCGGAATAGCATCGATTGCGAACGGACTGGGGAATATTTATGAGCATTTGGATCAAATAGACGAAGCGAAATCCTACTTTTTCAGAGGTCTGGTTTATGACACAATAGATAAAGCTCCTACATATTTAGCTTTAAGTACGTTGTTCTATAACTATAGCCAATTAGATTCAGCCCGTTATTATGCTAAAATGGCAGACAGCCCAACCAATAATCCATACACTCCGTCCGATCGGTTGTACCTAAGTTACTTGATTGAAAAGGAGGCTAACAACATTCCGGAAGCATTCCAGTATCTTGAACAATGTTACGCCGCAAAAAATATCTTATACGATCAACAGAAACAGGTAGACATCATCGATGCAGAAAAACGACATAATTCATTAACTGTTATCCGACAAAACCAAAAACTATATTCCGTCATCTATTTATTAAGCGGACTCATCCTTTTTGTCAGTTTAGTTAGTGTTTTGTTCTATCTATACAAGGATCGGAAAAGATTGAACAAGATCAACAAACAGCAACTACAGTTAGACGAAAAGGAGCAGCTGCTAACCAAGTTGGAGAATAAAATCAAGCAAAAAGTAGCAACCGATACCAGTACAAATAAGGAAGAGGTAATACAAATTCGTAAAAAAATGCTTCAAGCTAAAAGAGAAATCCTTATTCTGAAATGCGAGAAACTACAGTATTCTTCTCTCTTCCAAGAGCTGAAAGAGCGTCCGGATAATAAGAAAAAATATGGACAAAAGCTTTCCGAACAAGATTGGGAGCTCTTAAAAGAGCAGATCGACTCCGCTTGTCCAAATTGGCAGGTTGCCGTACAGGATGTGGAAACCTTGAAGAAAACCGAAATAGAAACCTGCTATCTTAGTTTCCTGAATATCAGCATAAAATCAGAAGCTATGCTTTTAGGTATCAACCCGGATTCTGCCAATAAACGCAGGCTTAGAACCCGCCAATCACTTGGACTGACCAATTCTAAAACGGGTATTTACGAGTTTATCATCCGAAAGACATTAGAAAATATCGTAATTTAGCTCTCACATTTTATATCGCATTTCTATTGAAACACAAATACTTAAAACTATTTATCCATACAAATTCAGGCTTGTCCATATACTTTTTGACCGTTTTTGGCACTCTCAAAGTCCACTACTACTTTTACCAAAGATTTTTTAAACAAAAACGGTATGAACGCAATTAAAAAATTGGGGAGTTTGATATTGGTTCTGGCAATTTCGCTTCCTTGCTTTGCCAAAAAGAAAGTTGAATTAATTGGAAGATGGGATCTCAAAACTAAATCCATCACTTTCCAATTGCCCGTCCAAACATGGGTTCAAGACAACAATAAAGATTTATTGTTAGAGTTTACTGCTGATTTAGGAACAGTTCAGGTGACTGTGACAAATTCGGCAGGAGAGGTTGTGTATAACCAATCTATAGTGACTAAGCCTTCGGTTGTTATTTCCTTGGATGAGGAAGCAAAAAATGGAGATGTAGTATCAATTACCGATGGAATAAATCATGCATATGGAAATATATTTACAAACTTATAAAATATCATCATGAAAAAGTTAAAATTTTGTTTGATCTGTTTAGTTTCAGTTTTGTTTGTCTCTTGTACAAATGAATTAATAGATGTAGAATCTTCTAAGTCGGAAGTGAAGACAAAAGCAATGAGCTTTGAAACTATAATATTGGAAGACAGCATATTGAATTTCGCAGACAATAGTGCATTGGAAAATGCATTATCAGATATTGAAAATGTTTCCGGTCTTCTCAAAAAAGAAGGTTTTAAATCTCTATATAACGTTTTTGATGACGCAATGGGAGATGCTGACAATTATTATGACACCAAAGAACATTATGAAGAATTTAAAGTAAAATATGCATCATTATATTTCCCTGAATATGGAGATGACTATTCAGCCTATTTACCTGTAAGCAATCTAAAATTAGCACACTTGGCAAATAAAAATGGTTTTATCAAAATTAATGGAGAACTGATTAATTGCAAAGATATATCAAGTTACGCCCAACTTGATAGTTTAGGATTAACACCTCCTAATGACAAACAAAAATCCAAAGAGGTTTTTAGTTATCGGGAAGGCAAGAATAAGTTATGGGTAAAATATTCGGTATTAGGAACAATTAATGGTAGGCCCAATTATAATGCAGGGGTAAAATTTGAAGTTTGTTTTAGAAAAAAAGGATTTGCTGGAATATGGTATAATAGAAAGGCTTCAACAACTATAGCATGTGCTAATTGTGACATAGCATACGTTTCGAATCCTCCTACAGTACAGAATGTTGGCACATCAGCTCGCAAAAGTAAAAATGATTCGTTTTCATCGCATGATTATGAGTTTTTCCCTAAAGATCTTTTAGGAGGAGGTAATAAAGGTTTCTGCTTAACAGTCACTTATGGACCTTGGCCTGGCAAAAATCTGGATTTTGTAGTTGTAAAGGAATAAACATAATTTTCTGATAATTCATAAGACATCGATAGGGGAATTTCTACCTATCGATGTCTTATAGATAAAATTAAATTTATAACTTATGAAAGTGATAAGATTTGTATTGTTAGTATGTGCTGTCTTATTTGCCTTGCCTACAAACTCGCAGGTGTTACGGACAGGTCTTTTAGTTGGTGGCGGATTGGGGTTTGAGCACAATTTAACTCCCAATTCCGGTCGTCCGGATATTTGGCAGGAGGGAGACTATAAAATTGATTACAAAGATAAATATCAATTTGGAGCTTCACTTGGGTATCGTTTTCGGATAGAACATGGAAAAAATGATAGGTTGTTTTATGACATGGACCTTATACTCGATGCGAAAGTATTTAAGAACACAAAGTCTTATTATGTGGATAATGAGCTGGCAAGTCGGATTATAGGGCATGACGCAAATTTGGCTTTGTCTCTGTCGCCTTCTGTAAATTATAGATTAGTAAAAGGATTATATGTTGGTATGGGAATCGAACCAACCTGGTATATGGTTCCAACCAATGATGGAAAGAAGTTTGATATTCCATTAGTTTGGAAAGTCGGTTACAATATCAATAACAAAATTGACCTTGCAATTAATTATCGTCTTGGTTTTACAAATGTAATCGATGATCGTATTTATAAAAAGGGACATATATCAGATCTGAATCTATCAATCTTTATTCCTTTTACAATTAGTAAAAAGTAAAATTCAAGGGAATATGGTCACCGACAAATTCCATTTCGGTTTAGGCGTTGCTCCGACATTATATGTACAACCTCAAACCGTATTCGATCTCTCCATAATGGCTAAAGTCGGCTACCGGTTGAGCAAACATTGCGAGTTAGGACTGTCTTATCAATATGGTTGCCTGAACACGCTGAAACACTTCAACACGACAATAATCAACCCTTTTCCCACGTCGGTAGAAAAAGCCCTCCTTTTCGTTTTTTTTAGAACGGGAAAGGGCTTTTCCCCGACACTCACCAGAAATACTTACCTATTTGTTCCGGATCGCCCGGGAAAGCCCCGGCACAGGAAACAGCGGGCTTGCAACAGAATCCTGCCTACAAATGTCAGTTTGCGCCATCCGAATGTCGGCAAATTGTCAGATTCCAGACTGTCATTCAACGAATTCTTTTTAATATATTTCTAATCTCTTCCACACAATTTATAGCGTATCAGGGCGTTGGTATTAAACGTAAATGCTTACCTTTGCGACCGACTGTCCGCGTGAGGATACAGAATTAAGACAATTAATTATTACACTTTATACAAAGTATGGGAAAGTATAAATTGATCAACAACGTGTTGGGCTGGATCGTTTTTGCGATCGCTTCAACCGTCTATTTGATGACTATGGAACCCACTGCCAGTTTCTGGGATTGCGGTGAGTTCATTTCTTCAGCTTACAAGCTGGAAGTAGGGCATCCGCCCGGAGCACCGTTCTTTATGTTGACAGCCAACCTGTTCACACAACTTGCATCCGACCCGTCCACAGTGGCGAAGATGGTAAATACGATGTCCGCCTTGTTTAGCGGACTGACGATCTTGTTCCTTTTCTGGAGTATCACTCACCTTGCCCGCAAGATCATGGTGAAAGACGGTGAAGAAGCTTCTTTAGGTCAGATGATTACCATCATGGGCAGCGGCCTGGTAGGCGCACTGGCTTATACATTCAGCGACACTTTCTGGTTCAGCGCCGTAGAAGGGGAAGTGTATGCTTATTCGTCTCTCTTCACCGCCAGCGTTTTCTGGTTGATCCTGAAATGGGAAGCCGTGGCCGACAAACCGCATGCAGACCGCTGGATCGTACTGATCGCTTACCTGATGGGGTTGAGTATCGGCGTCCACTTGTTGAACTTGTTGTGTATCCCGGCTATCGTACTGGTATATTATTATAAGAAATTCCCGAACCCGACCATGAAGGGTACGCTTGCCGCACTGCTCGTATCGTTCGCGATCGTAGCTTTGATGATGTACGGAGTCGTACAGGGGCTGGTCGAGGTTTGCGGCTATTTCGAACTATTATTTGTCAACGTCTTAGGCATGCCTTACAATTCCGGGGTATTCGCTTATGTGATCATTGTGGCAGGCGTGTTGATCTGGTCTATCTGGGAAACCATGCGCGACGAAATCCATCCGACACGCATGAAGATCGCTTTCATCCTGTCGGTCGTATTGATCGGTATTCCGTTTATCGGTAGCGGTTATGTTTTGGCGGTCATCCTGACTGCGGCATTGAGCCTTTACCTGTTCAAGAGCAAGAAGGTGGATATCAAGACGCTGAATACGATCTTGGTCTGCCTGATGGTAGTCGTTGTAGGCTATTCTTCGTATGCACTGACACTGATCCGTGCAACGGCCGACACGCCGATGAACCAGAACGCACCGAGCGATATCTTTACGTTGCGTACCTATCTGGCACGTGAACAGTATGGTAAAGTTCCGCTCCTCTACGGGCAGACCTACGTCTCGGAAGTACAGCGCGAAAACCAGGGAGGAAGCTGCGTACCCGTCACGACAGAAGGCGAACCGACCTGGAGCCGTGTGATCAAGAAGGACAAAAACGAGAAAGACCGTTATTTCGTGTCCCGCACCGATCAGGAATACAAATATGTCGACGAACTGAACATGCTGTTCCCGCGTATGTACAGCTCCGATCCGCGCCATGTACAGGCCTATAAGGAATGGGCGCAGGTAAAAGGCCAACCGGTGAAATATAACTATTGCGGAGAGATGAAGAGCGTAATGAAACCGACATTCGCGGAAAACCTGAAGTTCTTCTTCTCCTACCAGCTGAACTTTATGTACTGGCGCTACTTCATGTGGAACTTCTCCGGCCGTCAGAACGACATCCAGGGAAATGGAGAGGTGCTGAACGGCAACTGGATTACCGGCATTCCGTTTATCGACGAAGTTCTGGTGGGCCCGCAGGAAGATATGCCGTTCGATATTATCAATAATAAAGGGCACAATGTCTATTATATGCTGCCGTTGCTGTTAGGTATTTTAGGTTTGCTGTTCCAGGCTTATTCGGGCGAAAAAGGAATCCAGAGTTTCTGGGTGACTTTCTTCCTGTTTTTCATGACCGGTCTGGCTATCGTTCTGTATCTGAATCAGACGCCATATCAGCCGCGTGAACGAGATTATGCGTATGCCGGATCGTTCTATGCGTTCTGTATCTGGATCGGGTTCGGTGTCGCGGCACTGGCAAAG
>ENA-OWPN01002343-OWPN01002343.1-human-gut-metagenome-genome-assembly--contig:-NODE-2343-length-11963-cov-2.779896_pt1 | contig 11963 bp, 9 predicted proteins | sample MGYA00248266_ERZ651850 | MGnify/ENA primary metagenome ERZ651850 (study PRJEB26924, sample SAMEA4378296) | human gut metagenome | biome: human gut; feature: human-associated habitat; material: faeces... | reverse complement strand
TTGCCTTTCTGAAGTAGCCGAGCTGCGCCGTGCTGCCCTGATAGAAGGAGACGATATGCTTATATACCGTTGTTTCCACCATCGCCCCAAGCTCTCGCTCATCCGAGAGAACATCGTCTATCATCAGAACGGCGTTGCGTATAGCAGCATCGGCAATGTATATCTTCGGCTTGCCCTTCAAAGCGCCTTTACTGCCCACATCCATCGGCTTCGACAGATAAATCAGGTTAGACATTCAAGCGCCTCAATATAGCTGTCTATTGTAGAGGCAGAGGTATTTTCCAGTTCCTTTGCCGCCGTGGTCACACTGAAAATCTCTGTTGAGTTCATGCAGAGATACAAAAACAATTTTTCCATCAGAAGCGGGCTTCGGATATTAAAAAGCGTCAGAACATCACGCTTGATAACCTTATCCACCACATCTTCCCGCAGCATCCGCTGTGCATACATATCATCGTCGGATAATACAAGCTCAGGAAAAGCGCCGATCATAAGGTAGCGGTTGAAATGCACTTCCAGCGGCGCAAACCGATCCATCAAATCGCCCAACTCCGCTTTACTCATTTTTACGAGCTTTGTGAGCTGCAAATTGTCCGGAAGAATCGGCTCTTCAATTTGCAGCAGACGACAATACTCATAAAACGACATGGTGGGTATCTTCAGGATGCTCCATCGCCCCGTACCGCTGTCGGTCGAGCCTTTTTCCAGTATCGGGCTTGCCGAGCCGGTCGCTGTAAGCCGTATGTTCTTCCTGCTGTCGTAGATGACCTTCATCCAAAGCTCCCAATGCTCGGTATATTGAATTTCATCAAAGAAGATATATCTTGTTCCCTCTATGGGATAAAGGGATTCATAGATGGAAAGGACTGTCTCCACATTGACGAGCTTTACAATCGGATTGTCGAAGGATACATACAGGATATTTTTGGGGTTTACGCCCTCGTCGATCAGGCTGTTCATCATCTGATACATGATCGTCGTCTTGCCGACACGCCTTGCGCCGGATAAAACGGCAAACCGCCGAATCGTTTTGTGCGAAATCATTCTCAATGCTTCGTAATAGGCAAGCCTTTTCTGCGGCTTGTTTTCCTCTTTGATTGCCAGCGGATTGCGCCACCAGGGATTGTACTGCCGCAATACCTTGATGACCTGCTCATCGCTTACGATTGCCATACAAACACCTCCATACAGGTAGCATTTCCGCGGAGTTGCATCTTCATACTGATGAAACTCCGTGGAGGTTATGCAAGTATATTATAACAACAGTCATATGCAAACGCAAGAGGGTTTTGAAAGATGCGGAAAAAACGTCAGATATTTTGCTGTCTGAAGCCTTATATCTTCCTTCGTGTTTGCCGCAATAACGATAATGTCAACAGCGAGACGGCTCCGAATGGAACCGCCTCGCTGCCTTTGTTGTTCAGTCAAAATCCGGTATCAGTTCCATCCCAGCGTAGGCTTCATCCGTCAAGGCGGCAAGCTTGGCAAGCACGGAATCCGTGAGTGCCAGCAGCTCCGTCTCGTCAGGCTCCAGATGCCCGCGCATGTCGGTCAGTGCCTGCATCAGACCGGCGCGGGTGCCGGTATTGTAAATGCACATTAGGTTGATCTCGTCAAATGTAAAGTCGCTCATGTCACAGCTCCCTTTCCGCGCTCCGTTTCGGGGCGCTTTTCACAGATTTGGTGTCGGCTACGGACGGTGCTTTCAGCTTTGCAAGGATGGAGGGCTTTTCGCCGGATTTTTCTCTGCGCACCGGCTGCTGCTCACGGCGCTTTTCCTCGCTTTCACGCTGAACGGCCTGCGCCAGCTCCAACAGAGAAATGGGTGTGCCGGTCTTGGACTGCTCCTCCAGCTCCGCAACTGTTTTGCGCGGCCCGTTGTTGATGATGCCGTCGATCATGCCGTAATCATCTTCCATCGCCATCTCGGCATTTTCCAGATAGTTCTCCTGCTTGAGGAAACCCGGCAGCTCCTTGAACCCCCAGGAATCCACGTAATGACAGGATACCACACCGTTCTGTTTCAGCGCCACGATGTCGCTGACGGACAGGCTGTGGCCGCGAAAATCCTCCGGGCGGCGGATATTGAAGGTTTCATACAGCGCGTCCAAGCTGTCCTGCGTATCGCCCCTGCGGTCGAGGCTGCCCGCGTAGACGGCGGCGTAATTCTCCTTTTCAATGGAAAGCCCCTTCTTCTCCAGATACTCGGCGTTCATAAAGCGGAGCTGCGCCGTATTATCATTATCCCGAAGCTGATAGATGGCAAAGCTGTCGGCGGTGTTGTCGAGGAACGCCTTTTCATAGTCCGGCGGTGCGAAGCGGTCTTTGACCGTCTCCCATTCGGAGGCTTCCACGCCGAAGATGCCGTCAAAGCTGCGGATATCCTCTGCATCGAACGCCATGGCCTCGGTGTTATCGGTGTGAAGCATATACACGCTTACATCCCGTTCCATGAGCTCCAGCGCACGCTCCTTTGTCAGCGGCAGCATATTGGAATCGGTGTAGCCGTAGGCGTTCATGCTCTCAACAGAAATCGCAGGGTCGGGGACGCAGCCGTTATCCGGCGCTGTGACCGGCTCAGGTTCCTGCACGGCGATCTCCTGCACCGGCTGGGCGGCAAGGCTCTCCGTCGCCTTATCCAGCCCGCGCTCCTTGCAGATTTCCGCGTAATGACGGTCGATATCCGTAATCAGGGCAGAAGATGTTCTGTTTATGGTCTCCAGCGATGCGCGAAGCTCGGTCAGCTCCCTGTCCTTTGCCCAGGTCGCCAGATACCCGAAGCTGTTTTCGCCTGTCTCAATGCCGTAATAGGCGCAGACGGCGAAGGAAATGCTCTCCGCCTGAATCTCCTCGGCGGCGCGGGAGAGCTTTGCCTTTTCCGGGTACTGTGCGTGCCAAAACTCCTTCACGGTCTGCTCGCCGCCTGTGAAGTTCAGCCCGTCCTCGCCCAGATACAAAAAGCCCTGCTCCGGCAGCTCAATGGGCGCTGCTGTGATGACAGAGGCGGCGTGATTGACGGTGACATGGCTTTCAAGCGTTACCGGCATACCCGGATCGTAATCCGAGCCGCGCAGGTCATATACATACAAGCCCTCCGGCAGCTTATCCCGGTCGATGCGCCCGTTTGAAAACAGCGCGGGCTTGCCGAACAGCTCGACCGCCTGATATTTTTCCCCGATTTCGTCCTTATTGTGGAGCCTGGAGTGGGCGATCTCATGGACGGCGGCGCAGACCGTCTGTACCTCGCTCATGCCTTCGCGGACAGCGATGAGCTGTTTGTCCACGGAGAAGTATCCGTCCATATTCTCCGCCAGCTTCTCAAAGAAGATGGGTACGGGCGCGCTGCGGCGCAGAGCTTCCATAAACACCTCGTAATTCTGCACGTCCCCCGTAAGGTTCGCCGCCAGCTCCGGCAGGGGCTTGCCTGCGGTCTGCTGCACGTCGAACACCACCACGGGCTTGTACATGGGAATTTGCACCGTCTTTTCCTCCGTGATAATATCGCCGTTCTCGTCCCGCAGGGGGAGCTTGGTGTCGGGGTCTAATTTCTGCTGCTCGATTTTCTTCTTGAAGGGCGTGGGGGCGATGATCTTAATGCCCTTTTCGCCCTTCTTAACGCTCCTTCCGAACTGGTCGCGCCATTTGTTGAAGCCGGCCACATGGGTGGCGTCGGGGCGCTGCATATAGATGAGCATGGTGTTGTTGACGCTGTACTTGTGAAAGCGGCTCATGGTGGCAAGGTACTGCCTGTATCTGTCGCTCTCAAACAGCTCCTTTATGCCCGTCTCGATGCTGTCGGTGATGTCCTTGAGCCGTTCCTTGTTGGTCTGTTTTTCAGCCATTTCGTGCATACCTCCTTTGGATCATGGTAAAAACAGCGGCTCCCGCAGGGGAACGAAACGCCCGTGCGGGAGCCTGCGAGGGTCATTTGGTGAAGTCCAGCTTATAGGAGGAACGCGCGCCGTCGTCCTCCAGCAGGATGAATGCGTCGTAGGTCTTGCCGGTTTTCTCGGAATAGACGCCGCTGGCGTAGGCGCGTCCCTGCGTCAGGAGCGAGGAAGCCATCTTCTTTGTCAGGCTGATCTTCTTGGTGGCAAGGAAGCGGTTGTCCCGCCACAGCCCGAACTTGCAGCTCCGTCTCTCGCAGAAATAGCCGTTTTTGCTCTCCGTGACCTCTGCGCCGCAGCGGGGGCATTTGCCCACAACGGGTCTGCCGGAGGGGAACAGCACCCCCGCGCCGTCCACAGGCGCAGCGTCCCGAACAAGACCGGAAACCATTTTCTGAATGCCGGCGAGGAACTCGTCCGCGCCCAGCTCGCCGCACTCGATCTCCTTGAGGCGGTGCTCCCATTCGGCGGTCAACAGCGGGGACTGGAGCTGTTCGGGCAGCACGGTAATGAGGGAAACGCCCGCTTCGGTGGGAACGAGGCGTACAGATTTCTTCGCCTTTTTGCGCTCCGCAAAGCCCGTGGCCACCAGCTTTTCAATGACCGCCGCCCGGGTCGCGGGAGTTCCCAGCCCGCGCCGCTCCGCATCCTCCGGCATATCCTCCTTGCCCGCCGTCTCCATGGCCGACAGAAGCGTATCCTCGGTGAAGTGTTTGGGCGGGGTCGTTCTGCCCTCTTTGACCGCGCAGGAGGAAACGGAAAGCAGCTGTCCCTCGGAAAGCTCCGGGAGGGTGCTGTCCTGCTTGCCCTTTTCCGTGTATGCCCTCCAACCCATATGAAGGATTGTTTTCCCCTTGGCGGCAAAGACATTTCCGCCGCAGTCCAGCCTTGCCTCGGTCTCCAGATAGACGAAGGGTGCGCTGACCGCCATAAGCACCTGACGGGAAACAAGGCGCAGGATCTCCCGTTCGCCTGCGGGCAAGGTTTCCAAGTCCGTTTCGCCCGCCGCCATCGTGGGAACGACGGCGTGGTGGTCGCTGACATTTTTGCTGCTGCACACCTGCCCCGAACAGACGGCTGCGGGCGGCTCCGTGCCGCAGATGCCCGCACAGCACAGCGCCAGCGCGTTTACGCCGCCCTCCATATCGTCGGTGAGGTAGCGGCTGTCGGTGCGGGGGTAGGTGCAGAGCTTCTTTTCGTAGAGACTTTGCAGATAATCCAGCGTCTGCTGCGCCGTGTACCCAAGCAAGCGGTTCGCATCCCGCTGGAGCGTGGTCAGGTCGTAGAGCGCCGGGGCTTTCTCTGTCTTTTCCGTCTGCACGACGGAGGTAACAGCGGCGGTTTTGCAGTTGCAGTCCCCGGCAAGCCGCTCCGCCTCTGCCTGCTCCTTCATGCGCCCGCCTGCGGCGGAGAAGCCGTTAAAGTCCAGATGGACGGTGTAGAAGCTCTCCGGCTGAAAGGCGTTGATTTCCGCTTCCCGCTGCACCAGCAGCGCAAGCGTGGGCGATACCACGCGCCCCACGTTCAGGGTGCGGTGATACATCACGGAAAACAGGCGGGTGGCGTTGATGCCCACCAGCCAGTCCGCCTTGCTGCGGCAGAGGGCGGAGGCGTAGAGGTTGTCGTACTCCGCGCCGTCGCGGAGATTGTCAAAGCCCTGAAGAATCGCCGCATCCTCCATGGAGGAGATCCAGAGCCGCTTCACGCGCTTGCGGCAGTTGTTGAGATTATACGCTGTGCGGAAGATCAGCTCGCCCTCGCGCCCGGCGTCGCAGGCGTTGACGACCTCGCAAACGTCCTCTCTGTGCATGAGGGTGCGCAGTGTGTTCATCTGCTTCTGCTTGTCCCTCGCCACGGTGTACTGCCAGCTATCCGGCAGGATGGGCAAGTCCTCCCTTCGCCATTTGCCGTACTTTTCATCGTAGGCGTCCGCATCCGAAAGCTCCGCAAGGTGTCCGAAGCACCAGGAGACGAGGTAGCCGCCGCCCGAAAGAAAGCCGTCCCCGCGTTTGCCTGCGCCAAGAACGGCGGCAATGCTCCTTGCCACGGAGGGCTTTTCACACACAACCAATCGGTATCCGTTCATATTCCTTTATTCCTCCTCATCGTTGATATCGAAATCATCCGGCGCGTCCCAGCCCTTTGCCCGCAGGAACTCCTTGCGCAGGGTGTTGTTCCCGCAGTCCTCGATGGCCTTCTCCACATACAGGTCGCAGTTTGCGTAGCTGTATTCGTCGAAATAGTATTTGAAGTCGTAGTAGATGGCTTTGACGGGCTTGGGGGTGCGGAGCAGCGCCTCCGCGTCCCCGCAGCCCGCTTCCACGGCTTTTACGATCTTCTGCCGAATGAAGTATTCAAAGGCTTTCTTACCGCCCCGGTATCCGGGCTTTTGGGAGAGCGTCTGCCGGATGAAAAGCGCCTGCTCGCGCTTCATGATCTGAATAAGCCTCTCGCGGGGAGACGGCTCCATGGGCGATTCTGTGCTGACTGTCTGTGTCACTTTTCTTCATCCTCCCCGGCGTCCGTCTCGTCCTCGGCTTCAAACTCGTAATCCTCATCTTCCTCGTCCTCGCCGTAGTCGTAATCGTCCAGATCGTCCGCCCCACGGGTGTCAGCCTTCGGCTTGCGGAGCTTGAACCAGTACAGCGCACCGCCGCCGCCCAGCAGGAGCAGGAGGACGACCACAACAAGCCCCGCGCCGCCGGACTTCTTTTCGGGCGCGGTCTCCGCAGGCTCGGCGGGCTGGGGCGTAATTTCTGCGGCTTGCTCCTTACCCGCGCACTCGCTCATATTGGTTCTGCACACCTTGCAGCCCGTGTTGATTTTGCCCACAGCGCATTTGTCCGTGCAGGCGCAGGCGGGGACGATGCTCTCGCCGTCCTTGGTCAAAGCCAGCAGGTCGGCCTCGTCCACAAGATTCAGGAAATGGACGTTCTCATTGCCCTTATCGTCCCGGTCGATGATGAGATAAAAGGTGTTGCCGCCCTTGGTCGTCACGGTGATGAACTGCTTGCCTGCGCCGGAAGCGGAGCCGATGTCGTCCATGAGCGTCAGGTTGCCGTCCGGGGTCAGGGGCGCGGAGCCTCCGGCAGCGGCGTAATATTGCAGCAGCAGCTCCGGCAGTCCCGCCATATCCGTATCGCTTCCGCTGTTTTCTGTCGGCGCGTTCATGACGTCAAGGTATTTGCCGTATACATAGCCTGTCTGCTCCGGCACGACCACCTTGTACCAGCCGTTGCTTTCCTCCAGCACCTTCACCTCCACACCGTTGAGCAGACGCCCGATCACGGTGTAATCCGTGCCGGGGCCGGTGCGCAGGTTCAAATAGGTGCGGACGTTGACCACCTTTCCGGCCTGCTCCCGTTTGGCGGGAAGCGTCCAGCTCCGATCCCCGATGGTCACGGTATGGCTTCCGTCTGCGTTCTCAGTCACAAGCACGGTCAGAGTCTGCCCGTTTGGGGTCTGCTCACCGGTATTCGTATTCTCCGGCTGTGTAGTTGCAGTTGGGCTTTCCATGGTCGGGTCGCCCATTGTCGAATCGACCATATCGCCGCCTGCATAGGCCGTAACGGAAAAGACCGTCATGCAGAGCACGACGGCCAGCGTCACGGCAAAAAATCTCCATTTATTCTTCATCCACAAATTCCTCCGTTTTTCTGTATTCGTCGGGCAGCGCCGCCGTGGGACGCTTTTCCAGCATCGCCATCAGCGCCGCGAGCTGCTCGATGGTCAGCCCGTTCTCGCGGACGATGCCCACAATATCCGTGTTTTCCAGCTTCAGAATCTGCTCGTCCAGGGCTTTGAGCCGGGCGGTCAGCGATGTGAGCTTTTCCGCCAGCTTCTCGCGCTCCTGACGCAGCTTTTCAAGTCGCGGGTTCATAACATCCTCCTTTTTGCGTTGATATGGTTGTTGTTAAGGTAATCTGCCAAACTGGAGAAAATGGCTTCGCCAGTAGCTCGTGTCGATGGAAGCGTAGTGAATGGGGTCGCCGCAGTGGAGCATACTGTTATTGCCCACATAGATGCCCACATGGGACGCGCCTGCGGTGTCGTAGGTCTTTTCAAAGAATATCAGGTCGCCGGGACGGGCGCTTTCCGGGGAAACATAGGCGCACATGCCCCGCAGCCCCTCCGCGCCCAGCCTGCCGAAGCTCCAATGCAGGCCGCAGTTGTTGTAGACATACGAAACGAAGCCGGAGCAGTCGAAGGAGGTGTCCGGCGAGCTGCCGCCCCAGACGTAGGGGTAGCCCAGATACTTCTCTGCTTCCCTGATAATGGCGGCGAACTGTTCATCTGCCAGCGCCTCCGGGGGTATCTCGTACTTCTCATACTGGGTATAGTAGTACCGGTTCACATACGGGGAGCCGGGGAACAGGTCGGGACGGTTGCCCAGCACGCTCATATACACGGCGTACATGGAGAGCTGATCGTGGGACATGATATGCACCGGCACATGGGAGAGGTTGAAGTTTTCAAGCGTGACCGTACAAATATAGTAGGTGTACGGCACTTCCACCTCATACTCGTAGCTTTGCAGATTGCCGTTTTCGTCGGTGTAGTAGCCGATATGCGTTTCGGTGCGGTATCTGGTTTCCGTGGCGATGGTTTCCGTTAGGATATACTGCTTTTCAAACAGCGTCTCCAGAATCCCGCCTATTTCGTCAATCGTCCATTCTCCGCCCTTGAGGGCGGTAATCATGGAAATGAGCACATAGGGGTCGTGCTCAATCTCGTCCAGGTCGAAGTGGTACTCGTCGTAATCGTGGGTGCTTTCGTAGCTGTTCAGGTATTCCCGCAGCTCGTCCTCCATGGCGCAGTAGGCGGCTTCCGCCGCCAGCATATCCGCATCCTCCAGCGGATAGGTGGAGGCCGCAACGCCGGACAGCCCGCCCTGAAACAGCGTGGAGCAGGAGGAAATGCAGGTCATGAGCAGCAGTATCGCGGCGGCGACGCCGCCCGCGATGAGGAAGCCCTTTTTGTGCCGGACAAAAAAGCTGCCGGCCTTTTTGCTCCCCTCGGCGGCGCGCTTTGCCGCCTTCGCGGTGGTCTCGGACGCTTTGACGGTATTCCTCGCGCCGTTTCCCGCTTTTGCGGCGGCGTATTCCTTTTTAATGGCCTGCTTCTGCTGCCAGCGGGAATAGGGGTTGGAAGCCCTGCCGTATTCCTGCTCGTACTGTTTGTTCAGCGCCTTGAGATTGGCTTTGTCTGCGGCGGCTTCCGCCTTGTCCGCTTTGCGGTAGGGCTTTTCCGCATGGGAGCGGTGCGCCGATTCCGCAATGCGCCAGGTGCGCTCCGCCGTCTCGGTCAGGGTGTTCGCCGCCTCCGTGCCGGGGTTGTCGCCGCCCTCCTCCCGGAGCTTGCGGTGGACTGCGCTGCGGACGGTATCCAGCGGCGCTTTCCTTGCGGCGTGCGCCAGCTTGGAGGGCGGACGCTTTTTGTCCGCCTCCTCAAAGAAAAGGCGCGTTGTGACCTTGCCGCTCTTGGCGTCCACAACGCGCTTTTTGCCCTTTACGGTTTTCTTGGGAATTTTCGCTTCGGCCTTTTCCAGCTTATCCGCCGCCCTGTCCGCCCTGCGGACAGCTCGTTCCAGCTCCGGCAGGGCGCGTTCTTCCTCGGTGAAAATCAGCCTTGGCGAGCGTTTTGCCATATTCATCACCTCCTGATGGGGCTGCTGATGGGTTAAGAGCGTTATTCAAACAGAATTTCATCCGTTCTCTCCAAAAAATGCCGCTTGCCCGCCGGGGTGATGAGGGTATAGTGTCCCAGCTTGCCGCGCTCGGTGTAGAAGTCCCTCACCAGAAACAGACCGGCGCTCTTTTTGACCGCACGGGGAAAGAGCTTGCGGTTCTTGTCCCGGAACAGATACTTCTTTTCCTCCAGATACCGGGTAAACTGCTTTTCGGGAACGCCCAGCTCCTTGGCGGTGGTGCGAATGTTGGTGCAGTCCGCAGGGTCAACAAAGGCGTCATAATACTCCGCTTTGGGGAGGGCAAGCCGGAGACGGCGGGTCAGCTCCCGGTTTCGGGCGTTTTCGCTGCGCAGGCGGTTCAGGTACTCCGGCACGGCCTCGGGGTGCGCCTCCAGCGCATCCAACAGGCTGTCCGTCATATACGCGCCGTGCTTGCGGATGGAGGGAATGACCTCATGGGTAATCCAGCGCTTGAAGGCTCTCGCTTCCGGCTTTTTGGAACAAAGGATCAAATGATAGAGTCCGGCTTCACTTACTGCATTTATTTCAATCGTCTTATCGGCGTTCTGGGGGTGGGGTACTTCAAGTAACCCACCTTCATCCGAGTCCAATCTGGACATTGCACGCGTAACCTGGTTCAATCCGAGAGCTTTGCACACATCAACCGCAACAAACCAAGGAGCACCGTCTTTCAGCACGGAACGCACCCGACCAAAATCTGTGCTTTCAAAAATCATAAGGTGGTTATCCATATTCTTTTCTCCTTCCTTACACTGTAATTGTGTCCTTCGCTTCCTCCCCGGATTGTTCGGAGAGGTCGGACAATTTTGTCGTGATGATTTTGTACAACTCCGTATCCTTGGGGAAGCGGTCTACGAAGGGCAGGATCACGCTGCCGTAGAACAAAAGCCCCTCGCCCTCGGCGGATTGGGTCACATACGAGAGCTGATGGGGCGAGATGTTGAGCTGCTTCGCCAGAATCTGCCGGTCGCCGGAAGCCTGGTTGAGCATATACACATAGTCGGAGTTTTCAAAGATGTTCTCCACCTCACGGCTGGATAGCAGGTCTTTGACGTTCTGCGTGATGCCCGTGGGAACGCCGCCCCACTTGCGGAAGCGCTTCCATATCTCCACCGTATACGCGGCGGTCTGTTCCTCCTTCAGAAGAAGGTGCATTTCGTCGATATAGTAGCGGGTGGACTTGCGCTGCTCCCGGTTGATCGTGACACGGTTCCACACCGCGTCCTGCACCACCAGCATCCCGATCTTTTTGAGCTGCTTTCCCAGCTCCTTGATATCGAAGCTGACCACGCGGTTTTCGATATTCACGTTGCTGCGGTGGTTGAACACGTTGAGGGAGCCGGTGACGTAGATTTCCAGCGCCGTGGCGATATACTGCGCTTCCTTTTCATCCTGCCTGCGAAGCTCGTTGTACAAGTCCTCTAAAATAGGCATTTTTTCCGGGCGTGGGTCGCTCAGGTATTCCCGGTAAACAGAGCGCACACAACGGTCGATGATGGTCTTTTCCACCGGCATGAGGCCGTCCTTACCGCCCACGATCAGCTCGCACAGGGACAGGATGAAGTCGGATTTCAGGCTCAGCGGGTTTTCGTCGTCGCTGTAATTCAGGTTCAAATCCATGGGGTTCAGGTAGTCGGTGGAGGTGGGCGAGATTTTTACCACCTGCCCGTGCAGGTGCTCCACCAGCGGGCCGTACTCCGCCTCCGGGTCGCAGATGATGATATCGTCATTTGTGACGAGGAACACGTTGGCGATCTCCCGCTTGGCGGAGAAGGACTTGCCGCTTCCGGGCGTGCCTAAGATCAGCCCGTTGGGGTTTTTCAGCAGCTTTCTGTCCACCATGATGAGGTTGTTGGAAAGGGCGTTTAGCCCGCAGTACAGGGCTTCCTTGCCGTCCTGAAACAGCTCCTGGGTGGTAAACGGCACAAAAATCGCCACGCTGGAGGTGGTGAGCCCCCGCTGAATCTCGATCTGGTTATACCCCAGCGGCAGCGCGGACATGAAGCCCTCCTCCTGCTGAAAGTCCAGCCGCGTGAGCTGGCAGTTGTACTTCTGGGCGATGGAGCCCGCCTGAAAGACGTTGTTTCCGAGGCGCTGCCTGTTGTCCGCCACGTTCACCACAAGGAAGGTCAAAAGGAACATACGCTCGTTGCGGCTTTGCAGCTCCTGCAAGAGCTTTTTCGCCTCCGTGCCGTAGGTGGCAAGGTCACTTGGGATAATATCCATATCGTAGCCGGAGCGGACCGCCTTTTTCTGCTCTTCGATCTTCATCTTGTCGAGGTCGGTGATCTTCGACTTGATGCTCTTGATTGCCTTCGCCTGGTCAATCGTCCGGATATGAAAATTGACCGTGATGTTGCTGTCCA
>ENA-OWPN01002340-OWPN01002340.1-human-gut-metagenome-genome-assembly--contig:-NODE-2340-length-11981-cov-2.206356_pt1 | contig 11981 bp, 9 predicted proteins | sample MGYA00248266_ERZ651850 | MGnify/ENA primary metagenome ERZ651850 (study PRJEB26924, sample SAMEA4378296) | human gut metagenome | biome: human gut; feature: human-associated habitat; material: faeces... | reverse complement strand
CCCGAAGATTACTGCAAGGGTTGGTTTTACAAAGGATACCCGTTTGAACAGGTTCATCCCAATGATGACTGAAGCCAGCGCCATAACAACCATCCCTGTCCCTACCGCCACGTTGGCGGATTCGGTCTGCTGTGCCAGAATACAGCCGGACAGGGCTGTACAGCCGTTGCCAATGGCCAGACCGATGATTTTCATCTTTCCGGGATCACGCCCCTGTGAGACAACATACTGCGGGTTATCCCCGGACGCACGGAGCAGCATGCCTGACTGGGTTTTTAAATACAGATCGATGAGCAGCTTGACCACAATACAGATCACTGCCACCATGATCACAAGACCGTAGCCTGGGGGCAGAATGGTCGCCAGCCCGGTGTTAAAAATGGTGGGCATGTTGTAAAAGGGCAGCACTGCGCTGCCGCCGGTCAGGGCCAGGTTAATACTGTACAGCCCCGTCATCACAAGAATCCCGGAGAGCAGGTCGGTGATACCGAGCTTCACATGGAGAAATCCGGTAATACAGCCAGCGGCCGCCCCCACGATAAAGGCCGCGACGCACGCGAGCCATGGATTAACCCCGGCGGTAATCAGCATAGCGGTGAGACACATCCCAAGCGGGAAGGTTCCGTCGACTGAAAGATCGGGAAAATCCAGAACAGAATAGGTAATATACACCCCGACGGCCATAATCCCATAGATAAAGCCTTCCTCGAGGACGTTGATTACCAAGCCACCTATAATATCCATTTAACATAGTCCTTTCATTGATTAACTGAAACGTACAAAACAGAGGCCGCCGCCCGGGCGCCTCTGCCTGATTTTATCTGGGAACCGGATTCGATTCTTCCTTATTTGGAAACAGCGGTCGCTGTGCTTAAATCCTGCGGCAGTGTTAAGCCCAGGGTTTCCATGACTTCCTTATTATAAACCGGTGAGCTTTCAGTCACTTCCTGAACGGCCATATCCGCGGCCTTTTCTTCACCCTTTAAGATTTTAGCGGCCATTTCGCCGGTCTGTTTTCCAAGGGCGACATAGTCGATGCTCTGAGAAGCCAGACAGCCGTTTTTAACCTGTTCCTCCTCTGAGCCAAACACTGGAATTTTCGCGTCGTTGGCGGCTTTCAACACAGTGCTCAGATTATCGACAACATTGTTATCGGTAAAGTTGTTAATGCAGTTGACACCCTTTGATACCAGTGTCTGCGCGCCCGCGGCAACCTCTGAGGCGTTGGTCACGCCCACAGCCTCTACCTCAAAGCCATAGTTTGGAGCAATCTGTTTGAACTTTTCCAAATGCGATACGGAGTTCGGCTCACTGGTGGTGTACAGGATACCGATTTTCTTAGCGTCTGGCAGGAAGGAACGGATCATTTTAATCTGGGCTTCCAGAGGCAGCACATCGGCTGTACCGGTGCAATTGTCGCCTGGTTTTTCCATGGACTGAACGATCTTAGCAGATACCGGGTCGGATACTGCGGTAAAGACCACAGGAATATCGCCGCCTTTCGTGGCTGCATAGGCAGACATCGCTGCAGGTGTGGCGATACCAGCGATCAGATTGTATTTTTTTGATACCATGTTTTTTGCGGCCATATCGGCATTGGCGACATCGCCTTGGGCGTTCTGGAACTCGATGGTCAGATTCTCGCCTTCCTTAAAGCCGCCAGCTTCCAATCCCTGTTTAAAGCCCTCGTAGCAATTATCAAGAGACGGATGTGTCGCGTACTGAATGACTCCGACCGTGACCTTGCCGTCGTCTGACGCGCTGCCGCCGTTACTGCTGCATCCCGCTGTAAAACCTGCTACCATCGCGACACTTACCACACCAACCAATACTCTTTTAAATAATTTATTCATTTCATTTTCCTCTTTCTGTTTTAATATTTAAATGCTGAATTTCCGTTTCTCATTTTATCTATATTATCGTTCCACCAGCCAATCATATGACATCAACTCCTTTTTATGGATCATATTTTGCTACCGTTCGTCCGCGAACGCGCACTACTCACTGCCAATTCCATAGAACTTGGACAAAACATCAAAAAAAGCCTGCCCCTTACACAAGGGACAAGCTTCATAAGCCTGCGGTACCACCCAAATTGACGATAAATCGCCCACTCAAGTTCGTATACTAACATACACGCTCCCTTTATAACGGGTGGAGATCCCGTCAGAGATACTTGGCAATCTGCCTTTTGCTCTGCCCTCATAAGCCCATTCAACCGACCGCATCTCACCGCTTTTCCACCGTCCGCGGCTCTCTATCCAGATGACATGCCTGTTTACTTACTCTTAATCACAGGTTTAATTTATATTATGTTTCGTATTATAAGCTTGCCTGTGTCTTTTGTCAAGCCTTAAATTTTTTACCCTTCCAGAATAATAATAAACATCCCGGCCCCAAAACTTGCGCTTCGCTGCACTTGCCTCTATAATAAAATCAGAAAGGCAGAACCTCAAATGATTATTCGAAACGCGTGGGTTTACACCCCCGACCATCGCTTTACACAAAAAGACCTTATTTTTGACGGCCCCTATATCCGCACACAGACCGCTAACCCGGCCGAAATAGACGCCTCTGGCCTATACGCCATTCCCGGCCTCATCGATATTCATCTACACGGCTGTATGGGCCATGACTTCTGTGACGCTGCCGCGGATACCCTTAATGCCATGGCCGCTTATCAGGCACGCAACGGCGTAACAGGCTTTATCCCCGCCTCTATGGCCTTTTCTGAGAAAAAGCTGTCCGGCATTTTCAAAAACGCCGCCCGCCGGCCACAGGAGACCGGCGCCATGCTTTTGGGCGTCAATATGGAAGGGCCTTTTCTTTCCGAAGCAAAGAAAGGCGCGCAAAACGGGCGCTACCTTATCCCACCAGACATTTCGATGTTCCGTCGGCTGAACGCTGTTTCAGGCGGCCTTATCAAGCTGGTTACCCTCGCGCCTGAACTCGCCGGCGCCGCTGAGTTCATCACTGCCCTGAAAGATGAAACCGTCATCTCGCTCGGCCACACCGAAGCCTGTTTTGAGACTGCCGCCCAGGCTTTTACGCTGGGCGCTTCCCATGTGACGCACCTGTTCAATGCCATGCCGCCCTTTAACCACCGGGAGCCAGGGCTCATCGGCGCTGCCTTTGACCATCCCGGCGTCACAGCTGAGCTCATCTGCGACGGTGTCCACGTCGCTCCGGCCATGATCCGCGCGGCTTTTAAACTTTTCTCAGCCGGGCGCATTGTTCTCATCAGCGACAGTATGCGGGCTTCAGGACTGGGAGACGGCGAGTATACCCTTGGCGGCCAGACTGTGCAGGTCTGCGGAAACCGGGCAACCCTCGCGGACGGCACTTTGGCGGGCTCAGTCACCAATCTGATGGACTGCCTGAGAAATGCCGTAGCTTTTGGCATTCCCCTGACGGACGCAGTTCAGGCTGCTGCTGTCAATCCGGCGCGGGTCATCGGCGAGTCTGACCGCCTGGGCAGTCTGGAACCCGGCAAGCTTGCCAATGTGGTACTGCTTGATAAGCGCCTGAATGTTGTGAAAATTTTTATTAAAGGAATTGCCGTTTCCTGAAAAAGCCCCGGTCAAAACTGCCTAAGCAGCATTGACCGGGGATTCTGTTTTTATCCCTTTATTCCGCTGAATAATAATTCAGTTTATCCCTGAGCTCGGACTCTGGTCTCAAACCAACCAGAGTTTCCACAACCTCGCCATCCTTGAACAGCTTCATGGTCGGGACGCTCATCACACGGTATTCTGTGGCTAAAGCGCTGTTTTCATCGATATCGACCTTGACGATCTTCACCTTGCCGCTCATCTCTTCAGACAGCTTGTCCACAATGGGTGTTAAAGCCTTGCAGGGGCCGCACCAGGTCGCGAAAAAGTCGACTAGGACAACACCCTTATGATCTAAAACTTCACTTTTAAACTCACTTGAATTTACTTTCTTTGCCATTTTAATGCCTCCTATAAATTTTTAATCTGCTGTGCCAGCGCATCCAGCTCTGCGACAGCTTTTTTATTTTCAAGTGCCGGTGTCTCATCGGTGTGGGAAATCTCCACAAAGCCCATGGGTACGGCGTTCAGATTTTTCAAATACCATTCCAGCGTGTACTCCATGCCCTTGAACTGGTGTCCGTAGGCAGGGGCGCCGCCCACTCCGATAAAAATGATTTTCTTATTCGGAATATGGGAATGATCCTCCAGATTGTAAATCATCTGGGTACGGTCAATAACGGTTTTCAGTTTGGAAGGAAACGCGGTAAAGTACACAGGGCTCGCAATGACCAGAAGGTCGCAGTCCATAAAATCCTCATAGATCCATGTCATATCATCGTCCCTGATCACGCACTCTCCCTGATGAGGAATACAGTAGTCACAGCCCTTGCAGTGCTCCACGTGCACCTTGTTTACGTTGATGAGGCGCAGCTCATTATCCTCCCGGATCTGTTCCAGAAAATAATTCAGTATTTTATTGGTATGGCCATTATTCCGATGGCTTCCCATAATTGCGGTAATTTTCATCCTTCTCTCCTCGTCCTGTTGGTAACTCTATCCTAAACCCTTTAACAGAAAATGTCAATATGACTTCCCGCTTCGGTTTTTTCCACAATAATCTTAGTATCAATGCGGTCCTTCAGCTCCTCAACGTGAGAGATGATGCCCACTGTGCGGCCGTCATTTTTGATGGCCAGCAGACAGCTGATGGCATTATCAAGGGCTTCTGGATCCAGGGTCGCAAAACCTTCATCAATAAAAATGGTATCCAGTGAAATGCCGCCCGCGTAGGACTGGACAATATCTGAAAGTCCGAGAGCCATGGAAAGCGCCGCCATAAAGGTTTCTCCGCCCGACAGGGTGTTCGCACTGCGGCGCAGCCCTGTATAGGCGTCAACCACCTCGATCTCCAGGCCGCGGTTGCCGGATTGTCTGAAGTCACCCATGACCTCCAGCCGGTAACGTCCTGAGGACATTCTTTCCAGAAAAACATTGGCGCTTTCCAGAATATCCTGTAAATATGCGGACAGGATATACCGCTCAAAGCTGATCTTTGGCTTTCCGGCCAAGGTACCCTTGATGGTCTGGTCCAGATGGGTGTAAATTCCCTGAAGGCGCTCGACCTCTTTTAATTCCTGTACCAGCCCTTCGATTTTCCCGATCTGCTGGCGGTTCTGGGCGATCTTTTCATTCAGAAGCGTTATCTCCCGGCGGTAGCCTTCGATCTGCGCTTCCAGTGTCTGCTGGCTTTCACGGTAACGCGTAAGCTCAACAGGGTTCTTATCCCTGAGCCCGTCCTCAAGCTCCCGCACCCTTTCGGCCGTGCTTTTGAGGTTAAACCGGTATTGCGTGAGCTCCTCTTCCATGGTCTGGATCGCTTCATCGCTCATGCTATGGCAGCCTGCATAGGTTTCCGGCGTAAGTCCTGCATCTCTGAGGGCTCTGCTGTAATCTTCGTTCAGCTTGCTTTCTTCCTCGGCTGCCTTTTCCAAAACCTGACTGCCGCTTTTGTAGTTGGCTGCCTGTACGGCCTCCTCCTGCAGCAGTTTCTGGTGCTTTGCCTGAATGTTATCTTTATACCCCTTCTTTTCAGCGATTAACGCGCTGGTATTGCGCTCAAAGCTTTCAACTTTTTTTAAAAAAGCCTTTGGGTTCTCCATTTCTGGCGGAAATTTTAAAATCTCTGCCAGGTTCTTGATCTGTTCCTCCATCTGGGAGAGCTGCCCGCGCAGCAGTCCGGCTTCTTCTCTGGCTTCTTTCAGCTGTCCCTCCAATGCCCCGTAGCTTTCCAGCTGAGTTTTCAGCTTTTTTGCCACGGATTCCAGGCCTCCTTTTTCCTTCTGCTTAGCCTTCAGCTGCTTTTCAGCGCTCTGACACCTGGCGTGCAGGACTTCAAAGCTCTCTTCCAGATTTTTTTGCAGGGCGCTCACTGCCGCTTTGTCTGGAAGTACATTATCCGCGGTATCCATCATTTCCGCAAGGCGTCCTAAGAGCTCTGTCTGGCGCGTTTCGATTTCTCTGCGCTGCAGGGTGCCTTCATTCTTCAGGGAGCCGCTTTTAATCTTCAGGGCATTCAAAGCCTCTGTCGTCTCTGCCAGGGATGACTCCTCTACAGGCTCATGGGCCTCGGCCTTCTGGGGATGGTGAACGCTGCCGCACACCGGGCAGGGCTGACCTTCCTCAAGCCCTGCGGCCAGTCCCGCGGCTGTTTGCTGCTGCTGTTTCTCAATTAAAGCCTGATACGCGGCCTCCTCCACCTTGATACGGTTCTGGTTTTCTCTCCATTCGTTTCTCAGAGCTGTAATCCGGCGCTCGCGATTTTCAATAACACCATAAATTTCCAGCGCCTCTTCCACCCGCTTCTGCCGGCTTGTCAGGTTTTCAAGCTCATGGCCGCTTCGCTGAAAGGCTTTTTCCAGCTCGAATATTTCCTTATCCAGAGTGTAGCTCTCGTGCTCCAGCTTTTTCAAAGACTCACTGTCCTCCTGCTGGCGTTTTCCCTTTTCCTCAAGCTGCGAAAGCTCTCCGCTTCGCTTTTGCAATCCCACATGCTTTTCCTCAAAGACACGCAAACTTTCAGACAGCCTTTTTTCAATATCCAACTTTTCCTGAAGCTGCTCGATAACCGTGATGTATGATGGCGCGCTGACAGCCTCGTATTCTGCTTGCGACTTTTCAAGGGCTTTCTGGCAATCCTCCAGCTGCTTTTTAATAATGGTCAGCTCTGCGGCAGCCCCTTCTTTTTTACGGTAGGCCCGGGCCCAGGCTTCCTCATAGGGCTTGACCAAAAGCGCTTTCTTCGACAGAGCCAGCATCTCCTCTTTTTCCCGGACTGCTTGCCGCTCATTCTCCAGTTTCACCAGCCTTTTTTTCTGGTTTTCCAGCTGCTCAAACTGGATGTTAATCTGTTCACCAGCGGCCAGAGTAATGCGCAGCTGCTCCAGCGACTGGACCGCCTCTTTCTCCTGTCCTGTCAGAACACCAATTTCAGACGCATCGGCCTCGATTTCCTTCCGGGTTAAATCCAGTACATAATCCATGGTTTTATCATTCTGCGTCAGGGTATCCGCCAGCGCGGAGCCCCCACTGCATTTGATGTGCTGGCGCTCTGTCTCCATCTCAACACTCAGGTCATTATGGCGTCCTCTTATTTCGCGCAGTCCTGAGGCTACCTTATCCTTGAGGGTGTTGTACAAATCCATTCGGAAAATACTTTTTAAGAGCTCAACCCGCTCTTCTTCTCTGGCTTTCAGAAGACGGCTGAACTCTCCCTGGGGCAGCATGACGATCTGGCGGAACTGGTTGGCGTTAATACCGAGGATCTCCTGAACCTTTTCTCCCACCTCTGCCACTGAAGCGGAGATCAGTTTTTCCTCACCGCCTGCTATCTCGTACAGCACAGCCTCATGCTTTTGCCGGGCCGTACCCTGGCCGCGTTCTTTTTTCCGATCCTGTTCAGGGATTCGCTTAATGCGGTAGGTCTTTTCCCGCAGCTCAAAGGTAAAATCCACCCACATCATCTCCAGCGGGTCGCCAAACTGGCTTTTCATCTCTCTTGACTGGCGGAAGGTGTTGCTGCCCTCGCCGTACAGTGCGTAGCACAGCCCGTCAAAAATAGTGGTTTTTCCGCTGCCGGTGGGGCCGGTAATCAGGAAAAGTTCTTTGTCCAGCCTCGTGAAATCAATTTGCTCCTCCATAAAAGGACCAAAATGGTGCATATAAAGGGCAATGGGTTTCATTTCTCTTCCTCCATAGTGGTTTCAAGCAGCTCCGTTATCACTGCCTGCTCATCTGCCTGCATAGCCTCGCCGTTGACAAAGGTATAAAAATCCTCAAACAGCTTCAGCGGGTCCTGTATCCGCTCCTTGATACGGCGGCTGCTTTTCTGTGCTTCGGTTTTCTCCCGTTTTTCGTAAGCCATCTCCAGCACATTCGGGTAAACCCTGCGAAGCTTGTCCATGGGATTTACCAGCCGCTCCTGATCCTCCAGAATCACCTTCAGATAATCCTCTCTGCCCTCAGCCTCGTAAGCCTCAAGAGCGGTCAGCCCTTCAAGCTCCCCATGGATAACGCGCAGGTCGCGCAGCGGTTTAAAGCTTACCGGTTCCAAAGCCAGAGCACCCTTTTCACCAAGCTCCACCAGTGTCACAGATTTTTTCTGATTCCATTCCGAAAAAGAATATTTTAGCAGAGAGCCGGAATAGCGCACCTTATCCCACAGCACCTTCTGCGGCCTGTGCAGATGGCCCAGTGCCACGTAGTCAAAGGCTTCAAAATGCTCGGCACAGGCGTACTCAATGCCCCCGATCTCAATGGGTCTGACTGAATCGTCAATGGTCTGAATATCTGCCATATTGCCTAAAATCAAGCCGTGAGAGACCAAAACGTTGCGTCTGGACATATCCATCCGCTCTGTGATCTCATCGGTAATCTCCCGGTACATCTCATCATAGCTTATGGTTTTTTCAAGCTTCATCAGGCTCCGGTATTCCACAGGCTTAATAAAAGGCACTGTCCAGAAGCAGACCTCGCCCCATTCATCGTTTAGTATCACAGGCTCCTGCCCTGGCAGGTAATTGCCCGCGATATGAAGGCCCTGCTTTTCAAGAATGCCGCCATTCATGGCCAGCCGCTCACGGCCGTCGTGGTTACCGCCGATGAGCAGCACAGGGATTTTCAGATTGAGAATAATTTCCGAGAGCACTGTATCCACCAGCCCCAGAGCTTCCTTGGAAGGAACCGACCGGTCATAGATATCACCGGCGACTAAAAGGATATCCGGCCGCTCCCGGTCAAGCCAGGCAAGCAGCTGTGTGAGCACAGCCTCCTGATCCTCCAGCAGGCTTTTTTCATTAAGTGTCCGGCCTATATGCCAGTCTGAGGTGTGTAATATTTTCATGATCGTTCTCCTTTATGACAAGTATAGCGGATTCTTACAAAAAACACAAAAGCCGGAGTACGAATACTCCGGCTGATTTGTAAAAATTTTGAAAGAGGGTAACTTGTTTACAGTGTTATCATACTGCTTTTTGCTTAATTGCCCCTTAAGCTTTTGGGGCGTTTTTATTCTGGCTTACCACGCTTTTTAATGCCTTGTGAAACTTTGAGGAGCACTGAATCTTGGCGCCGCATACCAGATCGCCCTCACGGTAAAGCACGACGTATTTAGCCTTATTCTCGATCCGGGCCACGGTATAATTCTTAACCTTGCCGTTAATCCCCTTAAAGGCCTCCTCCGGTATCACATCGAACATTGCCTTTACTGGAATATCTGCAACTTCTTTGCGCCAGAAAAAGATTTTCCGCTCGATGTTCAGGCTTTGATGCGTCAGCAGCATAAAAAACCCTGTGGTGATAAACCGAAGAATCACAACAAACACCACAATCATCACAATCAGAGCTGCGATACCGATCCCTGTTTTTAAAGCGTAGTCATCCATTTGACTGATGGAACGGTTATAAATAAATACATAGGCCACGACAAACAACCCGATCAGTATCATGCCAACGGCGCTGAACTCCCGGCTGCGGACCTCTTCTCTTGCCTTTACTGCCATTATAATCTCCCTTGATAATCGATTCTTTTCAATTATCATACCCGATTTGGAGAAGTTTTGCAAGGCTGCCCACTGTCTCAAAAAACAAAAAATCCCTGGCACTCCAGGGACTTATTCAAAAGCCTTAATTAAGCTTCCGGTGAAAATTCATCTTTGCTGACGCCGCATTCCGGGCAAACCCAATCTTCCGGCAGATCAGCAAAAGCTGTTCCAGGAGCTACACCATTATCAGGATCACCTACAGCGGGATCATAAACATAACCACAGATATCACATACATATTTTTGCATTTTTTCTCCTCCTTCGAAGGTCTAGAATTTGTTTGTCTTGTATATACCCCGGAGCCTTTAACTTTAAACTCCGTTACCGCAATTATAACGAAATTTTCTCTATTTTTCAATGAAAACTTAAACATTTCGGGATTTTTGTTTAGAATTATTTTATATATTTGCGGATCAGATTATTGGCTTTTGTCTGACTGACTTCAATAATTTCCGCTACTTTTCGGCTTGTTTTGTAATTGGAGTAAGCCCAGATAATAAGTTTTCTTTCCGCCTCTTCAATGACATTTTCATAATTAGGAATTTTTGTATCAAAATCGATGCTGTAGTCTTCTTCATCTTTGAGATAATTATAAAAAAGATCCGAATCAACCACCTGATGCTTTGAAAGAATAACCATTCGCTCAATACAGTTCTTTAACTGCCGTATATTCCCAGGCCAGTCATAGATAGACATAAGATAAGACACTTCGTTGGACAATACAATATTTTTCTGATACTTTTTATTGAAAACATTCAAAAAATGACGAATGAGGAGCATCATATCCTCCTTTCTGTCCTTGAGAGCAGGCACGGTCACCTTAATAGTATTGAGCCGATAATAAAGATCTGAGCGGAAGTATTTTTCACGGACCAGCTTTAAAATATTCTGGTTGGTGGCCGCGATAATGCGCACATCGGTAAAGCGGATATCATTACTGCCCACGGGAATAAAGCGTTTGTTTTCAAGCATGTCCAGAATTTTTACCTGCATTCCCAGAGGCATTTCCCCAATCTCATCAAGAAACAGAGTGCCGCCGTCAGCTTTTTCCAGAATGCCTACCTTTCCTTTTGGGCTGGCGCCTGTGAACGCATTGGGTGCATAGCCAAAAAGCTCGCTCTCCAGTAAATTTTCGGGAATAGCTCCACAGTTAATGGACATGAACACCCGATCCTTTCGATTACTTTTGCGGTGGACGTAGTTGGCCAGCACGCTTTTCCCGGTGCCGGATTCCCCAAGAAGCAGCACGTTGGCGTCTGTGGCTGCGGCGGAGTCCAGCAGGCCTCGGCAGTAGCCAAAGCTCTGGCTCTTGCCGATAATCTCTGTCTCCGGGTCCTCCATTTTATTTTCAATGGACGGTGTGTTCGCCCGGTAAGTGATGTCATATTTGTTAAAATGGTCTTGAACTGAGGAAACCATCATCTCAATATTTCCCTTATCGTCAAAAACTGGAACACTGATGGAAAGAAGGTTCTGGTTAACCACTTTATACAAATTTTCGGTGACAAGTGTCTTTCCATATGCCATCACATCTTTATAAGTATATGGTTCCCACAGGTCCTTTTCTTGACAAATTTCAGTGGCCAGCCGCCCGACCATCTCTTCACTGGTCAATCCATAGTGTCGCACACAGGCTGGATTAATATAGGTAATTTTCCCCTGATTGTCTGCGACAAAAATCTCTGTAAAACAGGTTTCTAATATCGTCAGAAAATATTCTTTGGAGAGAGACAGCAGATAATTTTTATATTCTTCGGAATAATTTTTGAAAACATTCATCCTTTTCACTCATTTCTTCTTAAAATCCTGGCGCAACATTTTGAAAAGCGATACGGTAATTATGACATATAAAACGCAGACGGGCAATGTAAAAACAATGGTAAAGGTCTGAATCTGCTGAAGCGAGCCTTCAAACAGCAGCAGAACTGCTGGAATCGCGGCCACGGCCAAGGCCCAGAATACACTCAGCTTTTTAGGCGGATCAGCCTCATTGTCGAGATTTTTGGCCGAAACCATTGCCAATGTGTGGGAAACCGAATCGTAAGTAGTAGCTGTCAGGATAATAGATGCGATAAGCACGAGAAAAATCAACACACTTCCCACAGGGTTACAATGGAGAAGCGCCATAACAGTCTGAGGGCCTCCCAAGTTGTTCATACACTCTGGAACATCCATGAATCCCTTCAGCGTCAGCGAGACAGCGTTGCCTGTAAAAACGGTAAAAAACAAAAAGGTCGCAGCTAATCCGTAGCCCAGGCAACCTAAAATCACATTTCTGATCGTGCGCCCCCGGGAAATTTTCGCGATGAAAAGCCCCACTGACAACGCAATAGACAGCCACCACGCCCAGTAAAAAACTGTCCAGGTTTCCACAAAACCAGTCTGCAGC
>ENA-OWPN01002339-OWPN01002339.1-human-gut-metagenome-genome-assembly--contig:-NODE-2339-length-11987-cov-2.543580_pt1 | contig 11987 bp, 11 predicted proteins | sample MGYA00248266_ERZ651850 | MGnify/ENA primary metagenome ERZ651850 (study PRJEB26924, sample SAMEA4378296) | human gut metagenome | biome: human gut; feature: human-associated habitat; material: faeces... | reverse complement strand
CATTGCTTTCGGCGCTGTATCTGCTTACCGCAGACCAAAAGCTGTGGAGCTGCTGCAAGCACCATATAATTAACGGTTGTGTGTTCTTTGAGAACATTAAGCTCAATAACTGCACCGAACGAGCCTACACCCTTTACTGCGCAGCAAAGGACTTGACGCTCGGCACAAAGCATCTTACCGTGTCGGATCTGTCGGACGCCGACCTTGTTCCGCCTATGCTGTTTCGCACCATCTGCAACGCTATGGCAATCCGCCGCTTCGGACTCACCGCCATCAAGGAGAATTGCCATGATTAAACTGAAATTCAAATATGGAAACAGTCAGACCGATCTCCGCTTTCCCTGCACCGAAAAGGAAATGAATGCGGCACTCGAAAGAATCCACGCCGAGGATATCACGCCCCTTGAATTGTATGTATCCGAGGTCATATTCCCCGAGGAACTCGGTTGCCTCCAAGACCGATTCGTTGACCTCGATGAAGTCAACTACCTCGGAAAACGGATGGACAGCTTTTTCGGCGATGAGGAATATCAGTTTTACGAGGCAATGAAATTAGAGGGCTTCGACACTCTGCCCGACCTTATCAATCTGAGTTTCAACCTCAATCGCTATCCTCTGATTCAGGACATCAGCGATATGGGCAAGATTGGTCGAGAGTATCTGCTCACGGTCAAGGGCTGTCTGCCTGCCGACGATGCGGACGATCCGAAATATGCAGAATTCGGGCGGGAGCTGATTCGATCCGGCAAGGGCGTTTTTACCGAACACGGTTTGCTTTTCGTCGATGAGGACACACCGTTCGTAAAGGATTATGACGGGCAGAATTTTCCGGCATATGTGTATGATCAAATGCTTTGCTTCATACGGGCTGAGTACAACGGAAAAACCGAATTCTTGTATTTGCCCTGCGAGGAAGAAGCCATCGACAAAGCGTTCGCAAGGCTCGGCACAACAGCGGATGAGGTGAAAATTACGCTGGAGGACTTCAATACCGACAGCCCCGAATGGTTCGGGCGATTCCGTGAGATCGCCTCCGAGGAAGGCGTATGGACGATACCACCGTACTCGACTTCATGCGTTACGCCGTGCGGTACTTTCTGTCCACACAGCAATACTACGAATGGAGATGATGGCAATGAAACAGCAGAAAAAGAAAAAAGGCCGCTCGGTGCAGGATTTGCTCGGTATCAAAACCTTTACGAAATACGGTCTTTCTACCAATAAGGGCGAGCTCCTCTTTTACCTTGTGTCGCCCACCAATATCTCGGTGCTCTCCCACACTAACATTGAGATCAAGATACGCCATCTGATGATGGTGCTGTCGGCATTGCCCGACATTGAGATCGTCTGCACCGACTCCTCGGAATGCTTCGACGATAACAAGGCCTATCTTACCGAACGCCTTAAAGCCGAGGAAAACGGCAAGGTCAAAAAGCTCATCAGAAAGGACATCGACTTCCTCGACAACATTCAGACGGAAATGGCGACGGCGCGGCAGTTTTTCTCTGTGGCACGGCTGAAAAGCCAAAAGGAAAAGCAGGTCTTTGAAACCGCCAACCGCATCGAAAGCAAGATCGCCGGCGAGGGCTTTGAGGTACACAGGCTGAAAAAACCGGAGATCAAGCGCATTCTGGCGTTATACTTTGAAGCGAGTATGCAGGGTGAAGCAATGCCCGACATTGACGGCGAACAGTTCTACGAGGGTACGGACGATGAGGATGAGGAATAAGCCCGCCCTCATATTTTTTTGTTTTCTGCTGTCGGCGGCTGCCGTGCTGTCAGGTGTTAATATCTATTCGCAACTCAAAGAACAGCAGAAAGAAAAAGAAGATTTCAAAGCCGTTGCCGAGATAGCCGAACTGCCGGAGATCAGGATATTACGCATGGATCAGGATTCGACTGTCAAAAAATTTGCGCACGAGGACATTCTTAAATCCTTCAGCAGCGGTGAATATAATGTGCTTTTGGGCACGCAGATGGTGGCCAAAGGGCATGATATACCAAACGTCACGCTGGTCGGTATCCTTTCGGCGGATTCGACGCTGAACCTGCCCGATTTCCGAGCTTCGGAACGAACCTTTGCCCTGCTGACGCAGGCTGCCGGCAGAGCCGGGCGCGGTGACAGGGCTGGGCATGTGGTCTTGCAGACTTATGACCCCGCTAACCCGGTGATCAAGCTGGCGGCGACGCAGGATTATGACGCTTTTGCTGCCGGCGAGCTGGCAACCAGGCAGGAGCTGGGCTATCCTCCTTATACCGAGCTGTTAAAAATAACAGTTTTAGATAAAGAGGAGGTACGCGGCAGCAGTCTGGCGCAGCGGATCGTCAACTTTTTGCAGACACTGCAGCTGGAGCAGCCGGAACAGGAGATTTTGGTTCTGGGACCGTTCCCTGCGATCGTCGCCAAAGTGCGCGATCTGTACCGTATGAACATTCTTGTAAAATGTCCGCAGATGGAGCTGGTCAAGCGTGCCTTGTGGAACTCGGAATTTAAAGAATGCCGCAATGTCTTTTTTGACGTTGACCCGGTCAGCGTTGTTTAGAAATTGCCTGAAATTTGCTAAATATGATATAATATGAACACTTGGCGAGGTGTTTTCGAGCCTAGTGAGAATATATGCCCTTGTGGTATAATATAGGGTACGAAAAATTAAGGAGGTCCGACCGTGGCTAAATTAGAAATCATTGTTGCCGGTAACCCAGTGCTGCGGTTAAAGGCAGAAGAAGTAGCACGTATAGATAAAAAAACGGTCCGTTTGCTGAACGATATGGCGGAAACCATGTATGCGGCAGACGGCGTAGGTCTGGCTGCGCCCCAGGTGGGCGTGTCCAAACGGATAGTCGTTATCGACGTCGGCGAAGGGCTGATCGAGCTGATCAATCCTGTCATCACCAAAAGGGAAGGCTCTGTAGTTGGCGGCGAAGGCTGCCTGTCGGTGCCTAACTTTGAAGGTGAAGTAGAACGCGCCGAATATATCGAATGTGAATTTTTTGACCGTAAGGGCAAACGCATGAGGCTTGCCAGCGACGGTATTCTGGCGATCGCCGTACAGCACGAGCTGGATCATCTGGACGGGATCTTGTTTATTGACAAGGCTACCGTCCTGACACCTAAAGAAACAGCGCCTGCCGGCATCGAATAAGCCGCAGCCAAAGGAGACTAAAATGAGAATTGTATTTATGGGTACGCCCGATTTTGCCGTGGGCACTTTGCAGGCTCTGGTAGAATCAGGTAAGCACGAGATCGCTGCCGTTATCACGCAGCCCGACCGTCCCAAAGGGCGCGGGCAGAAAATGCTGATGACGCCTGTTAAAGAATACGCTTTAACGCAGGCTTTGCCTGTGTATCAGCCGGCTAAGGTCAAAACGCCCGAGTTTATCGCGCAGCTGCGGGAATTGCAGCCCGAGATCATCGTCGTTGCCGCTTTCGGCCAGCTGCTCAATCAGGAAATTTTGACGCTGCCGCCTTTAGGCTGCGTCAATGTGCACGCTTCGCTGCTGCCCAAATACCGTGGTGCGGCGCCGATCCATTATGCGATCATGCAGGGCGAAAAAGAATCCGGCGTAACGATCATGCAGATGGATATCGGCATGGATACGGGCGCTATGCTCAGTAAAGTTACTGTGCCTATCGGCAGTGAAATGACGATGGGCGAGCTGCACGACGAGCTGAAGGTCAAAGGTGCGGAGCTGTTGGTGCGGACGTTGGACGAGCTTGCCGCAGGTACGGTAGTAAAGCCTGAAGCGCAAAATGAAGCCGAGGCGACCTATGCCAGACTGCTGGACCGGGCGATGGAAAAAATCGACTGGACGCAGCCGGCAGCCAAAATACATGACCTGGTGCGGGGCTTTAACCCTGCGCCCGGAGCCTTTACCCGACTGCCAGACGGCAAGAGCCTGAAAATCTGGAAAACTGCTTTGGCAGCAGGGGCGTCTGCTTCAGCCGGCACAGTTACCGCTGTTACTAAAAAGGGCTTTATCGTAGCCTGCGGCAGCGGCGCACTGGAAGTGCTGGAAGTGCAGCCTGAATCGAAAAAACGTATGGAAGCAAAAGTTTTCTGCAATGGCCGCGGCGTAGAGCCCGGCACTGTCTTAGGTAATATCGAGGGGTAAGCAATGATTGAACTGGAAAATGTTTTTAAACCGAAAAAGAGGGTTTTTGTTTCGCTGACTTTGGCCAGCGCCGTTCTTGGCGCGATGGTCATTTATATGGCCTGGCGCGTAGCTTTGCCGGGTCTGCAGCAAATCAACGCCAAGCTGCCGGTAGTGTTCGGCGGCATCGGTATCGCCATTGCTTTAGCTTTGCTGGCCGGCGTTGCCGGTATCGTGCTGGCAATCCTGGGCGTACCTATCATGAAGATCTTTTACTTTTGGGCCTGGAAGGCTGTGAATATTTTATTCCCCTTCGCTGTTGTTTTAGGCCGCATTTTTGATATCCCGCGCAGTAAGATAGAACAATCCTTTATCGAAGTCAGCAATCATCTGGTCAAGCAGCACCGCGTCAAAGTGCCTGCCGACCGCATCATGATCCTGACTCCGCACTGTATCCAGCTGGATACCTGTGTGCATAAGATCACCCGCAATATCGAAAACTGCCGTCAGTGCGGCGGCTGCAGCGTCGGCGCTATGCTGGGGCTGGCGCATAAATACGGTATCCATATGGCGGTCGCCACAGGCGGTACCTTAGCGCGGCAAATGGTCAAACAGATCCGGCCGAAAGCTATTGTTGCCGTTGCCTGTGAGCGTGACCTGACCAGCGGTATCCAGGACGTGTTCCCGCTGCCGGTCATCGGCGTACTCAACGAGCGGCCCTTCGGGCCCTGCTTCAATACCCGCGTCGATATCAAACGTGTGGAAGCCGCGGTACTGGACTTTTTAGAAGTTGAGGAAAAGCATGGCTAACAATAAAGAAAAAAAAGCTGTGGCAAATACCCTGCCTAATGCCCGTTTAACAGCGGTGCAGGTGATAAACAGCGTTTTTACCGGCGGTGCTTACGCCAATATCGCGCTCAGCAAAGCGCTGGGCCAACAAAAATATAGTGAACAGGACAGAAGGTTCGTTACCGAGCTGGTTTACGGCACGGTGAAAGCCAAAGGCACTATCGACTGGCTGCTGCAGCAGCTGGTATCGCGGCCGCTGGGCAAAATCGAACCGCTGATTTTAAATATTTTACGGCTGGGTGTTTTCCAAATTTATTTTTTGGAACGCATACCGGCCTCTGCTGCTTGTAACGAGTCCGTTAATCTGGCGAAGAAATTCGGGCATGACGGCATCGTAAAATTTGTGAATGGCGTACTGCGGGGCGCGGTACGCAGCAAAGAAAATATCGTTTATCCCGATGCTGAAAAAGACCCCAAACAGTATTTGGCGCTAAAGGAATTTCACCCGGACTGGCTGGTAAAACGCTGGCTCAAGCAATTCGGCTTTGAAGGGGCGCAGGCGTTGTGCCGCTTTGATAACGAGCCGCCGCCGCTGACCTTGCGGGTAAACACTTTAGTGACCGACCGTAAAACCCTGCTGGCGAATTTGCTGGAGGACGGTTTTGCAGCCGAACCTTCACGGTGGTGCAGGGACGGTATCGTCTGCACCAGGATTCCGTCTCTTGGCGTACTGTTCAGCAAATATAACGATATGTTTTATGTGCAGGACGAAAGCTCGATGCTGGTAGCGCCGGTTCTGGCGCCGCAGCCGGGACAGACCGTGATCGACGTGTGCAGCGCGCCGGGCGGTAAAACTACCCATCTGGCGCAGCTGATGCAAAACCAGGGCCTTATTTACGCTACTGATATCCATGAGCATAAAATCAAGCTGATCGAAGAAAACAGCAGGCGTTTGGGCATCACTATCATTCAGCCGTCGGTGCACGACGCGGCCGAGTTCAAGCCTGAGTGGGAGGGGCTGGCCGACTGCGTGCTGGTCGACGCTCCCTGTTCGGGGCTGGGCGTACTGCGCCGCCGTGCCGAAGCGCGCTGGACCAAAACTAAAGCGGCCCTCAAAACCTTCCCGCCGCTGCAGCGCGAGATTCTGCGCAACGCCGCACGCTACGTTAAACCGGGCGGCAGGCTGGTCTATAGTACCTGCACTTTAGAGCAGGCCGAAAACCACTACATTCCCGCCGAATTTTTAGAAAACAATCCCAACTGGCAGTATGCCGGTTTTCAGCACCCGCTGACAGGTGAAACTGTGGACGAGCTGCAGCTGCTGCCGCAGCGTGACGGTACCGATGGTTTCTATATCTGCGCTTTGGTGCGTAAGGAGTAAATCGTGAAAAAAGAGCTGTTTGGCTTATCCTTAAGTGAATTACAGGAACTTCTGGTCGCCGCCGGACTGAAAAAATTCCGTGCGGCCCAGGTCTATCAATGGTTATATCAAAAATCCGTCACTGCTTTTGACCAGATGCGTAACCTTTCCAAAGCAGACATCGCGGTTTTGGAAGCAAACTTTACGATCCTGCCGCAGCAGCTTAAAATATTGCGCGAACAGGTATCTCAGGACGACCTGACCCGCAAGGTGCTGCTGGAATTTCCTGACGGCAATTCGGTCGAGACGGTGCTGATGCACCACGACTATGGTTACAGCGTCTGCGTATCCAGCCAGGTGGGCTGCGATATGGGCTGCGCCTTTTGTGCCAGCGGCCTCAACGGCTGCGTGCGCAACCTGACAGCCGCCGAGATTTTGGCGCAGGTCTATCTTTTTAACAGCATGCTGGTCCGGGAAGGCAAACAGGTCAGCCGCGTCGTCGTTATGGGCAGCGGTGAGCCGATGCTCAACTTTGACGCCGTTATCGGCGCCTTGCAGTTCCTGCACCAGGAAAATACCCTGTATATGAGCTACCGCAATATGACGATCTCGACCTGCGGCATCATTCCCGGTATCGAAAAACTGGCGGCGCTGGGACTGCCCATCAATCTGGCGATCTCGCTGCACGCAGCCGAGCCCGACCTCAGGACCGAGCTGATGCCGGTCAACAAAGGCTTTCCTTTTCAGGACGTTATCCAGGCTGCCGAAGCCTATGTGGGGCACACCGGCAGGCAGGTGACCTATGAATATATCCTGATCGCCGGCAAAAACGACAGCCCTGTAGCAGCCGAGCTGCTGGCTAATCATCTGCGCTTCAAGCACGCCAGCGTCAATCTGATCCCGGCAAATCCAGTGCCCGAAAAAGGCTATGCGCGCCCAACCAAAAAAGTGGTCGAAGCCTTTTTAAAGGTACTGCAAAAACATAAAATCAACGCTACCGTCCGCAAGGAAATGGGCAAGGACATCGACGCCGCCTGCGGACAGCTGCGCGCCAGCTTTGCCCAGGAGCAGCAGGCGTAAAGGCAGCGGCGTTATCAGTGAGAAAAACAGATATAAGCTATAAAGTAAGGAGGTTCGCCAATGTTCGTTATCAGTAAAACCCATGTGGGCATGGTAAGAACGGTCAACGAAGACGCTTTGTTGACAATAGGACCTGAGCTTTTTGCACTTGCCGACGGTATGGGCGGTTATGCTGCCGGAGATACCGCCAGTAAGGAAGCCCTGCAGGTTTTGCAGCAGGAAGCAGAAAAATTCAAACCGCTTACAGGAGCGGAGCTGTGCGCAGCTATGAGGTCAGCCGTACAGCAGGCCAACGCGCATATCCGCCGCATGGCGCAGACTGAAGAAAAATATCATGATATGGGTACGACGCTGGTGGCGGTCTATCTGGCAGCCGACGGTAAAGCCTATGCGGCTAACGTGGGCGACAGCAGACTGTATACTTGGCGCGAAGGCGTTTTACAGCAGATCACCCGTGACCATTCCTACGTCGCCGAGCTGCTGGCCAGCGGCGAGATCACAGCGCAGGAGGCCTTTAAGCATCCGCAGAAAAATATTATCCTGCGGGCTGTGGGCGCCGAAGACGAGCTGGAAGTAGACTGTTTTACCATAGAATTGACTGAAGCTACGAAGCTGCTTTTGTGCAGCGACGGTTTGAGCGATATGGTGGCTGACAGCCAGATCAGTGCGATATTGCAGGAACATCAGACAGCGGCAGCTGCCGAAGCGCTGCTGGAAGCAGCTTTAGACAACGGCGGGCGGGATAATGTTTCGCTGATCCTGATCGACCTGACACCGGCAGAGGAGGATAAAAGATCATGACAGATATGATAGGAAAAATTTTACATAACCGTTATAAGATCCTGCGTCCTGTCGGTGTCGGCGGTATGGCAGAGGTTTATCTGGCGCAGGATATGCTGCTGGACAGGGAAGTCGCCGTCAAAATACTGCGCGCCCAGTTCAATAACGATAAAAGCCTGCTCGAGCAGTTCCGCCGCGAGGCTCAGTCTGCCGCGCGCCTGATCCATCCTTCTATCGTCAATATTTTTGACGTCTGCGAAGAAAACAGCCTGTATTTTATCGTGATGGAATATGTGGACGGCAGAACGCTGAAAAGTATCTTAGAGGAACAGGGCCCGCTCAAACCCTTCTGGGCCGTGCATATCGCCTGCGAACTGGCGGCTGCGCTGCAGCACGCCCATAACCGCAATATCATTCATTGCGACATCAAGCCGCATAATATCCTTATCAATAAAAGCATGACCCCTAAAATCGCCGATTTCGGCATCGCACGCATGGTCACCAGCCAGACGATGGTCTATACCTCGTCGGTAATAGGCTCGGTGCACTATCTGTCGCCTGAACAGGCCGGAGGCTGCCCTGTAACGGCGCAGTCCGACATCTATTCGCTGGGCATCGTGCTGTATGAAATGCTGACCGGGCACGTGCCTTTTGACGGCAAAACCGCCGTCGCCGTGGCGATGATGCACCTTGAAAAAACGCCGCCACCGCTGAAAAGCTATGACCCCGAGCTGCCTGATTCGCTGCAGGAGGTTATCGACAAGGCGCTGGCCAAAGACCCGGCTGACCGCTATGCGACCGCCGAAGAAATGTGGCAGGACCTGTATAACATCAAAACTAAAATGCTGCAGGAAAGCGTAGAAGAAGATTATGCCGAAATGCTGGGCATCACGGCGATCTCGAAAAACGAACTGGCAGAGCCTACCGGAAAGATCTACGACTGGGCTGAGGATACTGAGGAAGGCGCTCCTGAAGAAACCATCATCATGAAACCGGCCTTCAATAAAAGCACTGACGAGATCGTGCAGGAGGCGGCCGCCGTCAACAGACGGGAACGCCGCAATAAATATATCAAGCTGTTCGCGCTGGTCGCGATCCTATCTGCCGTCTTTTTGCTGGTTGGCAACGTCTTCAGCCGCAAAACTGTCGATGTGCCCAACGTCATCGGCAAATCGGTAGTGGAAGCGCAGAAAACCCTGGAAAAATCGGGCTTTACTGTCAAGCTGGACGAAGAATACGACGAAAAGGTGACCCCCGGCTACGTTATCAAACAGGAGCCGGAAGGCATCAGCAAACGCAAGGAAGGCAGCGAGATCACCCTGGTAGTCAGCAAAGGCCTGGAAATGCTGGAAATGCCGGATCTGATCGGGCGGAAGCTGGATAATGCTAAAAAACTTTTAAGCGATCTGGGGTATGAAACCGGCATCGTCACCTATAAATTTGTGGCAGGCAAGCCGGCCGAAACCGTTTTGGAACAGGCCCCGAAAGCTAAAATAAGACCCCGAAAGGCTCGAAGGTAGACCTGGTCGTATGCCGCGACCCCAAAGACATGACTATGCCCGACGTGATGGGCAATACTTTAGACGATGCTAAAAAAGCCCTGACGGAACTGGGGATCATGGATATTACCGTGCGCTATGTGTCAAGCGGCAGCCGGGAAGGCACGATAGTTGGCCTGGAGCCGCCTGTCGGCTCAAAATTTGCCAATGACGGCAAAGTCGTGCTGCAGGTATCCTCCGGCAGTCATCCGCAAAGCGTCAATAAATATGCCGAATTTGTTGTGCCGCAGGGCAGCGGCACGCAGGACGTGCAGATCATCCTGATCGACGACAATGGTCAGCGCACCGTTTACCAGGGCGCGCAGAAAGCAGGCGTACGCATCCGCCAGAAGGTAGAAGTTACCGGCAGCGGCAAAGTACAGTTCTTCTGCAATAATAAAATGGTCGAGGAGAAAAATCTGTGAGTATCGGCCAGGGAAGAATCATCAAAACCTATAACGGTTATTACTATGTCGACAGCGGCAATGGCGAGCTTGTCACCTGCAAGGTCAAGGGCAAGCTCAAGCAGATCCGCTTTTCGCTCTGCACCGGCGACATGATCGAATTTGAAACCAATCATAACGGCGAGAGCATGATCACCAGGATATTGCCGCGGCGTAATTTTATGCTGCGCCCAACGATCGCCAACGTCGATCTGATCATCGTTGCTTTTGCCTGCGTCAACCCTGATTTCAGCTACCTGTTGGCCGATAAGCTGCTGGTACTGGCAGAGCAGGCGGGTATCCCGGCTATTATCTGCCTGAATAAAATCGATCTGGCGCCGGCTGGCTTTGTGGAAGAGGTCAAAGCAGTATATGCAAAGATCGGCTATGAAGTATTTGCTGTTTCCGCCCGGCAGGGAACTAATATCGCAGCCCTGAAAGAGCGGTTATACGGTAAAATAACAGTCTTTGCCGGGCCCTCCGGCGTAGGCAAGTCATCGACGCTCAACGCTATCGAACCGGGTATGCAGCTGGTCACAGGCAGCGTCAGCGAAAAAATAGGGCGGGGCAGGCACACCACACGCTTTGCCCACCTGCTGCCCTTTGCCGGCGGCTATATGGCTGATACGCCTGGTTTTGGCAACTTGAACCTGGAAGAACTGGACGACAAAAAGCTGGCATCGTGCTTCCGCGAATTTGCCGATTTTGAACAGGGCTGCAAGTTTACGCCCTGCACCCATACGCACGAACCGGTCTGCGGCGTCAAGGACGCGCTGGCGGCAGGCGAGATAGCGCCGTCGCGTTATGAATCGTACCTGACTATTTTAGAAGAAATAAAATCCAAAAAGGAAAAGGACGGAAGAAAATGATCAAAGTAGCGCCTTCAATCTTATCTGCCGATTTTGCTTATCTGGCAGACGAAATCAAAAAAATCGAAACTGCCGGAGCTGACTGGGTACATATCGACGTGATGGACGGCGCCTTTGTGCCGAACCTGACCTTTGGCGCGCCTGTCGTGCAAAAGATCCGTAAGGTCACAGGCCTCTTTTTTGACTGTCACCTGATGGTCAATAATCCTGAGCAATATATCGACGATTTCGCTGCTGCCGGAGCCGATATGATAGTTGTGCATGCCGAAGCTACCAAGCATCTGCACCGCTGCGTGCAATATATCAAAAACAAAGGCCTGCAGGCAGGTGTGGCGCTGAACCCGGCTTCGCCCCTGTGCCTGGTAGAAGAAATTTTGCCCGAGTTGGATATGGTGCTTTTGATGAGCGTCAACCCCGGCTTTGGCGGGCAAAGCTTCATTGAAACTACAGTGCCCAAAATCTCCCGGCTGCGGAAAATGATCGATGACGCAGGCCTGAACGTGGAGATCCAGGTAGACGGCGGCATCAACGATAAAACCTCTAAATTAGTCCGCGAAGCAGGCGCTACCGTGCTGGTAGCAGGCTCATATGTTTACGGAGCTGCTGATACCAAAGCAGCTATCGCCAGCTTAAAAGAGTGATTGGTATGAAACACTGTTTTATGTGTAAAGGAATGCTAGAAGATAAAGCAACGACTTTTATGGCTGATTTAGGTAATTGTATCGTCATTATTAAAAATGTACCATCACAGGTTTGCATGCAGTGTGGAGAGATTTCCTATAGTGACGAAGTTGCCGTTGAATTGGAACGAATCAGTAATTCGCTTAAGCAATCAGTTACAGAAATTGCAATTATTGATTTTACTAAGGCTGCTTAAAGCAACAGTTAAATCAGTTGAGTAAATTTAAAATATCTGTAATTTAAAATACCGCTATGAAGTATACTTCATAGCGGTATTTATGTTATTTATTATTCAGGATGCGCAGCAGTAGACGCAGCCAGTTCAGTAAACTCCTGGTTTTATTATTGATCGCAA
>ENA-OWPN01002332-OWPN01002332.1-human-gut-metagenome-genome-assembly--contig:-NODE-2332-length-12020-cov-3.455412_pt1 | contig 12020 bp, 9 predicted proteins | sample MGYA00248266_ERZ651850 | MGnify/ENA primary metagenome ERZ651850 (study PRJEB26924, sample SAMEA4378296) | human gut metagenome | biome: human gut; feature: human-associated habitat; material: faeces... | reverse complement strand
AAGGTTATTCCTTACACTCTTATATACGAAAGGAAATGTTGAAATTCCTAAAAAATCATCTAATTGTTTACTTATTGCTTTGTTATTGAGAGATAATCTTAAAAATGCACTTTATTTTCATAACGTGAGTACGATAAGATGGATACATGATATTTTCCATGTTCCACAATCTGGATAATATCTGCCCGTATTATAACAGCTTGTATTCCTATGAGTGCCTGAAGTGAAAAGCAGAAAGCCTGTGAAAAAATTGAAAAATATCGTATAATAAAAGAAATAAACAAAATGATAGAAATATCCTGTACACCCTGACATGATGAGGAGTTGTTCATATGATCAATTTGGATGAGGTACTGACATTTACCGAGGCTGCAATGAAATGGGGATTGGCCGATGGTAAAACGATACGCAAGGCGGTGGAACGCGGACGATTTGAGGCGTATGAAATAAAAAAGAGCGGTAATGTGTGGCTGACAACGTATGAAGCAATGCAGCGCGTTTTCGGCGAGCCCAAAGCTATAACGACTATACTGTACTATACAGATCTTTATGAGAATACAAGAGAGCGCCTGGATCAGTTTTTTGAAAATGCAAGATGTAGGCTGCAACAGGGAGAAATGGTTTCTATCGTGGAAAGCAGAGAGCATCCAACGCGCATTATATGTATTCTGAAAAGTCAGGAAGAGCTTGCAGGGATGAAACACAGACTTCAGTATTTCATGCGATAACAATTTAAGGAAAATCTATATGCATGATTTTGTCCATACATAAGCAATGGATATGCAGCTGTATTTCACAGCTTATAAGAAGATTCAGAAGGAAAAATAATTCTGATGTACCCAATGTATCAGAATTAGTAAGCAAAACAGTATGAGCTTATGATGTGACTTTATAAACTCATACCGTTTTTGTATTTCGTATTCTCAGCATACTACTTATCCGAATTTATGTTTAATTAGCAGCCGCACCTGAATATATGCATACACAGCTGCATATGCCAGCAGCTGCAGACAGTAGAGGAAAACCTGTCTCATCAATACCTGATCCCAGCTGGCACTTTCCACACTGATATCCGCAACCGGAGGAAACAGCCAGGCTGCAATGGCAGGGAGCTGCAGATCTCTGATGAGGGCAGAGAAGGTAAGTGTGAGAATGAGTAAAAGGCAGGCAAGCGGCAGAGCGAGCTTCTGATTGGAGATGATACGCGGATGCAGCAGGGAAATCATTGTTCCTCCACATATCCCGGTGCATATATGCAATAGATAATAGCCGATAAACATGTTGATTCGTAAAGGGGAAACTGCATAACCGCGGCCGTAATATACATAATACAGAAACGGAATCAGCAGAATGATAGCACTTAGCGCAAGATCACAGAGAAGAAAGAAGATCAGACGACTGCTATAGTACAAATGCTCATTTCTTCCGCTCTGCAATATGAGAATCTGTTCCTCCAGGGCATCCTGCTTTTGCAGAGAATGCACGATCCATCCCATCACCGCGAAGGATAACAGTATTGTCGCACCAAAGCTGTTATACAGATTGAGGTTTTTCTCATTATAGAAAACACCGCAGAATACAACGGTAAACACCAGTGGCATGACCAGCTGTGTAGAGGTCAGTGTCCTGCGTATGTAATAGCGGTTCAGCTCAATAATTGTTTTCATGATACAGCTCCTCCAGATGCCATCCCTGCTGTAGATACTTCTGTATGCAGGCATCGCTTTCCTCTTTTGTACAAACGATATGTTCCAGCTTGCCATATCTGCTGAATTTCATTATCACCTGATTGTTGAAAGCAGTCTGTGCGCTTCTGTGCAGTACCCCATCCCGCAGCTCATAGACGATGTCCGCAAGCTGTTGTATCATACGCTGTTCATGTACGGCCATAACAATACAGACATCCTTTTTCTTAAATTCCTTGATCAATTCTGCAAATACCTGCTGAGATGCGATATCCTGACCATTCAGTGGCTCATCCATAATCAAAACATCCGGCAGCTTCAGCAGCGCCTGCAATACGGCAACCTTCTGCAGACTACCCTTAGACAGGTATTTCATTGGTGTCTTTGAAAGCTCCTCTAAATGAAATTTATGAAAATATTCGCGTAGGACAGCCTGAACGATATCACGATCGATTCCCTGTATCGCTCCCATACGCATGAGAAACTCCTGTGCATTCATACCGGTGGTGAAAAAATGATCGGGAATATACTGGAGCTCTGCATCCTTCAGCTCAACCTCTCCGCTGTCTGCACGCAGAAATCCAGTAATGATATTCAACAGGGTGCTTTTTCCGCAGCCGTTATGACCACATATGGCTATACAGCTTCCAGGCAGTAAATCCATGGATATATCACGTAATACCATATGATTTCCAAACGATTTCTGTAAATGTCTAAGTTGCATGCAATTCCTTCTTTCCATGTACTGTACTACCGTTATGATAGCACAAAGCAGGCATCTTGGTGTATAAAAAGAAAGGGAAACGGATTTTTTTGATTCCTTATGCTAATAGAATATCTCTATTTGTAATCAAAAGGTTTCATTCTGAAAGCATGAGTTTAATATCATCCTGATATAAATATACTATTTCCGCTATGGAAATGGGAATACGCTTTTTTCCTTTATCAAAAATCTAAAGGTGTTGATCCAAAGGACTTGATATTCGAAAAGACTGCTGTTTGACAGAATTCTCATAGTATAACAGAAAAAACCAGGAATTTTTACCGTATCCTGGTCTTCTTTTTATATGGCAGTATTTTCTGGCTGCTATTGTACTAGAGCGGCCTTATCATGCGATGTGTTTATATGAACGAACATGTACGTATCCGTTTTTGATGAGTTGATAGGGACAGGAAACCTTCCTCAACAGACGGTTATGGTTTGATATAGGTAACATAGGTAAGGGAAAGTGTTCCTGTGATTGTCAGTTCGCCATAATGGCATGGAACAAATACAGTCTCTCCACCTTTGATGTACGTATCTTGAATTGTGCCTTCGCCTTCGATACAGGTTAGAAAATAGAATTCCTCGCGCTTGTAGGTGCCGGATTCCGCAACATCGATTCGTCCGCACGTATATAACCCGGGTTCATTGTGCAGCTCATGGATCTCACAGCCTTTGGTAGTCCATGCTTTCTGTAGAGCTGGTTTTCTTTCCGCATCCGGAATATTGACACATTCAATAACCTTTTCCTGATGAAGGACACGCGGTTTTCCTGTTTTAGGATCGAGCATTGTACGGTCATAATCATACAGACGGTATGTTAAATCAGCATTTTGTGAAAATTCAAAGAAAGTCAGCCCCGCACCCAATGCATGCAGGGTACCAAATGGCATGTCAAGAAAATCTCCTGCTTTTACGGGAATATAACGTAATAGCTGATCCCATCGCTGTTCCTCTACGAGGCTTTGAAACTCTCTCCGTGTCCGTGCAAAATGTCCGAATACAACGCTGCCCTCTCCATCGAGGACATAGACGCCATCCGGTTTTCCAAGTCTGCCGTCATGTGCCAAGGCATAGGCGTTATCCGGATGTATCTGAACAGACATCGGTGCCCGTGTACAGGACATGGCGGCACGTACCGGCATGATTTCTGTATCGCAGTTAAATAATTCGCGATGTGTGTCATAAAAGTGAGATAAGGGCTCCTGTGTTTCTGTTACTGTACAATCCAGATGAGAGGGCATTGCGATGACATTGTAGCATTCTCCGATATTTGCCAGATTGGTTTGATAGCCATATTTTTCAATAAGCTGCTGTCCTCCCCACAATGCTTCTGTAAATACTGGTTCAATATGATATAACTGTTTCATTATCACTACCTCCTATACCTGCAGTATAAGGAAGCATCGAGGGAGAAACAAGACAAGTTTGATTATGTTTATTCATTTTTCATCAGAAAAGGAACAATGATGCAGCCTTTGTAGAATAAATCTGCATATATTTGCAGAGATGATTGAAAATGAACATTTCTTTTTGTACAATACAGAAAAGAAGGTGTTGCTATGATTTCCCTAAAACGTAGAGAGCTGATTGAAGAATTGCTGCTGATACAGGATACGGTCACTGTGGCAGAGCTTGTTGATTATCTACAGGTTTCTACTGCGACCATTCGACGAGATTTGCTGATTATGGAAAAAGAGGGACTTCTGATTCGGATGCATGGCGGTATCCGCAGGAAAGAAAAGGGAAGCAGAGTCAGTGAAATAGGTGAATTACCTGCCAGACAGAAGCTGGATTTACGTGCTGCTGAAAAGTTGAGGATTGCGCGTTATGCAGCCTCCTTCATACAGGATGGCGAATGTATCTTCATTGACAGCGGAACAACTCCTGCCTATATCTATGATTTCATAAGACATAAAAGCATACTGATTGTTACTAATAATTTATTGCTGATTGGGAATATCCGCTCAACGGATCATGCCAGAGTAATTCTTGGTGCAGGTGATTATAATTCGCAGCACCATCTGGTAGATGGACAGTTATTTCTTGATGTGCTTATGCAGTTTAATTTTCAGCATGCATTTATCGGTGTCAGCGGATATGACTGTTTAACACATACTCTGACATGTACTTCGTTAAATGCTTCCAGTATTAAAAAGCATGCCATGCGGCAAAGCCTGCATACGTATGTCGTTGCCGACAGCAGTAAACGAACGGAGAAGGGGATTGTGACCTTTGCGAAAACCGAGGAGGTAACTGCTATTCTGACAACAGCATGCGGTGACATACAGGATGTAAAGAATCTGATTAGCTGTTAAACAGGCTTTACAGGCATTTTTATTGAAAAATACTTCACGTATCTTTTCATAAATCTCATGTTTGCCTTAGGACGGTGCTGCTTGTAAATCTAATGTCTAGGCGATGATTATTATATTCTTTTAAGTTTATTTAAAAAGTGATAGAATTTTACCAATGCTATATATGCTTCACAAGCCGTATGTTCATGATTTGTAATATTCAAACAATGCAGAAATTTCTATTCCTTGCAGATTTTGGAAGTTTACCAGAATGCCTCCTATTCAAAGGGATTTACAAACCGATAACAGCTATACGATCACTTACTGTAAAGCTATCCTTTCATTACAATAAAAAAGGAACAGTTTACCTGCTCCCATACTAATGCTCACTGATATCCTTCATTTTCTGAAGACCGAAGATAATGGCCCCTCCGATGATGAACCAGAGAATTTCAAAGGTTTCCAAGCTTAACGGTGCCTGCGGGGTCTCCAGGGTCTGTGGTCCCATGATGATGGCATAAAAGGAACCTAACATCATTCCGATAATCAAAAATACCATGACGCTGCGATGCTTGTCCAGCGCAAATTTTATCAGACGCACAACCGTAATCACACCGGTGATGATACCAAGACCGAATACAATCAGAATAGGCAGATAGGAAAAATCAAAGCCCATCAATGCCTTAATGGCAGAAATAACCGGTACATACAGACCAAAAATCAATAGCAGTGTAGAACCGCTGATGCCGGGAAGCACCATTGCGGAAATTGCAAACATTGCGGATATAAAAACATAGACAATCAAGCCAATATCCAGCTGTGCCAGATTTACACTGGAGCCGCTTCCTGCGACAGGATTGAAATAGGTAATCAGTGCCACAACTGCAATACCGACAAGCAAAGCGATAATGCTGGGTGCATTGACCCTCATATTTTTCTTTTCCTCACGAATCACGATTGGTATCGCAAACAGAATGAAGCCCATAAATAATGAAGAAATTGCATATATCTGCGTGTGAAAAATGCTGGCAAGAACGGAAACAGCCATTAAAAATCCAACAATCCATCCAATCCCCAGCTTCAGCAGAAAGATGACTGCCTCTTTTTTCTGCTGCATATTGCCGCTCATCAGTGCATCCAGTGAACCGATGAATTTATCATAAAAGCCAAGCAGAAATGCTATCGTTCCTCCGGATACCCCGGGAACACTGTCTGCCAGTGCCATACAGAAGCCTCGAATAAAATTTAAAACCACTATGAAGTACCTTCCTTTCGTATCAAGGTTTATTATACTGTATATTTTTCAAAAGCCAACCGCTTTTTTATTAAATTTTCGTAAACGAAAGAGGGAAAGTCGTACTATAGTGGTTCATGAAGTACATTACAGAGAATTGAGGATATAGGCAGAAAGTATTACATCTGAGTAAAAACGGGTTTAAGGACGTAGGCAGAAGCATTGCATCGGTTCCTGCATGAAAGCAATGAAGGACGATGCTGCAAATTACAGGCAGCTTTCACAGTTCTTAAGGAGATTATAACGGATAAATAATGCGTCCTGCAGGAACCCCGCCTGCTTTTTTACATAGTATATCCAAAAAGGAGGTTGTTTCATGGCTGTTAGAATTTATGTGGATCAGGGACATAACCCGGGGAATATCAATGCGGGTGCGAGTGGGAATGGTGTTGTTGAATCTGAGGTTACCTATTGGGTTGGTATTTATCTGGCTGGCTTTTTGTTTGCGGATCCCCGCTTTGAGGTAAAGGTGTCACGTCCATTTCCTGACACGGTGCTGGGTTATGATCAGGCAAGCAGTCTGCGTGCTCGTGTGGATGAGGCGAATGCATGGCCGGCTGATTATTTCATCAGTATTCATGTGAATTCCAATCCTAATCCGGCAATCAATGGTTCTGAGGTATATGTATACCGTGAAAATTCCATAGCATATGATCTGGGTGTTGATGTACTGGAGTCCATTGTCGATCTGGTGGGGACGCGCTACAATCAGGTGCGTACCAATCCGTCTTTGTATGTCCTGCGGCGTACCGTAATGCCCGCTATTCTTGTAGAGCTGGCCTATCTTTCCAATCTGCAGGATGCAGAGAAGCTGAAAAATGATCAGTATCTGTTTGCTTTTTCCATATATATCGGCATACTGAATTATCTTGGCTATTCCTATGATTCCTTTCCGGTACGTTGATTTTAAATGTTACATTTCATGACCCCTTGTAAAATAGAGGGTATGACATGATAGAAACATGCTACGATATGACCTGTTACAGGAGCTCTATATGTCAAATGTTGATAGCTTTCTTTTATACGTATGACCTTGCTTTGAATATATAGGAACTGAAAACAGGAAAATCGTAAAAGTATATGCAAAATACTTGTGTTTAAGAGAGAAATATGCACTGATTGAGGTGTAAGAGGTTACAAGGTAAGAAATGGAAATAAAGTGGGAAAAAGTTTTAAAAAGGTTAGTATTTGGGAAGAATATAAGGTATAATTATGAATCGTTGAGAAGTGAGTGGTGAATATGGATATAAAAGAATTATGGAAGGAATATAACATTACATTAGATGAAAAAAAGCAGGAGCTAGTAAGTGAGCTGCAGCATCCTCTTTTGATAAATGGTACAACAGGGAGTGGTAAAACATTCCTTTTATTAGCCCGTAATGCATATCTGATGAAGGTGGAGGAGGTTTCACCTGCGGCTATATTAAACCTTGTGCATGATCCTGCCATCGCAAAGCGTGTGGCTAAGGATTACCGGTATCTGTATTGTGATGATGAGCAGATGCCTTCCTTTGTGGATATGCACAGCTTTGCATACCGTGTGATTCGTTTTCATGATAAAACGATGCAGCGGGAATCCTGTAAGGCCTATCGTGATATGGAAAAGGTGATTCGCCGCCTGGTTAAGGATATGTTTGCCTTGGAGCTGACTGGCTTGCAGCTGCGCCGCCTGCAGCGACAGATCAGCACATGCCGCAGTATGATGATGAGTGAGCGTGAAATAGCCGCAATCAATTTTGAAGGGATAGATTTTCCAGCTTTTATGAAGGCCTACGCGAAATTCAAGAATGATCGGAATATCTATGATCAGGATGATATCCTGTGTGAATGTGCACGCATTTTGATGAGTACGCCTGCTGTGCTTCAGACCTTTGCAGCAAGGTATCAGTATGTGCATATCGATGATGCGCAGGAGCTATCCTTTGTGGCTCATGTAATAATCAAGCTTCTGTTTTCCAGTGATGCTCAGTTAATGATGCTGGCGGATCGGGATCAGTGTCTGGATCTTGACAAGGCGGCATATCCGCAGGCACTGGACAGCTTTGCGGATACGTATACGGAAGCGCGCATTGAACGGCTGGAAGGAAACTGGCGTAATAACCAGACGATCAATGCACTGGCAAATGAATTCCTTTACAAACAGGAAGCCGGAATGCAATGCAGCAGTGAGGAAACCTGTGAGGTGAAGTTCAAAGGCTTTGCACAGCTGGAGCGCATGTATGAGTATGCGCTGCGTATGGTGGTGGAGGATGAAAGCGATATTGCTTTCCTGTATCATGATGCAGCCATGGCAATGCCTCTGCTTGAATTGTTCATGCAGCATCAGGTACCGTTTCACTTTCATGGAAGCGTTAAAAAATTTCTGCAGGAGCCGTTAGTTAAGGATCTCTGTAATATCATAGAGCTGTTGATCGATCCCAAGGATATGCGTGCCTTTTATGAGGTGTATGAAAAGCTTGGCTTTGATATATCGAAGAAGGTGCTGCTGGAGGTTGCTGAGCGTCTGCGTGATGATGAAAGCGTAGATGTTTATCAGGCTATGATGGAAAGCAGCTACCGTGCTGCCGGAAAGAAAAAGCTGGCGGCTTCTATGGAAAACATACGCATGGCTTCTACGCTGGAAACACATACGATGATTACCTTCATTATGGATAAGCTGGGTTATCGTGCCCGTTTGTTGAAAGCCAACATCCTGATGAGTGAATCCAGCTTGCTCGCCTTGCGTGTCATTGCTGCACGCTATCATGATCCTGCACAATTTCTCAATCGTCTGCGTGAGATGGGGGAATTTTTATGTGAGCCTGTGAGCCGTATACAGCTTCGCAGTGTTGCATCCGCAAGAGGGATGGAGTTCAGCCGTGTGGCATTGCTGGACTGTCTGGGATCAACCTTTCCAAGAGCAGGGTTACAGGAGGAAGAGCTGCAACTGGAACGCCGTTTGTTTTTTACAGGAATTACAAGAGCAAAGCATCAGCTGGAATTTTTCACAAGCAAGCGCTGTGATCTCACACGATTGGAAATATCACCGTTCCTGTATGAGCTGCATGCCCCTAAGGAGGAAGAAGCAAAATCTGCCGGTGAACGTCCTGTGCCACAGCCTAAAAAGCTGAAGGAGAATAATCTCAAACGCGGTATGCGCATCCGTCATGCGACACTGGGGGAAGGCCGTGTTGTGAAGATCAGTGAAGGTATGATGCATGTACAGTTTACGAGCGAGCTTAAAATTTTGAATATTCGCCACTGTATTACAAATGAGCTGATTGATCGTGCATAAGAAAAACAGCGTTCATTATATATATTGAAAAAGGGAAAGTCTGAATGGTTGTTTATAGCAATCCTATGGCTTTCTTTTTTACACCATGCTATCAGATAAATAGATCATGGCTTCTTTTGTTATGCCTTACAGAAGGCTGTCAGCTATTGAAATAACACAATATGCGGGAAATGTAACCACTCACTGTACATTCTGTTACATCACACGTTTATTGATTGAATTTTTGGAATTGTACATCACAGCTTTTTCCTGTACATTCCTTTGAAAGCGGTAAGAATCGCTTTGCAGGGAATAAAAAATGCGGTATAATTACCTATAGAAATACTATGAATTACAAGCTGGACGAATATCGGGAAGCAGGGGATACTTATGAAGGAACATGAACGGAAACAAATATCATCCTATGCACAGATCATTATGGATGAAAGTGATAATCTGGTGTATCTGTGTGATATGGATAGCTATGAGCTGCTGTATCTGAACCGCAGAGCCAGAGAAGCCTTCGGCTATTTAGGGAATGATGAAGTGTATGGCAAAAAATGCTACAGTATCCTGCAGGGGAGAGCTGCACCCTGTCCTTTTTGTACCAATCATCTGCTGAAAGAGGATGCTTTTTATGAATGGGAGCATTACAACCCACTGCTGAGAGGCTATTTTCTGATGAAGGATAAGAAGCTTTCTGTAGAGGAACGCAATGTGCGTATGGAAATAGCAGTCAATATCACAGAAAAGCAGAAGGAGACACAGGAGCTGCAAAACCGTCTGACCAATGAGGAAATGCTGGTTCGCTGTATTCATACATTGAGCGGTGTGGATGTGGATAACGCTATTTGCCGACTTCTGGAGATGGTAGGTAATTTCTATGAGGGGGAAAGAGCCTATATATTTGAATTTGATAATGAACACAAGCTGTTATCCAATACGTATGAATGGTGTGCGGAAGGAATTGTGCCCCAGCAGAGCAAGCTGCAGAGGCTGCCTCTTTCCATCATCGAACGCTGGATGCAGTATTTTGAAAAAAATGGGGAGTTTTATATCAATTCCCTGCAGGCATCTGTCCATCCGGATTCATCGGAGCATGCCATTTTGAGTATGCAAAGCATTGATTCACTGATTGCGGCGTGTCTGAAAAAGGATCATGAAATCACAGGCTTTATCGGTGTGGATAATCCAAAGCACAATATGAATGATCTTACTCTGCTGTCCTCGCTGACATATTTTGTGAAGAATGATCTGGAAAAGCGTCATATGCTGCTGCAGCTTGAGCGCATGAGCTATGTGGATCTGCTGACGGGATTGTATAACAGAAACCGCTATAACTGTGTCTTGCAGGAAATGGAAGATGATCATCCTGATTCACTTGGGGTTGTGTATGTGGATATGAACGGACTAAAGGAGCTCAATGACAGCTATGGACATGATTATGGTGATTTCATGATTCAGGAAACAGCCCGTATACTGCTTCAGATATTTGACAAGGATGCGTACCGTATTGGCGGGGATGAGTTTATCATACTGTGCCGTGATGTAAGTGAACAGACTTTCCACAGCCGCATTGATGCATTGCATCAGCTTCTAAAGCAGCATCAGAATATTAATGTATCCATTGGCTTCTTCTGGAATGCAGGAGATTTTGATATCCGCCATGAAATTGCACGAGCCGATGAACGTATGTATATTGAAAAGCAGGAATATTATGATTCCATGACTTCCCGGCGGTACGATAATCATGCATTGATGGCAAGAAATCTGTTAAAGGAAATTCAAGAGGGCAGATTTGAGGTATATCTGCAGCCAAAGTTTGAAATTCAGACAAACCGTCTGATTGGTGCGGAGGCACTGGTACGTAAGCGGGAGGCAGACGGAAAGCTGCATCGTCCGGCTCAGTTTTTACAGATGTATGAAGAAGAAAACATCATCCGCCATATTGATTTTTTTGTGCTGGAAACAGCCTGTAAAACACTGCAGTCCTGGAAAAAACAGAATTTGCAGGAGTTGAAGCTGTCCGTTAATATTTCACGAATAACGCTGCAGGAGTATAAAGTGGTAGATAAAATTCACGATATTTGTAAGAAATACAGCATATCCCCCTCCCTGGTGGATATTGAAATTACGGAGCATCATTCCCGTGAAATGGAACAGATTATACGTTCCGTAGAGCAGGAGCTGATGAAGCAGGGATTTACTGTCGTTTTGGATGATTTTGGTGCGCAGTTCGCAAATCTTGCCAGTCAAACGGAGTTTCGCTCTCACAAGCTGAAGGTGGATCGCAGTCTTGTAGGCAATATGGAGAATAATCAGGAGAGCAAATCCATAGTGCATCATACAATTGATATGTGTCATGAGCTGGAGAATACCTCTGTAATTGCAGAGGGAATCGAAAATAAGGCACAGCTCGATATTCTGGAGGAATTTGCGTGTGAATATGGACAGGGATATTATTTTTCAGAGCCGCTGAGTATTGAGGAGTTTAGAAAACAATATTTATAATAGCAGCCGCTGATGATAAGCCTGCAAACATTGTCAGTAGGAAAGTTGGTAGCTTGGCTAATAGCTGCCGATTAAGTGAAATGAAACGATCAAAGTACTTCGTTAGGAAGCAGGAAAAAAGCAGATGTTGACTTGTGAAGGTTCTTTCTCACTTTAAGGTAGAAGGAAGGAATATGAGATACAAAAGGATTGATGAGCATTGATTATTTTGTATTTC
>ENA-OWPN01002330-OWPN01002330.1-human-gut-metagenome-genome-assembly--contig:-NODE-2330-length-12028-cov-5.457279_pt1 | contig 12028 bp, 5 predicted proteins | sample MGYA00248266_ERZ651850 | MGnify/ENA primary metagenome ERZ651850 (study PRJEB26924, sample SAMEA4378296) | human gut metagenome | biome: human gut; feature: human-associated habitat; material: faeces... | reverse complement strand
ACGATAGATCTTTGCATGAGTATTTTCAAGTGGGCTAATTTTCGAAGTACAAAATCCGGCATAAAGCTTCATACCCAACTTGACATTGTTACCCAAATTCCAAAGATGGTCCACATAACAGAAGCTCGCACTCACGATATCAACGCAATGGATATCATTGAATATGAACCTCAAGCAGGATATATATTTGATCGTGGGTACTGGGATTTGAGCCGTCTCTATCACATCAATCAAGTCAACGCTTTCTTTGTAATCAGAGAAAAGAGACGACCTGAGTATGCCGTAGAAACGTGTGTTGATATTGAAAGCAATAGTAACGTACTTAAAGACGAGTCCGTTAGGTTTATTGGAGAACACAATGCAAAGAATTATCCGGATAGAATCCGAAGAATAGTAGCTTATATCCCTGATTTGGATAGGATATTCACATTCTATACCAACAACTTCATCCTCTCGTCCGAACAGATAGTATTCCTTTACAAAAACAGATGGCAGGTGGAACTTCTTCAAGTGGATAAAACAACACCTGCGTGTCACTACTTTTTGGGGACAATCTGAGAATGCCGTAAGGATACAAATATATGTGGCTATCTGCACTTATTGCCTGATTGCGATTGTTGAACATGAAATGAAAATCGGACGCAATATCTACGAAGTCATGAGAATAATCGGAAGTTCGCTCTTGGTAAAAGGGGATATGAAAGACTTGTTCTTCCCCGTGGAGGACGAACCTGCTCCAATAACAAATTGTCAATTGACTTTTTATTTTGAATTCGATTAACATAACTTAAGAGACACTAGTGATATTTTTTCTTGTTTTGTATTAACCAAAAGAACGCTCTATTAAATGCAAAAATACAGAGTATTTCTATAATTGCCAAAACAATTGTTAGGGAAAAAGGAATAGCAAACAAGCTTTTCAAACGAAGAACAATGCTGTGCATATTAGTTTTTAAATCATCCCTTGCCTTTGGAGAAAAGCTAGATGGACTGCAAAATATGGATAATGTCCAGTGTCTACTTTCTCTATCATTGCAGAATTTTGGTAAAATCGTTTATTGCTTTGACTTCTTATTTTCGATTATCGCTCCAAATCTATTGCAATACCAACAAATTTAAGTGAGTCTAGTAATTAAGTCATTTATCAATACATGGAAAGAAATGTATCCATCTTGGATTTTTTGTTTACTGTGCATTGTGATTGCACAGAATTGCGCTATCTTTACAAAAGATTATAAACCAATTGATTTTTAGAACATGGTTAATATATGCAATAGTGAACAGCATGTTGTTTTGATGAGGATTTTGGATGCTCGTAACAGACCGTCCATAACCCCAGATATGCCCCTTTGGAAACTTAAATTAACCGAGGAAGAATATACAAACTTAAAGGAGACTCTTATCCAAAATGCGTATCGATTAGAAGATTTTGGAATAGAGGCGGCCTTGTGTTACGCTGAATGGTGGAGAAGAGACTATAATGGAGGAATTCCTTCCAGAGAAGATGTTGCAGTCGGATTAGGACTGCCTCATTATTGTTGGGAGCAACTATATAAAGCTGCACGTCATGGGCTTAAAAGTCATGGATTTGCATTTATTCACTCTCTCAAGGGGAATGAATATTTTAGAACTTTACTAAATCAAGGAGGTCTTCCTGTAAATTACATAAAGAACGGAACTAATCTTAGCGGGTTTTCACGTTTTCTCATTGGATTGGTTGAAGAATTGTCTTCAATAAATATTGATTGGGATGATAATAATATAGATTTAATCAAGAATTTTAATTGTATAGCTTATCTTGGGAAAGCGTTCAAAAATGACAATATTTACGATGTTTCATTACAGATTGCTCATGCAATCATATCCGAAGAAGACCGCTGGCTACCATATGATGATACGGATTCCTCTTTGTCGGAACTGACTAAATCCTTAAAAAGAGAATACCGGCGAGTTAAGAGTGAACATAGAACCAAACCACTTTCTCTAAGTTGGAAACTTCGTTTGACCTCAAGTAAAACTGCAAATCTTTTTGTCAATTTAAATATAGTAAAAGAGATTTCATCAAAATCTATTGAAGGTCTAAACTATCAATCGTGCTACACCTTCGATGTGTTTGTCTCTGGTATACTTGTTGGAAAATATGTAAGAAAATCCCTAGTTAAAGATGACAAAGGAGAGGTTATCGGTGCGATATATTCTCGTATAACTGTTGGCGTAGCAAATGATATAAAGTGGAGTGGAGAACCTGTAGTTGAAGTTAAGATCAGGTGTGACAACGATGACAGATTGTTTCCAACTTTATGTGGTAGTTATCCTCCGAATTTTGAATGCCCTCAGGTTTTCCAAATGCTTGATGATAATGTATATTCTTTGAAATCGACAGCGAATGCTGAAAATAATATAGCTGTTTTCTCTACTAATTGGAAGTGTGATGGTAGTCACAATCTATTACTAAATGGAGAACTTTATTCGGCGATTAAGTTTACTGATAAAGTAGATTTACACAATTGCATGTCGAATGAGGATATAACCATAACCAATGAGTTCACGCCTTATAGCGCTGAATTCAGAGGTACATATATACAATGGGTAGAGCAATCCAATTTTAAGTTATTGACTCGCATTCCAGTAATAAGCGTTTTTGACCAAACTGGCACTAGAGTCGGGAATATCAAGCCTAAATATCGTGTTCATAATAGTAAGGCTGAGTGGCGGAATTTGTCCAATTCATGCCTTTTGCCATTTGGGCTTGTTGATATCAAGGTTGAATTTCCTGACAATAAATACGTGATGGAAACATTTTATTTCATAGACGATATGACATTTGTCTCTCGCAACGAAACAATGTTTTCCACAGAGCTACACCTATATTCTCGCCATGTTATCTCTGCAAAAGTTGATGAATGCGAAAACTTATCTGTTGAAATGACGGATAAAAATACCTGGAGGATTTCCAGAGATGCCTGTGCTTCTAAATATTCTCCTACGTGTAATTTGAAAATAATTGCCGAGAATAATCCTCCTTTGAAAGTATCTGTTGTAGCACCGTTTGAGGGTATAGTAATATCTGATTTGGAAGGGAAAATTGTGCCATCGGGAAAAATCATATCTTATGATAACCTGAGATATTTTAATATAATCAGTCATGGACAGTCTGGTATGATAGATGTAACTTACAAATCTGATAAAATAAAGGATGACAATACAATCAAGCATCTTAAGAGTCCAGTAATTGAAGGTATAGTTCCATTATCCGATTATCGTGATTTGTTTGCAAGAATGTTTCAATTATATGGTGCAAATACTTTTGACCGTAGTAGTTCCATAGAACTAAAAATATGTGACAAACGCATCTATATAAGAAAATTTGTTCTTGATAGTGAGTTGAGTTCAGATAAAATTCGAATCACAGATTATACCAGCGAAGACACTTCCGATTTCATATATGACGGTGATGTATATGCATTGCCGGTTTCAGAAAATATAAAACCAGCTGAATTAGTGCAGATAAAGCTTGAGCCGTATAATCGACAAATGAACTTGTTTACAATTCCTGATGAGCTTTTGAATTCGGAAGCAATTCTTTTCTCTGGTCCCGAAAGTTCGCGCAGGCTTGTTCCTAAGTATTACAATTTTGAACAAGAAGATTACAGTTCGGAAGTACGTGGAGAGATGTCTGCTGCTAACACAATACTTTGGAGTGAAAGGCTTTGCAAGGATGATGTTTTTGCCGGCGAGTATTGGGCAAAGACAGTAAAAGCATTCCGTATTATTTCAGAATTTAATCTTCCATTTACCACATATAATGCTTTCAAAGCTATTGGTTGTGAACCTAAATTATTGGTTAACTTAATATTAGCTTGTTGGATTAATGGCGCTTCCGATGTTCTCATTCAAGAAATTGACCGTTTTGAAGATGAATTAAACATTGCAGTACATTGGATTCCGCACACTGTGTGGGGAGAATGTATTGAGAGTTTCATACGTTCGCTTCCTCCAACACTCATTAATATAATGAATACAAAATTAGGTGAGATTACAGAACTGATAAATGCACTTTTCAACGCTACATTATCTGCAGAAGTTGCGTCTGAACTTACCCAATATGTTGCGGGAGGGAATATCGGAAATGCCAGGATTTTCTCAAGAGCGGACATAAATCAATTTAAATCAGAAATACATGGGTGTACAGATAACAATATAGACCTACCTCTAACCCGATTTGTACTTCAAAATAAATATTATGTAGATCAAGAGATGCACAAGTCCTATCGTGTAATGATTGAGTCCGCAATGTGTGCTGCGGAAAACTTCGCACAAGTAAAAAATCGCACAAATCTTTTTTTATTGGAAAGTCGAGACTATGCTCGTATCATTAATTTTTACCGAAAATACTTTAAAGAAACCTACAGTGAGATATTCATTGGGACAGTAAAACAAATTGTAAACAAATGAATATGAATTATTTTTCATTCTACAATAAGGCCAAGGAATTATTAATAGATTCTCTTGCCTCTCTTTGGTTCAAGGGTCAAGCCCAAGAACAAGAATATATCAAGAGGATTTTGACTAAGGATGAGCCTCTTTTTGCAGAACCTGTATTCCAATCAATATTCCCTTGGGAGGAGAGTGCCGACAGTTTTGAGGAACATTCTTCTAAACTCAGATTGTTAACTCCTTCATTTGTTAATGCACTGAGTAGCGAAGAAGTTGACAAGGATTTGAGATTTCCATTAGACAGGCATCCTTATAAGCATCAAACAGAAAGCTGGAGAACTATGCTTTCTTCTCGACCACAAACCATTGTCGTGACTACCGGAACAGGATCAGGTAAAACAGAGTGTTTTATGATACCAGTGTTGCAAGATTTGGCTAAAACCAATGAAAAAAATTGTGTTCAGGCCATATTCCTTTATCCTTTGAATGCACTGATGAAAAGCCAACAGAAACGTATTCATGCTTGGTGCAAAGCTCTTCCCGAAAAGGTTACCTATGCGATATATAATGGAGAAACCGACAAAGAAAATCGGTCTGACAGATATACTGCATCTCATTATCCACAGCTCGTAACAAGGCCTCAAATAAGGAAAACTCCGCCTCAGATTCTCTTTACTAATCCAACTATGCTCAACTATATGTTGGTACGAGCAGAAGACCGTGAAATCTTGGAAAAATCCAAAGGGAAGCTCAAATGGATTCTTTTAGATGAAGCACATACTTATACTGGCTCTTCAGCCGCTGAATTATCATTGCAAATCCGTCGTGTACTAGATGCTTTTGGCGTAACTATTGATCAAGTGAATTTTGCTGTAACATCAGCGACTATCGGGGATGAAAGTGACCCCAAAACGACGATAAAGCTAAAAACTTTTGTGTCTCAACTCACTGGAAAACCATTTGAAGATATAAAAATAATTAGTGGCAAGCGCATTATTCCAGAACTAAACAAGGGAATTGCAGAAGATCAATTGTCCAAAATAAACAAAAAGTTTAGTATCGAATTGAGTTATTCTGATATTGAGAAGTTGAGAAAAAAGCTTAACTCTTCGCCGGTATTGAAAGCAAAGGAAATCGGTCGTATGCTTGATAAAGGAATTGGGAAAAATGTGGATACCTCATTGGAAATAATAGATGCTCTCGGGGAAAAAGTGAAAGGTATAAACAAAGGAGGCGGCCTTGGAGCTTTATTGCCAACACGTGCTCATTTATTTGTTAGATCGATAAGTGGAGTGTATGTTTGCACCAATCCCGATTGTCAGCGTCATAAGGAATATAGATTGTCGATAGGAAGTCTGACAACATATCAAAATATGAATTGTCCAGTTTGTAAATCAAAGATGCTGGAACTTGCTACATGTTCGTCTTGCGGCTCTCCCATTATAGTGGGTGAAACAAGCACAACTAAGGGATTTAGGATGCACACCAATGTAATTGATCTTGACAAGAGTCTTTTCTATGAGCAAAAGGAAGATCTCATTGATTTGGAAGATATGGGAAATATAGAAGATGTTGAGCAAAATGAGGCGGATGGCTTTTCTCGCTTCTTTTTCGCCATTCCGAAGAAAGCATGTCTAAGGAAAAATGCGAATAGAACATATCACATCTTCAATCATCGGAATGGTAAAATAGAACTAGTCCCTGAAGACAATAGAAGCAACAAGTGTTTTGCTTCTTTAAAAAGTGAAGAAAGTATTCCTGTAATATATCAATCTCTTCGACACTCAGGAGATAATCACGTTCTTTGTCCTCATTGTGGCAATAATCTCAGCGAGTTTAAAAACCTTGATTATCTCAGAATAAGTGCTACTCAAATTGGACGTACTTTAGCAACATTGCTTCTTGATAATGCTGAACCCATTGACAGTAATGACGCAGACGTTGTATATGAAGGCCGAAAGTATATAACATTTACCGATAGCCGTCAAGGGTCTGCACGTTCTGCGATGGGACTTAATCAGGATGTAGAACGTTCATGGATTCGAGCTTCCATTTTTCATAAACTTGCCGACATGCGTTTGAATGATGTGAAACCTGGTGGTCTGACTCCTGATGAGGAAGCAGAATACAATGCATATCTGAGTATTCGGGAACATCTTCCGACCTTACTTTTTGAAAAATTTAAACGACTTGAAGAAAAAAAGAATGGCACACCAGTAATCCCCAATCCAGAGGAGGTGTCATGGGGGCAAATAAGCCAGTCTCTTGAAAATGACTCAAATTTCAAGAAGTTGTATGAACATGTTGATAAAGCACGTGGCAGAAAAAATTTCAAGAATGCAACGGACTATCTGAAAGCACTTCTTGTCGACCAATTCGGATGGATTCCTAAACGGGCGAACTCATTGGAAACGATGGGATTCGTACGTCTTGTCTATCCAGCACTTAAAAATGCGAAATGCCCAGCACTCATTCAGAAAAGATGTACAGACACCGACTGGCAGAATTTTCTCAAGATTTGTATGGATTATGTCATTCGTGGAGGTCGTCATTATATGCTTTCTGGAGCTTATAAAGATTACCTTACACAAAATAAGTACTGTTCTCCTATATATCCTTCAAATTCAGAACTGAGGAAGAATGGGAGCCCTGTATCGAAATGGTTTAAAGTCAATGTAAGTTCAAAAGGGATTAATGAGAATCAGAATAGACTCGTTCTTCTTCTATGTGCAGTTCTAGGTTATGATGATATTTCTCAAATCAATCAGATAAAGATTGCTGACATCAACTCAATGCTTGATGCCGCATGGGATTTTCTGAGACAAAATGTTCTTGAAGCAACAGATGTAGAAAATCAAGGATATATGCTCGATCTCATGGGGGATAAAGTTAAGCTGCAACTTATCGAAAAAGGTTATCTCTGTCCTGTTGACAATGTTATTATAGATGCACCGTTCTGTGGCTATAGCCCAAGAATGAACGGTTACATCGGTCGTGAAAATTTCGATAGATTCAAAATCAAGACGGAGTTTGTAAATCCGCTTTTCCCATTCAAGTCTGCGGATCAGACAGAAAAGAATGTCATGGAATGGATTGAGAAGAACTTCTTTGAACAAAAGGCTGCTGGTGTGTTCGGGGTTATGAACTCCAGAGTATTTGCTTCAAAACCGATTTTTATATCAGCTGAACATTCTGCTCAGCAATCGTCAGAAGATCTTGACCGATACGAAAGAGAGTTTAATGAGGGGAAAATCAATATTCTTTCTTGCTCAACAACAATGGAGATGGGGGTTGATATTGGTGGTATTACAGAAGTCGTCATGAATAATGTGCCGCCAAAATCATCAAACTACCTTCAGCGTACGGGACGTGCAGGACGAAGAAATGAAACTAAAGCCTTGGCTTTAACTGTTTGTGCTCCCAATCCTATTGGAACTCATACATGGAACAATCCAGATTATCCGATTACACATGTAACAGAAACTCCGTTGTTAAAATTGGAAAGCCGTCAGTTGATTCAACGTCATGTTAATGCGATGGTATTCGCATCCTTTGTAGCAGATCAAGGGGGAATCAGGGTTACGGCAACTCTTAGGGACTTTTTTGTCACGGCAGAAGGGATGTCTTTCTTTGATAAGTTTCTAAATTATATTGATAGTGTAATCAGCGGAAAGGTTGAACGTCTTCAAGAACCATATTCAAAATTAATCAAGGGAACAAGTCTTGCTCAGATAACATTGGCGGATGCCGCACAAGTAGTCAAGAAAGACATAGTTGCTGTTTACAATGTCTTTGATGCTCATAAAGGAGCTCTTGCAAAGGCGATTGAATCTCTGAAGAATGAATCAGGAACGACCAATGCTATCAAAGCTATAGAGAAACAAGAGGAAAATCTTTTAAAGACCTCGATGTTGTCATATCTTGCTGAAAATTCTTTTCTGCCAAGTGCAGGTTTACCCTTAGGACTAGTTGAGTGTCTGCTAGGTGGTAAGGAAAAGGTTGACGGTAACTCACCGACATTGCATATAAGTCAGGCCATCTCCTCTTATGCTCCCGGTAATCCAGTAGTGAAAAACGAATGGGTCTATGAGCCCAATGGTATTCGTCTGAAGACAAAATACGATGACAGCACTTCAAGGTATATCATACAAAATTGCACTCATTGTGGTTATACAACTATTATCTATGGAAGTGCTAAGACGGATTGTCCCAAGTGCGGTCGGCATGGAACTATGCATGGCATAAAGGACATCTCACTATCGACAGATCAGCGTTTTACAGAGGTCGTTGAACCTGCTGCATTCTCCGTAGCATGGGATTCGACCCCGACACGAAAAATGGACTCTCTCGGCAGTATGAATTTCATTCAGCCTATTTTGCTTGAAATGGATGCCTGGCTTCTGAAGACAAATTCTGCAAAAATGTCTATCCGCTGTTCAACGCCAAGGTCTGAGATTCTCTTTTATAATAAAGGAACGAGTGGGTATGGATATGCTTTCTGTCCTTATTGCGGTAGAATGAAATCAGAAAAATCACCAGACTCCACAGAGCGGATGCTGTCGCACCATAAACATCTTCTAGCTTCGACCTCTTGTCCTGGTGGCGAAAATGACGGTGCTGCAGTAAGACGTCATGTGTTGTTGGTCGGAAGATACCAGACTGACTTTGTTGAGATCAAGTTTTATGACAAGGACAACAATCTGGTAGAAGACACAGAGACACTCTATTCTCTCGGCGTGATTCTTAGCCGTAAACTCACGGAGCTGCTCGGAGTCAACGATGGAGAGATTGAATTCGGCTATGATGGCATAAATCATTCTATTTTCATATATGATACTGCTCTCGGTGGTGCAGGTTATTCATTACTCTTCCGAGAATATAAAGATGAAGTCCTAAAAATGGCTTTGGAGACTCTTGAAAGATGCGACTGTGAACGGTCTTGCACGAAGTGCCTTATAGATCGCAGATCGCAATGGTATACGAACTATCTTAACCGACCCAAGGCTCTAGAATGGTTAAGACAGGAAGTCAAGGCCCGTGTTGCCCCAAAGGAAATTATTTATTTAATGCCTGATTCTCATGCTGTGACATCAGACATCACGACCGAGTTTTATCAGCTCACACGGAACAAGGACATCTCTGGTATCAGAATATTTGTCGACGACAACATTTCTCAATGGGATGCGGAAACATTCCCATTTAAAAAAATTCTCACAGAACTATCTCTAGAAGGAGTTGACGTTGCCTTTATACTGCCAAGCGTACCAGATGTAAAATCGCTCTCGTCAGCTGACAGTGCAACTTTAATTGCGGAGGTATTTAAAACCAACTTTAAATGTCTTGAAAACACACTGCCGACAGGATTATTTCCGTTGATGGTCGTGATTATGAATGACGGAATCGTCAAAACATACTTTGGGAAAAATATTGATACATCCTATTCTAAGAATTGGGGAAGTGGAGATGTATTCATAACCACACAGCCAAATTCATTGTCCTATGCCGACATAAATAGAATGCAACTGTTGAGCGCCTTTTCATCGGACGATTCTTCCTTTATGTTCGAATATAGAATAAGAGAACACAGCTCGTTGGGTCGTTTTTTTGATTCTCTGAAAGCTCCGGAAACTGGTAATTGGAATAGAATAATATCTAACCTACGAGGCAAGGCTGTTTCTATTGAATATTCTGATAGATACCTAAAAACGCCCTTAGGCTGTATGCTTTTGGCAAAAATGATTTCCAGTCTGAAGAATGAAGCAGACTTAGTTTTGGTATCAATTAAGGTTATCGTCACAAATATCGTCTCAATTAATGACTCAGATGTGGCAGTAAATGCTATAAAAGATTTTGCCAACGGTAAGAAGAGAAATCATTTCCTGAAGGATGCTATATTTGAACTGACCGGAATAGAACCGGAGATTCAAGATACAGGTTATGTTGAGCATGAACGGTGTCTGACGGTTAAAGCGGATAATGCAGAGGTCTGTATACGTCCAGATGCAGGTATAGCAAAAGGATGGGCACCATTTGGAAGAGATAACGCTGAATGCACCGACCGCGATTTCAGAGAAGATTGGAATATAGATCTCGAACTGTTCAATAAACAGCAGATAGGAAACGGAATACTTTACACCATCTCATATAAGCAACTCTAACAATGTCAGAAAATAGAAACGCTCAGTATCGTTATCAAGTGCTGGACAGATGCTTCAGTGACTGGAATAAGAAATATACTATCGAAGATCTCCTTGAAATAGTCAACAATCATCTTTATGAATTGGAAGGTTCGGACTCTACCATCAAGTTGCGTCAGTTACGAGGTGACCTAAATGCCATAAGAAAGATGCTACCCGATAACATCTATCTTGATGCCAAACCATTTGGAGGAAAGAAATGCTACTACAGATATTCTGAGCCAAACTATTCAATCTACCAGAATGGTCTATCGGTTACCGAGGTTAACTCTTTACGCTCGATAATTGAAATGCTTAGTAAATATCGTGGAGTTACTGGTAATGCTTGGCTTGAAGATGTTATCTCCAATCTAGAACTTCGTTTTGGAGTAAAATCGGATAGAGAAAATCTTATTTCATTTCAGTGTAACTCATGTTTAAAAGGGCTTGAATACCTTTCAACTCTCATAGACGCAACAATCAATCACCAGCCCCTCGAAGTAAGCTACACAACACACGCAGGCATTAGTTCAACGAATGTGCTTCATCCATATTATATGAAACAATATAATAACAGATGGTTCATATTCGGACGTATTAATGGGAGAGATTATATTGTCAACCGAGCCCTTGACCGAATTGAAGGGATAAGTAGAAGTGATGTACCATTCTGTAAAAATGACCTTGTGGATTTTAACTCTTACTTTGATGATATTGTAGGGGTATCGGTGCCTTATGAAGTACAGGAAGCCGAAACAATTATTTTGCAATTTAGTTCAGAACGATTTAAATACATTGTTTCAAAGCCACTGCACACCTCACAGGAAATTATTGATGAATACAAGTGCATAGTTACCATCAAAGTAATACCAACACGAGAACTTGACCAATTAATTCTAGCTTTTGGACCTGATGTTGAAGTCCTAGCTCCAGATAAATACAGAATGAGCATTAAGACTAAAATTGAGAAATGTCTCAACAAATATCGCTCTGTGCATTGCGATTGCATATAAAATTATACTTTTATAATAAACAGATATAACAGAGCAGATATTAACCAACATTATATGGAACGTGATAGTGTGCAAAATATTAAAATTGAACATTCTAAAAGAAAAGGCGTATCAAGCTTTGTATTGAGTAATGATACGCCTCTTTTAAGAGTCCTTTAAATCTACTCTTCAAAAAGCGAAAGTATATAAAATCTGATATATTTTTATCTGATTACGAATTTTGTATAGAAGATTGATTATACATATACACTCTTTATCTACGGCAGTATTATGGCTTTTTCATTTAAATATCCCATCTTTCAGGGAAGTATTAGTATTAAATGAAAGAGCTATATGGCTGTATAGTTCATTCGAAGAAATGCACCTTTTACACTTTGAGGTTTGGTTGTAGCTTTGCGGCAG
>ENA-OWPN01002321-OWPN01002321.1-human-gut-metagenome-genome-assembly--contig:-NODE-2321-length-12069-cov-3.646413_pt1 | contig 12069 bp, 8 predicted proteins | sample MGYA00248266_ERZ651850 | MGnify/ENA primary metagenome ERZ651850 (study PRJEB26924, sample SAMEA4378296) | human gut metagenome | biome: human gut; feature: human-associated habitat; material: faeces... | reverse complement strand
CACGATAGACAGATGTCTTTCGGTGATCGTCTTTCCCCTGCTTTGGATATAGCAGTGGGTAAATGGTTCACGCCGGATGTTGGTGTTCGAGTGATGTATAGTGGACTCTCTATTAAAGGTGCTACTCAAGGTGGTCCGCATTCTAATGGTAAACCTATCAGTGGTAAGCCTCAAACAGGGTATTGGCTGACAGAACAGAAGTTTGACTTCTTTAATCTTCATGGTGATGTCATGTTTAATCTTTCCAATTTGTTTTGCGGTTACAATGAGAATCGTTTTTGGAATTGTAGTCCCTATATAGGATTGGGTTGGATGAGAACTTGGGAAGATCCTAGTTCCAATGAGGTGAGTGCCAATTTGGGTATTTTGAATTCTTTCCGTATTTCTTCTGCATTTGACCTCAATGTAGATGTTCGTGGCGTGATGGTAAATGATCGTTTTGATGGTGAAGTAGGTGGTCGTAAAGAAGAAGGACTTTTATCTGCTACCGTAGGGATAACTTATAAATTTCCCAAACGTAATTGGAATCGTAACCGTACGGTTGTGATGTATGATAACAATGCTTTGAACGAACTGCGTGAAAAGATGGCTGCAATGAGCGCGGAGAATGCCCGTCTTCAGCAAGCTATTGCAGCAGGTAATAAATCTGAGGCTGAAACCATTGTTCGTAAGATGGAAGTGGCTGCACCTAATTTGGTGACATTTGGTATGGGCAAGAGTGAACTGAGTCGTGAAAGCCGTGTGAATCTCGGGTTCTTGGCTAAAGTTATCAAAACTACAGATCCGAATGCAATTTATACCATTACAGGCTATGCCGATGCCGGAACTGGAACGGATGCTGTCAACAATCGTTTGAGTCGGGAGCGTGCACAAGCTGTTTATGATTGCCTTGTGAACGAATACGGTATTCCTGCCTCTCAACTTCGTATAGAGCATAAAGGTGGAGTGGATAATATGTTTTATGACGACCCGCGTCTGAGTCGTGCGGTGATAACACGCAATGAGTAATTAAAGAATATGTAATGGCAATTATGAACGAGAAAAAAATGGAAAAAGGAAGTTATGAAGCTCCTGTAATAAAGAAGCAACAAGTGATTTTGGAACAGGCTATTGCTGCCGGTTCCCGTCCAATAAGTACTGATTATGGAACACTAGTGCATGAATGGACTGATGAGGAGATTGATGATAATATAGTTCTTCAGTTGTAATAATCTTCTTCGATGAAATAAATGTATTAATTTATAAACTCATTAGAAAACAAAATGAAAAGACATAATTTATTCAACTTGTTATTTGGAGGCCTGTTGTTTGCAGGTGCTTTTCTATCTTCCTGTAGCGATAATGACTTGAAAGAAGAAAATATATCCGGAGTCCGTATGCTGACCTTTGATGTCGGTTCAGGCTTTGACGAAAGTGCGGATGAACAGGGACGTTCCCTTCCCGAAAAAAACGATACTATTTATCAAGATCTAGGTAATGGAATGAAGATTGAAGCTGTAATAGAAGAGGATAAAACCGGAAACTCCCGTGGTTACGAACAGGTCTCTAATGGAGTAGCGGTCTTGGCTATTGTATATAATATAGCTACCAATAGGGTTCATTCAGTACAAAATTTGATGGTAAATAGTGGAAGGCTGACTTGTATGGTTCCTGACGACCGCAATGTGAAGATTGTATTTTATTCATATAATACATCAACAACTCCCACAACTTCTTTAGTCGAGAATGATCCTATCACAACGTTCGATACAGCTAATAGTGCGATTCTTTTTGGAAAAGATGTTATGCGGGCTGAATCTATAGAGGTCACTCCCCTGACTACGTCTTTAGGTACAGTTATATTCAAGCATATGTTTCCAAAAATCAGGACGGTAATGACTGCTAATAAAAAGTTTACGCATTTTATCGTGATGATAGATGATGGTAGTGCACGCAGGCATGCTGCTATCAATGTTGTTTTGGGAACAGTGACACCCGATGAAGATCCTGTGGGAGTCCTAATGCATGGCTATGGCACAGGATCAACTACTGTAACCTCAGATTTTGAGTTTTTTATTCCTGTAGATACAGAGTCACATTTGTTGAGCTTTACCCAGGTCGACCATACAGCTGTATATGTACCTTCAATACCCTTAAATAAGAGATTTGAGAGCGGTCATAGTTATACACTTAAGGTGACTCTCAAAAAATAAAGAGAGAAAATTATACTACAATTAGTTTTCTAATGAAAGATTCTGCATGGATTGATTATAATTCTGTGTAGGATCTTTCTTCTTTACTATACGCTTTTGTTCTTTGTGTTATTGTTCAAAAAAGCTTCCGGTTCATACTCTTTTAGAAGAAAATATCTATATTTGTATCGGCTAAAATCTAATAACAATCAATATCGAATCATATGAAAAACAAGCAAATAATACTGTGTGCATTCTTATTATTATGTCCTTTCTTGCTCTATGGACAGCAATCATCTTCTGTTGCATCAACGTCTTGTGCTAATAATCAAGGTTATATCCAGCATCCGTGGCAGGGGAAAAAAGTGGGATATATAGGAGATTCCATCACTGATCCTAACTGCTATGGAAATGAGATAAAAAAATATTGGGATTTCCTGAAAGAATGGCTGGGCATCACTCCTTATGTATATGGCGTAAGTGGCAGGCAGTGGAATGATGTACCCCGACAGGCAGAGAAATTGAAAGAAGAACATGGAACAGAAGTTGATGCCATTATTGTCTTGATGGGAACAAACGATTTTAATAATGGAGTGCCTATAGGAGAATGGTTTATCGAGAAAGAAGAACAAGTGATGGCAGCGCGTGGTGAAGTTAAGAAGTTAGTAACTCGCAAAAGGCGTACTTTCATTATGACGAATGATACCTATAAAGGGCGTATTAATATAGGAATGGACAAACTCAAGAAACTCTTCCCCGATAAACAGATTGTATTGCTGACTCCATTACATCGCTCTTTGGCCGATTTTGGTGAAAAGAATGTGCAGCCGGATGAAAGCTATCAGAATAGTTGCGGAGAATACATAGATGCCTATGTACAAGCCATAAAGGAAGCAGGTAATCTGTGGGGAGTTCCTGTGATAGATTTTAATTCGGTAACCGGAATGAATCCTATGATAGAGGAACAGCTCATTTATTTCCATGATTCAAGCTTTGATCGTCTACATCCCAATACTACAGGACAGGAACGCATGGCGCGTACATTAATGTATCAATTACTTTCATTGCCGGCAGTGTTTTAAAAATGAATATCCGTATTTGAGAAATTTTAGTGAACCGCCTGATAATCAGCTTGAATGTGTCTGTTAGATATAGCTTTTCTAATAATACAGGCATAAAAAAAGGAGCACCGCTGTACTCCAACCTTTGTTAACCTTAAATCTAATACTATGAAAAACACAGTGCAAAGGTACGAACTCTAATTAAATTTGCAAATAAAACAACTGAAAAAGTATGTTTTCTAACATTTATTTAGTGATCTGCCTCCTTCTTTTATTCTTTTTAGATCTTATGTTAAAAAACAATCCTTTCATGCAGTCTTTTTGCCGATTGCTTATCTTTATCTAAGTATAGGTAACAGATATGGAGATTAGAGAACTGGTGGCTTTGTGTAAAAGTGGAGATGAACGAGCTTTGGGCTTGCTTTATAAGACATATTCTCAAAAAATGATGAGAATATGTCTTCACTATACACCGAGTCGGGAAATTGCAGAGGATTTGCTTCATGATGGTTTTATTGTCATCTTCACTTCCATTCATTCGTTGCGTGACCCCGAAAAGTTGGAATTCTGGATGGGGAGAATTATAAAAAACATAGCATTGAGGTATATCAATCAAAACAATCTTGTTACCACGGTACGGCTGTCTGAACTTTCGGATGATGAATTGCCGGAAGAAGAGGACTTTCTTTCACCGGATTTTATTCCTTATAGCACTTTGCTTTCTATGATAGATCGTCTGCCGGAAGGTTATGGAAATATTTTCAGACTATCGGTTCTGGAAGGTCTTTCCCATAAAGAAATAGCTGCTTTATTGGATATTGCTCCTCATTCTTCTTCTTCCCAGCTATCGAGGGCAAAAAGTTTATTGAAGAAAATGATTGCTGATTACCGAATGTCCATTATCCTGTTTATCGGAGTTCTGATTCCTGTTTTTTATGGATATTTGTTCAGACACAGCAAAACGATAGAAAAGAAGGTGCAAAGTGTGCCGGGGAGACGATCTATTTTCCCTTCTGAACAGAGTGTGCCTTCGGAACCTGTGCAGGCATTGACTCCTGCAAGCCCTTCTGCGGCTGCCACGCCTTCTGAAGAAATAGGTTGTCCTGAAGTTGCGGCAAGATTATCATTACTGCGAGATTCACAGATAGCGGAGATACCAGTTTCTGTCGAAAGGAAGGATACAGTAAATCCTTCATCTTCTATACAATCACTTGTGGCGGAAGTCTCCTTCCCTGTGTTTAGTCGTCCTTCCGCCTCCGGACATTCCAAATGGAAATTTATGTTACTCGGTTCTGTCGGTTCACAATTAGCCCGAAATCTGTATAAATGGATTGCAACTCCTCAGGCAGAGGGGGTTGCTTCGGACTTCCCCCAACAGGTGAATACTTGGGAAGAATATTATGCTTATTTGAATGCCCGCAGTGAGGCGGGGTTGCCAGCAGATTCACTCGCCCTGATGGAAGTGGCGGGAAATAATAACGGGGACATTGTAGAACACCAGCGTCACTATGCTCCTATAACTCTCGGATTGTCTATGAATAAAAAGATAAATGACCGTTGGAGTTTGGAAACCGGATTGCAATATACTTACTTAAAGTCGACTTTTACTACCGGAAATCAATTTGCTATTGAGGAAATGCAGAAACTGCACTACATCGGCATTCCACTCAAAGTTTCTTATCGTTTGGCGGATTATAAGAATTTCTCTTTCTATTCTACAGTGGGTGCACAAGTGGACATTCCCTTGAAAGGGACATTGAATACATATCATGTGACGGACAGTATTTCTATGCCAATGGGACATCGGTCTTTGGGAGTACCCTGGCAATTCTCTGTTAATGGAGGGGTGGGGGTGCAATATAACTTCTCTTCTTCGGTCGGTATTTATGCCGAACCCTCTGTTCATTACTATATTCCTGACGGAAGTAACATAAAGACTATCCGGAAGGAGCATCCTGTTACATTCTCCATTCCTGTGGGACTGCGTATCTCTTGGTAATTTTATTCATCTGTTTTTCATCTTTTTTGCATATAAAACCGTATCTTTGCTGCCACTTTAGCAAAAGGATAAAAAACGAATGGTTTCAGTAGACAATTTAAAAGTAGAATTTGGAGTAACACCTCTCTTTGAGGATGTATCATATGTTATCAATAAGAGAGATCGTATTGCGCTGGTCGGGAAGAACGGCGCCGGTAAATCTACTATGCTAAAAATATTGGCTGGGCTGCAAGCGCCAACTTCGGGAACGGTATCCGTACCGCGTGATGTATCCATCGGCTATCTGCCCCAGGTAATGATTCTGAGCGATGTGCATACCGTGATGGAGGAAGCCGAGATGGCATTTGAGCATATCTTCGAATTACAAGCCAGCTTGGAGAAGATGAATCAGGAATTGGCAGACCGTACGGATTATGATTCCGAGGGTTACCATAAACTGATTGAAAAGTTTACGCATGACAATGAACGCTACCTGATGATGGGTGGCACTAACTATAAAGCGGAAATAGAACGCACTTTGATAGGATTGGGATTCTGCCGAGAAGATTTTAATCGTCCCACTTCCGAATTTAGTGGAGGCTGGCGTATGCGTATCGAACTAGCCAAACTGTTGCTGCGCCGCCCCGATGTCTTGCTGCTGGACGAACCTACCAACCACTTGGATATTGAAAGTATCCAGTGGCTGGAAAACTTCTTGAAAGTAAGTGCCGGAGCAGTCGTCTTGGTGAGTCACGACCGCGCCTTTATTAATAATGTAACCAATCGTACCATTGAAATATCCTGCGGACACATCTATGATTATAAAGTAGCCTATGATGAATTTGTAGTCTTGCGCAAAGAACGTCGTGAACAGCAACTCCGCGCTTACGAAAACCAGCAGAAGCAAATTCAGGATACGGAAGAATTTATAGAACGCTTTCGTTACAAAGCCACCAAGTCCGTACAGGTGCAAAGCCGCATCAAGCAACTGGAAAAGATTGTTCCCATTGAAATAGATGATGAAGATAATTCTGCTTTGCGACTGAAATTCCCGCCCGCTATGCGTTCCGGCAACTATCCGGTGATTTGTGATGGGGTGAAGAAAGCATATGGTAACCATGTGGTATTCCATGATGTGACACTGACCATTAATCGTGGTGAGAAGGTAGCCTTTGTAGGAAAGAACGGTGAAGGTAAGTCTACTTTGGTAAAATGTATCATGGACGAAATCCCATACGAAGGGAAACTGACCATCGGGCACAACGTACAAATAGGATACTTTGCACAGAATCAGGCACAAATGCTGGATGAGAACCTTACCGTATTTGATACCATAGACTATGTGGCAAAAGGGGATATCCGATTGAAAATATGTGATATACTGGGCGCATTCATGTTTGGTGGTGAGGCATCCGACAAGAAAGTAAAAGTCCTTTCGGGAGGGGAACGCAGCCGCCTCGCCATGATAAAGCTGTTGCTGGAACCGGTGAACTTCCTGATTTTGGACGAACCTACCAACCACCTGGATATGCGTTCAAAAGATGTTTTGAAAGAAGCAATCAAAGAGTTTGACGGAACGGTGATTGTAGTATCACATGACCGTGAATTTCTGGACGGATTGGTAACCAAAGTCTATGAATTTGGTGGTGGAATAGTAAGAGAACACATCGGAGGCATCTATGACTTCCTGCAAAAGAAGAAAATAGAGAACCTGAATGAACTGCAACTCTCAACATCTCCCACAGCATCGGCAACCAAAAAGGAAGAATCCGAAACGGTAAGCGAAAACAAACTGTCATACGAAGCGCAAAAGGAACTGAACAAGAAACTTCGTAAACTGGAGAAACAAGTGGCGGATTGTGAACAGAAAATAGAGAAGCTGGAGGCACAGATAGGAGAGGTGGAAGCCCAAATGGCAACTCCCGAAGGAGCTTCGGATATGACTTTGTACGAGCAGCACCAGAAATTGAAAAAAGAATTAGACCAGGTCGTAGAAGAATGGGAAGCAGTCTCTATGGAACTGGAAGAGGGACAAAAATAAATAACTATATTTATAAGTAAACAAATGAAAGCAAGACATTATTTACCATTAGCTGCATTCTCACTGGCATTGCTGGCAGGATGTAACAGCAAGAAGGAAGCCGCTTTGACTTCAGGTATTGATTTGGCCAACCTTGACACTACAGCCATTCGTGGCACTGATTTCTATCAGTATGCATGTGGAGGATGGATGAAAAATCACCCTCTAACGGACGAATATTCACAATATGGTTCTTTCAACGAATTGGCTGAAAATAACAATAAGCAGTTGAAAGAGTTGATTACGGAACTTGCTGTGAAGGAACACACTCCGGGTAGTGTGGATCAGAAAATCGGAGATTTGTATAATATTGCCATGGACAGTGTGAAACTGAATAAAGATGGCGCTGCTCCTATTCTTCCTATGTTGCAGAAAATAGCAACCATGAAATCTTCGGCAGATGTGATGCCTATGATGGCTGAGATGATCAATGAAGGTGTAGGCAGTTATTTTGGTTTTGGTGTAGGAGCTGATGAAAAGAACAGTGCTATGAATATCTTCCAGATAGGTCAGGGCGGTATCGCTTTGGGTGAAAGGGAATATTACTTGGCTACCGACTCGGCTACGCAGAAGATTCGTGAAGAATATAAGAAACACATTGTCAAGATGTTCCAGTTGGTGGGCGACGATGAGGCTACTGCAACGAAGAAGATGCAGGATATATTGGAAATAGAAACAGCTATTGCCAAGGCATCATCCAGCAAAGCCGAATTGCGTGATCCGGAAGCTAACTACCATAAGATGACTCTGGACGAGTTCAAGAAACTGACCCCCGATATGGATTGGGATACTTACTTGAATGCCATTGGCGTTAAAGGTGTGAATGAATTAATAGTAGGACAGATTGCTCCTTTGCAGGAAGTGAACAAGCTGATTAAAACAATGCCTGTAGAAAAACAGATTGCTTACCTGCAATCCCGTTTAATCAGCAATGCAGCAAGCTATTTGAGCGACGACTTCCGCGCTGAAGCATTTAATTTCAGCGGCAAGGTAATGTCCGGAGCCAAAGAAGACCGTCCCCGTTGGAAACGTGCCATCAGCAATATAGACAACGTATTGGGTGAAGCAGTAGGACAGATGTATGTTCAGAAATACTTCCCCGCAGCAGCCAAAGAGCGTATGCAGCATTTGGTAAAGAACTTGCAGACCGCCTTGGGTGAACGCATCACCAATCTGGAATGGATGGGCGACAGCACCAAGCAGAAAGCGATTGAAAAGCTGAATGCATTCACCGTAAAGGTGGGTTATCCTGATAAATGGAAAGACTACTCTACTTTGGAAATCAAGAACGATTCTTATTGGGAGAATATGGTACGTGCCAGCCAGTGGCAATTAGCTGACGAGCTGAGCCGCATCGGCAAACCGGTAGACAAGGATGAATGGCTTATGACTCCGCAAACCGTTAATGCTTATTATAACCCTACTACCAATGAAATCTGTTTCCCGGCAGGTATCCTCCAGCCTCCTTTCTTTGATATGAATGCGGATGATGCTTTCAATTACGGAGCTATCGGAGTGGTAATCGGTCACGAAATGACTCACGGATTTGACGACCAAGGCCGTCAGTACGACAAGGAAGGTAACCTGAATGACTGGTGGACTGCAACTGATGCCGAAAACTTCAAGGAACGTGCACAGGTGATGGTTGACTTCTTTAATAATATCGAAGTATTGCCGGGCTTGCACGCCAATGGTGAAATTACATTGGGTGAAAATATAGCCGACCACGGAGGCTTGAAAGTATCTTATCAGGCATTCAAGGCTGCCACAAAAGATGCTCCTCTGCCGGTGGTAGACGGATTTACTCCCGAACAACGTTTCTTCCTGGCTTATTCTAATGTATGGGCTGCCAATACACGTGAAGAAATGATTCGTATGCTGACTCGTATGGATGTGCACTCATTGGCACAATGGCGTGTGAACGGTGCTTTGCCTCATATTCAGGAATGGTATGATGCATTTGGCATTACTGAAGGCGATTCACTCTATATCGCTCCCGAAAAACGTGTTTCTATCTGGTAAGATAAGGGCATAGATTATAATAAAAACGTGGTAAATGCTGATTATTTGGCATTTACCACGTTTTCTTTTTGGAAGTTAAATTATAAACTACTACTTTTGTCCCCGATGAAACGGAGAAGACACATAGCATGGGTATTGATGTTGATCAGCATTATTATGTTGACGGCATCCGTCTTGCCGCATCATCATCATCGGGAAATCCTTTGCCTGCAGCATGATGTGACCGTATGCGACTGTCAGTGCTCTGCACACCATCATCACCAGAAAAGTTCTTCGGATGCAAATCATACTTGCAATGCCGGGTGCGTCACTAAGTTCAAAAGTGTTACTCCGGATAAGGCGCAGGATACTATTTCTCCCGATTATTCCTTTTGTTCGCTGCTTTATACGGTAACGGATGTGCTGGACCTCACGTTACGGTTGTATGAACACAACACATTACCTTATAGTAACTATTTAGAACGACTTCATTCTACGTGCCTGCCCCACGTAAAGGGCTTGCGCGCACCTCCTTATGTTCTTGCTTAACAGATAGAAATCAACTTTTCTATCGCAACTTTGTTGCATTTCTTTTATCTCTAAATTCATATTAAACAAAGTAAGTAAGAATATTTATATCATCATGAAGAAAATTATCTTTATGGGAGTCTTGGGGTTATTCCTGTTAGGCTCTTGCAACAGCAAATCGGGACATGACCACGAAGGGCATGACCATGGAACGGAAGCGGCTCACGATCATGATCACGAAGGACATGACCACGATCATGAAGGACATAATCATGAAAGTGAAGATCACGACCACGATCAGGAAGGACATGAAGGGCATAACCATGGGGCAGAGGCTTCGGCCGGACATTCCGATGAAATCATCCTGACTCCTGAAAAGGCAAAAGCTGCCGGAGTAGAATCAGAAATCATTCAACCGAAATCATTCCGCCAAGTGATAACCACCAGCGGACAAGTACAGGCTGCGCAAGGCGATGAAAGCGTAGTGGTAGCCAATGTTGCCGGAATCGTTTCTTTCCGCCATCCGGTTACGGATGGTATGAGCATAAGCAAAGGTGCGCCCATCCTGAATATATCGGCTGATAATATGCCGGACGGTGACCCTGTAAAACGTGCCCGCATTGCTTATGAAACCACAAAGAAAGAGTATGAACGCGCTGCCAAATTGGTAGAAAACCAAATTGTATCACAGAAAGAGTTCAATACCATCAAAGAAAATTATGAGAATGCCCGCTTGGCCTATGAAGCTATCTCAAAGAATCAGACCAAGACCGGGGTTTCGGTCACTGCTCCTTTGGGCGGATACATTAAGAACTGTCTGGTACAGGAAGGGGACTATGTTTCTGTAGGACAACCTTTGGTAAGTATCACTCAGAACCGCCGCTTATTCCTTCGGGCAGATGTTTCCGAGAAATATTACGGTTACCTGCACAGCATCCAGTCTGCTAATTTTAAAACTCCTTATGACAATAAGGTATATGAGCTAGAGGATTTGAAAGGCCGTTTGCTCTCCTATGGCAAAGCATCCGGCGGTGCTTCTTTCTATGTACCTGTCACTTTTGAATTTGATAACCGTGGCGATGTAATTCCCGGATCTTATGTAGAAGTCTATTTATTATCGAATGAAATGCCCGATGTACTTTCTTTGCCGGTCGCAGCACTGACCGAGGAACAAGGCTTGTACTTTATTTATCTGCAACTGGATGAAGAAGGATACAAAAAACAGGAAGTCACTTTGGGAGCCGGCAATGGCAAGGATGTTCAGATACTCACAGGCTTGAAAGCCGGTGACAGGGTAGTAACAAAGGGAGCTTATCAAGTGAAACTGGCTTCGGCTAGCAATGCGATTCCGGCTCATAGTCATGAACACTAATCAGCCTTGCTATGCTAAATAAGATAATACATTTTTCGCTCCACAACCGCATACTGGTTCTGGTAGCATCGGTTCTGCTGCTCATCGGCGGGACATACACAGCCTTCCACACGGAAGTCGATGTATTCCCCGATTTGAACGCACCTACCGTAGTGATTATGACCGAAGCCAACGGCATGGCTGCCGAGGAAGTGGAACAACTGGTAACCTTCCCTGTAGAAACAGCCGTGAACGGTGCAACCAATGTGCGCCGCGTGCGTTCTTCCTCTACCAACGGATTCTCTGTGGTTTGGGTAGAATTTGATTGGAATACCGACATTTACTTGGCTCGTCAGATTGTCAGTGAAAAGTTATCACTGGTCAGCGAGGAACTGCCCGGCAATGTGGGCAAACCTACTATGGGCCCTCAATCTTCCATTTTGGGTGAACTGCTCATTATCGGTTTGACTTCGGATACCACTTCCATGCTCGATCTTCGCACACTGGCAGATTGGACTATTCGTCCCCGTCTGCTTTCCACAGGTGGCGTGGCACAGGTAGCGGTATTGGGTGGAGATATTAAGGAATACCAGGTATTACTTGATCCTGCCCGGATGAAACATTACAACGTCACTTTGGCGGAAGTGATGAACGTCACCCGTAACATGAACCAGAATGCCAATGGCGGAGTGATTTATGAATATGGAAATGAATACATTGTTCGTGGTGTACTTTCCAGCCATGATGTAGCACAGTTGGCTCGCTCGGTTATTAAGACAGTAGACAATGTTCCCATTACTTTGGAAGATATAGCAGATGTGCAAATCGGTTCACAGGAACCTAAGCTGGGTACTGCTTCGGAAAGAGGAAAACCTGCCGTACTGATGACTGTAACCAAG
>ENA-OWPN01002318-OWPN01002318.1-human-gut-metagenome-genome-assembly--contig:-NODE-2318-length-12080-cov-2.826694_pt1 | contig 12080 bp, 14 predicted proteins | sample MGYA00248266_ERZ651850 | MGnify/ENA primary metagenome ERZ651850 (study PRJEB26924, sample SAMEA4378296) | human gut metagenome | biome: human gut; feature: human-associated habitat; material: faeces... | reverse complement strand
GCGGGGCGGCAGCCCACCAGCGGCGCGATTTCGTCCGTACCATACCCCTCGACGTAGTGCAGCCAGACTACGATACGCAAATCGTCCGGCAGTGCGCGCACCGCCTGCCACAGTTCATCGTTTCCGTCATGTGCCGGTGCCGCAGCATCCGGTGCGGCTTCGAGCGGCGCAGTGCGCCGAAACCACGCCGACCGACGCAGATCGTTGCAGCAGTTGACTGTCACGCGCAGCAGCCACGCCTTGAGGTGCTCGTCATCACGGAAGTCGGTTGTATCGCGCAGCAGCCGCAGAAATACCTCCTGATACACATCCTCCGCATCCGCGCGCCCGCCCAGCCGGCACAGCGCCAGCCGATAGACTGCATCGCCGCAGCGCTCCATTGCATCATATAGGAATGTGTCCGAACGCAGGTTAGTTTGCATCTTGCTCCATCCTCCTTTCTGCCAACAACACGAGGGAACGAGCCGGATTGTTCCCGACCGGATGTCGTCTTTTCCTTATTTCCCGCCACATCTTACCTTTACTTTGTTAACAATGTGCAATTTCTTTCTCATCAAATAGTCATATTCAACAATAATATCTTAAATTCTACGGAAATATTGAATAAATTTCATCTTGCAGTTTTATATAAAATAACTATAATAAAGTTATCAAATGAAAGCAAAGTACATCATGAAACGGAGGTCATTCCAATGCGTAAGAAGTCTTCTTATTTTGAAGCGCTCGACCAGATGCTGTCCGATGCCTATCATGTAAACACTGCACCGTTTCACATTCGCTCTGGTTTCCTGTTCGGCCGCACTTCGCGCTGAGACAGAGCTTTAAACGATTTTCGATATTTTCAATTACCTTTTCTCTTTATACCATTCTCTTTCACGGGGCTGCCCATATGGGCAGCCCCATCTCTTTGTGTTTGCAACAAATCAAACGGGCGGCATCGAAAGATGCCGCCCGTTTTGTCTGAAAGGTTTATTTTGCAAAAAAGTCCCGCGTCTGCTTCACATTTTCGTCGATTGCCGCGCGCAGTGCCTCGGCCGATTCAAAACGTTTTTCCGGTCGCAGGAACTTGTGCAGCTCAACATGAATCATCTTGCCATACAAGTCGCCCGCAAAATCAAGCAGATGCGGTTCGATGGTCGGCGCACCGCCATCTATAAATGTCGGCTTGATGCCAATATTGGTTGCCGCAATATAGCTCTTGCCGCCCACCAGCACGCGTGTCGCGTATACGCCATAAGGCGGCAGCGCCATTTCGGGCGGCAGCGCGAGATTGACGGTCGGCACTTTCAGCACGCTTGTGCCCACACGCCGGCCATGCTCAACCACACCGGTCACGGTGTACGGATGACCGAGGAAACGTGCCGCACCCTCCATGTCGCCCTGCGAAATCAGCTGTCGGATGTAGGTCGAGGAAACCACAATTCCGTCCACCTTGATATCCTCAATGCAGTCATAGCCGATACCGGCCTTTTTGCATTCCTCTGCCATTCCCTCGGCATTTCCCTGTCCCTTATAACCGAAGCGGTTGTTGCGACCTGAAATGATCCAACGCGCACCGAACTGCCCGATGAGCATTTTGTGAATGAAATCGCGCCAGTCCATGTGCTGCATATGCTCATCAAAGTGACCGAAGATGACCTCATCCACGCCGCCGAGCGTTTTAATTTCCTCACGGCGATAGGCATTGGCCGTCAGCAGCGGCACCTGACGCCCCAGCACGACGGAATCCGGATGTACGTCAAACGTGAACACCGCGCTTGTGCCGCCAATCTGCTTTGCGCGCTCAACTGCGCGCTCCATCAGCGCCTGATGACCCAGATGGACGCCGTCAAAATAGCCCAGCGCAATCGCACGCGGCTTTTGATATTCCCGCATAGGGTTGCCCCCTTCTGAACACCTGCCCGCAGACAGGCTGTGTTATTTAAAATTCTTGTAGACAAACAGGCCCAATCCGCCCTTGTTGAGCGCACGTACCTGTCCGAGTAAGAGAAACTGCGCCTGATGGTATACGCGGCACAACGCGCTTTCGATTTCGGGCATTCCCGCCGCCTGCCGCGGAAAAACCACCGCGCCGCGCGCAATGCGTTCTGCTCCCTCGTCGGTAAGCGTCACCGCCGGATATTCGGCAAACAGACCGTCCACCGGCAGCAGCAAATCCTGTGCCTTGCCGTCCTGCATCGCCTGCTCGACCTCGGCAAACGTATGGCAGGCATCCAGCGGATACGCGCCCGCGCGCGTGCGCACCAGACTGTGCATCACCGCCAGCGTACCGAGCGATACACCCATATCATGCACCAGCGTGCGCACATAGGTGCCCTTGCTGACCGTCAGCCGCAGCATTCCTTTCTGCGCCGCCTCATCAAAGTCCGTGAGCATCATCTCATGCACAAAAATGTCACGCGCGGGCCGCTCAACCTCCTTGCCTTTGCGGGCAAGGTCATAGAGCTTTTGCCCGTTCACCTTAACCGCCGAATACATCGGCGGCACCTGCTGCTGCGCGCCCAGAAAGCGCGCTGCCGCCTGCATAACCTCATCGCGCGTTGCGGTTTTTCCGCTGCGGCGCAGTGTTTCGCCGGTCACATCCTGCGTGTCGGTTTCATAGCCGAGCGTAAAACCCGCAACATATTCTTTATCCTGCGCAGCGGCGAAATCCGCCGCTTTGGTTGCCCCGCCGACAAACACCGGCAGCACACCGGTTGCCATTGGGTCAAGCGTGCCGCCGTGACCGATACGCCGCGTGTGCAGAATGCCGCGCAGCTTGGCGACCACGTCATGCGAGGTAAAGCCCTGCGGCTTGTCCATCAGCAGGATACCGCAAAGCTCACTTTGCTGCATGATACTGCTCCCGTGCGGCCGCAAGGATAGCCGCTTTGGCCTCCTCCATGCCGCAGTCAAAGCTCGCGCCGGCCGCGCGGATGTGTCCGCCGCCGCCGCATTTCCTGCAAATGGCCGATGCATCCATCTCCTTGGTGGTGCGTACGGATACCTTGACCGTTTTATCCTTGTTTTCGGTCAGCGTAATACCGATTTGCACACCCTCAATCTGCCGTGTCAGCGACGCAATCGAATCCAAGTCATCCATGTCCGCACCTGTGCGGTCGATGTCCGCACGCCACAGCATCGCGATTGCTATCGCGCCATCCTCACAGAACTCCATCGTATCAAAAATGATGCGCTCCATCTGGAAACGCGGCATGGTCTTGGTCTCAAACAGGGCGCGATTGATTTCGCCGCCGTCGATGCCCGCGGTCAGGCATGCCGCCGCGACCGCATGCGTGTGCGCAGTCGTGTTGGAAAACTTAAAGCATCCCGTATCGGTCGAAACGCCGATATAGATACACTCGGCAATGTCGGTGGTCAGCTTCACGCCGAGCGCCATAATCACGTCATACAGCACCTCGGCGCACGCACCCGCGTCCGACCGTACCAGATTTTTCTTGCCGAAACCAATATTAGAACGGTGGTGGTCGATCACCAGATCGACCTTGCCCTTGTACTCCTCCGCTGTATCCGGAAACAGCTTTTCCTCCGCAATGTCGGTGGAAACCACAAACTGCGGCTGAAAGTCCTCCGGCGGATAACAGGGTACAATCATCGGCGCATAGCGTTTGGTGATCTCGGGATTTTGCAAGATATACGCGGTCTTGCCGATCTGCCGCAGCGCACGGCACAGCGCACCCGCACAGCCCGTGGTATCACCGTCCGGACGGCGGTGGCTCAGGATGAGGATATTATCCGCGCCTTGCAGCGCCGCGGCAGCGCCCGCAACGTCTACGGTCATTCCTCGTCCTCCCCTCCGAGCTTGCCCTCGTTTTTCAGTTCATGCAGCATTTCCGAAATGTGCGCGCCGTGGGTGATCGAGTTGTCCAGCTCGAACACCAGCTCGGGCGCGTAGCGCAGCTGCACCTTGTGGCCTACCTCGCGCCGCAGCCAGCCCGCGGCGGATTTCAGGCCCTTCATGACCTCTTTGGCCTGCTGCTCGCTGCCCAGCACCGAAATAAAGCACTTGGCATAGCGCAAGTCGTTTGTAACCTCGCAGTGCACGACCGAAACCAGACCGTTCTGCACGCGCGGGTCCTTGACGGAACGCATGGCCTCGGCCAGTGCCTTCATCACTTCTTCCGAAATGCGGTCAATTCGTGTAGACATATTTTCCTCCCTTCGGTCCGGGTCTAAGGGGGACCAGTCCCCCTTAGATACGAAACAAGTTCCGGGAGAAACTTGTTTCGATAACCCCCTCGCCCTTGCACCGCAAGGGCGGTTCGGGACACGTGTCCCGAAGCAGGGGTACAAAACCGAGGCAAAGCCCCGGTTTTGTAAAACTCTGATTGCTTCCGCACCCGCGGAAGTGCAAAAAGCCGCGACATGTGCGTGGTTTTTTGCACCAGTACGGCAAAAGTTTCGCATATCGGAACTTTTGCCGCCCGTGCTGTGTCCGTGTCCCACACGGCACAGCGCTCTCGTTTGAAAGCGTGCTTTCAAACGAAACCTTTTATTGCTTTACTTCCTCCATCACGAAGCATTCAATGATATCCTTTTCCTTGATGTCATTATAGTTCTCGATGCTCATGCCGCACTCGTAACCGGAGGCAACTTCCTTGACATCGTCCTTAAAGCGCTTGAGCGTGTTGAGATGGCCCTCATGGAATACGATACCGTCACGCACCACACGCACCTCGGCATTGCGCTGAATCTTGCCATCCTGCACATAGCAGCCGGCAACCGCGCCTGCGCCCGTAATCTTAAATACCTGACGCACTTCGGCATGACCGAGTACAACTTCCTTGAATTTCGGCTCGAGCATGCCCTTCATTGCCTGCTCCATTTCCTCAATCGCATCATAAATGACGCGGTACATGCGCATATCTACGCCCTGCTGCGCTGCCGAATCGGTAGCCGTGCGGTCGGGACGCACGTTGAAACCGACGATAATCGCACCAGATGCTGCGGCCAGCATGACGTCGGACTCGTTGATAGCACCGACCGCGCCATGAATGACCTTGACGCGCACCTCGTCGTTGGAGAGCTTCTCGAGCGAAGAGCGAATCGCCTCGACCGAACCCTGTACGTCGGCCTTGACGATGATGTTCAGCTCCTTCATCTCGCCTTCCTGAATGGAAGCGAACAGGTTGTCGAGCGTGACCTTGTGGAACTGCTTGTTGCGCTCTTCCTTTTCCTTGTCCTTGCGCTGCTCAACCAGCTCACGCGCCATCTTCTCGTCATCGACTGCGTCGAAAATATCGCCCGCGCCCGGTACTTCGGCCAGACCGATGATCTCCACCGGAACGGACGGGCCGGCTTCCTGAATCTTCTTGCCGTCATCGTTGGTCATCGCACGCACGCGGCCGACCGCCGTGCCGGCAATGACCGTATCGCCCGCATGCAGCGTGCCGTTCTGCACCAACAGCGTTGCCACCGGGCCGCGGCCCTTGTCGAGCTTGGCTTCAATGACCGTACCGTGCGCCTTGCGGTTCGGGTTGGCCTTGAGGTCGGCCATTTCCGCCGTCAGCAGCACCATTTCAAGCAGGTTTTCAATGCCCTGACCGAACTTTGCCGAAATCTGGCACACAATCGTGTCACCGCCCCACTCTTCGGGGACGATTTCGTACTCGGTCAGCTGCTGGAGCACGCGGTCCGGGTTTGCGCCCGGCTTGTCGATTTTGTTCACCGCCACAATGATCGGTACGTTGGCCGCCTTGGCGTGGTTGATGGCCTCAATGGTCTGCGGCATGACGCCATCGTCCGCCGCAACAACCAGAATGGCAATATCGGTCACCTGTGCACCGCGGGCACGCATGGATGTGAACGCCGCATGGCCGGGGGTATCCAGGAAGGTAATCGGCTTGCCATTCACCTGCACGCGGTATGCGCCGATGTGCTGGGTGATGCCGCCGGCCTCGCCCTCGGTCACCTTGGTCTTGCGGATTGCGTCGAGCAGGCTGGTCTTACCGTGGTCAACGTGACCCATAACAACGACAACCGGGTCGCGGGGCTGCAGTTCGTCCTCGCTGTCTTCGTGTTCGTCAAACAGGCGCTCCTCGATTGTGACGTGTACTTCCTTCTCGACCTTGCAGCCCATTTCCTCCGCAACGATTGCCGCGGTGTCAAAGTCGATGATCTCCGAGATGGAAGCCATCACACCCAGCTTGATGAGGCCCTTGATAACGTCTGCTGCGGTGCGCTTCATGCGGGAGGCCAGCTCGCCGACCGAAATTTCGTCCGGAATCATGACCTTGACCGGAATCTTCTTGAGTGCCGCCATCTGCTGCTGACGCTGCAGGCGCTTCATCTTCTCCTGCTCCTCCTGCCGGCGCTTGTTGCCGAAAGGCTTGGAGCGCTGGTCGGACTTCTTGGTCAGCTTCTGCTTTTTCTGGCCGCGCGATTCCATGCGTTCGGCTTTTGCGTCAACCAGCTTGTCGACATGATCATCGTACTTGGCAAGGTTAACATCGCCGGTACCGCGAGTGTCGATACGGTGCACCTGCTTGACCTTGGTGCTGGTCGGCTGGGCCGGCTTCTCACTTTCCGCATTGGTTTCCTTCGCGGCGCCCGCTTCCTTCTTGGCCTCCGGTGCCGGCTGCTCCTTTGCCGGCTTCTCTGCCTGCTCCGCCTTGGCGGACGCGCCGGACGATGCCTGACTGTTGAGCACCTGCTCCAGATCGGCAACCTGATGGTGCTGCGTCATATATTCAAAAATGACGCTCAGTTCCTCATCGCCGAGCACCTGCATATGATTTTTAGGCGTGGTACAGTACTCGGTCAGGATTTCCGTAATCTCCTTGGTGGATGCACCGAAATCTTTGGCGACCTCGTGTACGCGATATTTATTCTCTATTGCCATGGGCAACTCCTCCTAACACTGTTCTTCGATGCAGCCGTACAGACTGCATCGAGCGGGGACGCACCGCGTGAGACACGGATGCATCCGAAGCTGCGCAAAGTTCCGATGCGCGAAACTTTGCTCCGCTCTGGTATCCCATGCGCCGACAAAGCCGGTGTATGGGATGAAAATCACCGCTCTGCTTTGCTGTGCGGGGATTTTCTATTGACGACGCGCTTTGCGCGTTTGTTTTCGCCGGGTTTTCGTTGCGAGGCCGGACGGCTGCCTGCGCCGGATGGACGCGCGTGACGTTTGCCGGTTGCGCCGCGCTGTGAAACAACGCGTCTGCGTTGCTCCGGCTTGCGCTCCGGTTTGACGGGCACAGACGGTTTTTCATCCGCTTTGCGCTGTGTCTCCCGGTCACGGGGTTTCTTTTTGCCCCGGCGGGACTGAATGCGTGCATTCTTTTCGCTCAGCTGTTCCGCCACGGCCGTATATTCCTCATGTGCTGCGGCAAGTTTGCCGATGGCCGCAGCCGCCATGCCGATGTCGCTGAGTGCGCACACAGCGCAGCCGTTCTTGCCAATCGCCGCGCCCAGCTCCTCCTTGCCATGCGGCAGGGTGATGCACGGCACATTCGCCCGCGCGGCATATATCGCTGCTTTTTTTGCGGTGCTTTCGCCCGCATCCGCCGCGACCAGCACACAGCGTGCTTTATGGTCTGTGCAGAGCTGACGCACCAGCTCATCACCAAACGCCAGCTTACCGGCGCGCCGCGCCAGCCCCAGCATACCGAGACAGGGATCACTCGCCATGCGCACCCTCCTGTTCCATCTGCTGCTCCAGCTGATCGTAAACCTCTTCGGGAACCGTCACGGACAACGCGCGCTCGATTGCGCGGCTTTTGCGCGCCTTTTTCAGGCACTCCGGCTTGCCGCACAGATACGCACCACGGCCGGGCGCCTTTCCCTTGAAGTCAAGCGTTATCTCGCCTTCGGGTGAGCGCACCACGCGAATCAGCTCGCGCTTGGGAAAATGTTCGCGGCAGCCAAGGCATTGCCGCATGGGGATTTTCTTCTGCACCATATTCTGCCGCACCCCCGTAATGTTATTCGCCCTGAGATGCGGGAGCGATGTCGATCTTACAGCCGGTCAGCTTGGCAGCAAGACGCGCGTTCTGGCCCTCCTTGCCGATGGCCAGCGACAGCTGATCGTCCGGTACAATCACGCGGCAGGACTTGTTATCCGCCTGCATGGTGGCGGAGATGACATCCGCCGGGGCCAGCGCTGCGGAAACAAACTGCGCGGTATCCTCGTTCCACTTGATGATGTCGATTTTCTCGCCATTCAACTCGCCCGTGATGTTGGCCACACGCGCGCCGCGCGTACCGACGCATGCGCCGATGGGGTCGACGTTTTCATCGTGCGAAACAACCGCAATCTTGGTACGGTTGCCCGCCTCACGCGCAATGCTCTTGACCTCGACCACACCAGAATGGATTTCCGGCACTTCCAGCTCGAACAGGCGCTTGACCAGACCCGGATGCGTGCGGGAAACGACCACCTGCGGGCCGCGCGTGCCGCGGCGCACTTCGATCAGGTAAACCTTGATGCGCTGGCTCTCGACCAGCTCTTCGCCGCGGACCTGCTCGGATGCGGACAGAACCGCCTCGCTCTTCTCGCCGCCCGAAACGACATCAAGATATGCATTGCCCGAGCGCGGGTCGATACGGGCGATAACACCAGTCAAAATTTCGTGTTCCTTGCTCTCAAACTCGGAAATCACCATGCCGCGCTCCGCCTCGCGGATGCCCTGGATGATGACCTGCTTGGCGGCCTGGGCGGCGATACGGCCGAATTTCTTCGTCTCAACAGGGATGGAGATGACGTCCCCGACCTTCGCCTTCTTCGAGAGCTTGTGCGATGCGGCCAAACGACTTGGTCGGAATATCGATGTCGATGATGTCGCCCACCATCGGGTTTTTCTTGTACTCTGCGGCCTCTTCGAGCGTAATCTCCTCATACGGCTCGTAAAGGTCCTCTGCTTTGACCACGGTTTTTCGTACATACATGCGAATGGTTTTCTTGTCTCGGTCCGGCTCAACAAACACGTTATCCGTCATACCGTCGTTATCACGCTTGTATGCGGTAATGAGCGCCTGACCGACGCGGTCCAGCATGTAATCCACCGGGATGCCTTTTTCCTTTTCGAGCTGCTCCAGCGCGTCAAAAAATTCTGCGTTCACCATTTTTTCCAATCAAACTCCTTACTTATATCTCGACCGCGAGCCGTACAGCCGCAATATCCGCCGGCTCATATACCGTGCGCTGTCCGCCTGTTTCCAGCGTGACATTACCGTTTTCGTAGGCAACCAGCGTGCCTTCCACCTGTTTTGCCCCATTCACCGGCTTATAGAAGCCGACCTCAACCGGATGGCCAAGGAACGCGGCGAAATGCTCAGGCTTTTTCAGCCGCCGCGACAGTCCTGCCGAGGATACGCACAGCGTATAGGACGGCATGCTGTCAAATTCCTTTTCGTCGAGCATCGGATCAAGCGCGCGCGAAACCTGCTCACACTGGTCGATGTTCACGCCGTCCGGATGGTCGACGGTGACGGTCAGCATATACTGTCCGCCTTCCTTTTCAAATTCCACGTCCCACAGGGAAACGCCGGCCTGTTCGCACAGGGGCCGAACCAGTTCCTCCACGCGGGCGACAATCTGCTTTGCCTGCAAAGCCGTCCCTCCTTCAAAAAAATTACTCCAAGCAAAGCGTAAGGAGTGGCTTTCGCCACTCCTTACGGTTACTTTCTTACTGAACGTGCTTAGTATATCACGTTTTCCCGGTAAATGCAAGGCATTTTCGTGCAGAAAACGTGTTTTTTCTAAAATTTGTTTATTGCTGCCGCCTCGCCGCACATGAAAAAAGGTTATCCAGTAAGCACGCTACTGGATAACCTTTTTGAAAGCAGTCTTTACTTGACCAGCTCGATGATCGCCATTTCGGCGGCGTCGCCGCGGCGGGGACCGGTCTTGATGATGCGGGTGTAGCCGCCGTTACGGCTTGCATACTCCGGCGCAATCTCAGAGAACAGCTTTGCTACAACAGCTTCCTTGGTGATGAAAGCCATCGCCTGACGGCGGGAAGCCAGCGTGTTCTTCTTGCCAAGGGTAATCATCTTCTCAGTCAGCGGGCCGACTTCCTTGGCGCGGGCAACGGTGGTCTCAACCTTGCCGTTCTCCAGCAGGTAGGTCACCATCGCACGCAGCATAGCCATACGGTGGTCCGTCGGACGGCCGAGCTTGCGATTGTTAGCCATTCGTGTTTACCTCCAAAATAAAGTAAAGGCGGCGGCGCGGCTTATCGTGCCGCCGCGTTATCGTTCTTTTTATGAACCGATACGGTTATGCAGCAACCGTCCGGATCATTCCTCGGACTTGGCCAGATGCAGGCCCATGGCCTCCAGCTTGCCGATAACCTCTTCGAGCGACTTGCGGCCCAGGTTGCGGACCTTCATCATGTCCTCTTCGGAAGTGTTGATCAGATCCTCAACGGTGTTGATGCCGGCGCGCTTGAGGCAGTTGAACGAACGCACGGAGAAGTCCAGCTCCTCGATGGTCATTTCAAGCACCTTATCGTGCTGCGCTTCGGCCTTCTCCACAACCGTGGACTTAGAGCCGATCTCCTCGGACAGGTCGACGAACAGGTCGAGGTGGTCGCGCAGGACCTTCGCGCCGAGCGAAACTGCGTCGCGCGCGGTGATCGTGCCGTCGGTCCATACCTCGAGCGTGAGTTTATCATAGTCGGTCAGGTCACGCACACGGGTGTTTTCCACCGTGTAATTAACCTTGTAGACCGGCGTGTAGATCGAATCCACCGGAATGACCCCGATGGAGGTCTGATGCTGCTTGTTCTTCTCAGCCGGTACATAGCCGCGGCCGGAAGTCAGCGTGATCTCCATGGACAGACGCGCGTCGCTCATCAGCGTGGCGATGTGCATGTCGGGATTGAGAATCTCAACCTCGCCGTCGGCATGGATATCACCGGCCTTGACTTCGCCCTCACCGGCGGCCTCGATGTAGACCGTCTTGGGGCCGTCGCAATGCAGCTTGGCAATGATGCCCTTGATGTTCAGCACGATCTCGGTCACGTCTTCCTTAACGCCCGGAATGGTGGAGAACTCATGCTGCACGCCGGCGATCTTGATGCTGGACGCTGCCGTACCGGGCAGCGAGGAGAGCAGGATGCGGCGCAGGGAGTTACCCAGCGTGGTGCCGTATCCGCGTTCCAGCGGCTCTACAACGAACTTACCGTAAGAACCATCCTCAGCGAGCTGTTCACAGTCAATGCGCGGCTTTTCGATTTCGATCATTTGGTACCCTCCTTCACGTTGGTTGGAAACTTTAAGCGGAGCAGGCGAAGCAGACACCTCGCCAGCTCCAAAAGCGAGGGTCTATTATTTCGAGTACAACTCGACGATGAGGTGCTCTGCAACATCGTAGTCGATGTCATCGCGGGCCGGCATCGCAACGATCTTGCCCTCGAAGGAGTCCTTAGCCTTGTCAATCCACTTGGGGCAGGCCTTCTTGCCGTTCTCCTCCAGCAGGGTCTTGAACTTAGTGGAGGTGCGGGACTTCTCACGGACAGCAACAACATCGCCCGGCTTTACCTGATAGGACGGAATGTTGACGCGCTTGCCGTTTACGGTAAAGTGCGCGTGGTTTACCAGCTGACGCGCCTCGCGGCGGGTGTTGGCAAAGCCCATGCGGAAAACAACGTTGTCCAGACGGCGCTCGAGCTCCTGCAGCAGGATCTCACCGGTGATGCCCTGCTTGCGCTCTGCCTTCTCGTAGTAAGCATGGAACTGCTTCTCGAGAACGCCGTAGATGAATTTTACCTTCTGCTTTTCAGCCAACTGCATGCCATACTCGGACTGCTTACGGCGGGTCTGCTTGGGCTGACGCTTGGTGGACTTGGAGTAGCCCAGAACCGCGGGGGAGAGACCAAGCGTCTTGCAGCGCTTGAGAACGGGCTGTGTATTCTTAGCCATTTATCGGTTTCCTCCTCTATTAGACTCTTCTTCTCTTGGGCGGGCGGCAGCCATTGTGCGGGATCGGGGTTACGTCCTTGATCATGGTAACCTCGAGGCCGGCAGCCTGCAGCGCACGGATCGCAGCCTCACGGCCGGAACCGGGGCCCTTAACGTAAACTTCAACAGTCTTGAGGCCGTGCTCCATCGCAGCGGCGGCAGCGGTCTCA
>ENA-OWPN01002317-OWPN01002317.1-human-gut-metagenome-genome-assembly--contig:-NODE-2317-length-12086-cov-2.392819_pt1 | contig 12086 bp, 12 predicted proteins | sample MGYA00248266_ERZ651850 | MGnify/ENA primary metagenome ERZ651850 (study PRJEB26924, sample SAMEA4378296) | human gut metagenome | biome: human gut; feature: human-associated habitat; material: faeces... | reverse complement strand
CGTTGGTAAAGGTCGCAGTGTTGGTATAGGTTTCGCTCTCCTTGATCACCTGGCCCTCCAGACTGGTCTGGAACTCGACAATGGCTTTTCCGGTGGCCTGGTCTGGGAAACGCACGGTCAGAACGTTATTGTTCTGGGCTGGTTCTGTAATGGTGACGAGCTTGTACTCTTCTGCTGAGATCTCCTCGCCCTTTACTGGTTTTCCGTCTGCGTCGATATTAAACCGGTAAATCCTGACCGAACCAGGCACAAACACCTGATTGCCGGTGATGGGATCGTTGATTTCAGCCGTGGGGTTTACATCAAAGTTATTGTAATTGACGCCGACACTCCAGGTGATTCTCTTATTGACAGCATTGTAGCTGCCGCTTTTAAAACCGTTATACTGCGTGCTTTGATCCGGCTTATACTCTGCATGGTCCTTGCTGCTGTGGTCATTGCCCTGCTCATCGGTCCAGTTAGATACCGCGTCATTGTTAAAGATGATGTTGTGGTCCGGGAAGAGGTCATAAGATGGATAATAATCCGTCTGGTACGTTATTTTAAGGCTGTCGCTTGTGGGGTTGTAGCTTCCAATCAAGGTGATGACAAACTGGTTGGTGTTTTTGTCATAACTCAGCGTATAATCTGTATCCCGCACGAGTGTCTTACCCGCCTTAGTTTTGACCACAACGCTGCTTTCATCTAAGGTCAGCCCAATGCCCAGCGTGTCGGTCAGCGACCAGTTGTGCATGGTGTACTGGTTTTTATTGACATCGATGGACCAGCTGATGCGTTTATTTTCCTCATCCGCCTGCACCATTTTCTTGATAACGCCCTGCTGTTTGGCCGAGCCCTTTGAGCCAGATGTCTGGCCGGTTCCGATTTCGACCTCGTTGCTGTAGGTTCCGTTTTCGTCCAAAATGCCGGATACCTGTGTTTTGTAAGTCATCTGCACCGCATAGTCCACATCGTTTAAAAATACGACTTTAAAGCCGTCGGCGGTCTTTTCGAGCGTGTAGTCCTGGCCTTCCACAAGCACGCCGGCGGTGGCCGTACTGCCGTCCGCGTTAAAGACGATCTTGTTTAAGACAAGACTGCCGTCTACATAGTCCATGCCGTCTCCGATCTTATCGGTGACCACTGCATGGTTCTGGGGAATTTTGGTTTCATTGTAATTATATTTGATTTCCCAGCTGAATATCTGGTTCGCCGAGTCGTAGCCGGTGCGGTTTTTCTCAAGGATTTTTCCATATTTTGCGTCAACGGTTGAGCTGGTGGTAATGTCTTTCAGATCGTCTGCGCTCAGGGTCGCGTTGTTGGTAAATTTAACGGTACCGCCATTCTGAGGCTTTACACTTTCGTTGATCGCGGTTTCGTATACAATCCGGTAAGCCGAATCGATGGGATTTTTAAAGCTGACATTGCCGTTTTCATCGACTGTGTACGCCGATGGATCGACGGGTGTGGGATCGACCGACGTGACATTGCCGTCGAGGTCTACCGCTACCGCATAAACCTGGACGCTTTCCAGGCTCAGGCCTGGCGGCAGCGTATCTTTCACGACAACGCCGTCGATGGTATCCAGACTTTTGTTGATATCCACATTCCAGGTTATTTTTTCCGGGTTCATTTCACGGTCAAACTGCCCGTTTTTTTCAATGGCGCTCTGCGCTTTGGGCTTGATGGTCACCACCTGCTCCGGAATATTCTCTTCGTTTGGAAATTTAATGATGGTGTCCCCAGGTCCGTTGATTTTATTTTTGTCAAAGCTTCCGCTGAAGTTAAGACTTCCAGTGATATCGGAGCTTTTGGTAACCTCGTCGGTAAACGTAAGGGTGACCACCCCATCCTTGCCCACCAGGGCTTCGCCGTATTTCACGCCATTTTCGTCGACCAGATTGATGGTGGTGTTATTTTCAATGATGATGTTTTCAGGGAGTTCAAAGCTGTAATAGTCGCCACCCTTCATCTGTTCCCGGACATCCTCCGGAATGGCAAAGCCGATGTCGAACCTTACTTTGTCGTCTACGGTGGGCGTTGTAACTTCCTGGCCGTCCTTATCATAATACTTGATCTGCACGCCGGTCAGAATGGAGCTCTGTTCATCTGAATAGCCCAGCTCCTTAAAAATTTCCTTGATGTCTCTTGGCGTTTCCGCCTTTGCTGTGGGGGTTGGGTCTGGAGCGGCTGCCGGCTCTTCTGCCGCAGGGACCGGCGCTGCTGCCGCTTCGGGCGCTTTGTCTTCAGGGGTCTGGGCCGATGGCTGGACCTCCGGCGTTTTGGCCTCCTCAGCTGCATCGGCTGCTGTCCCGGCAGCCTGTGTTCCAGATGACGCAGCCGGCTCCTGAGCTGCCGCTTGCGGATCTGAACTGGCAGTATCCGCAGCCTCAGCCATAACTGCCTGGGGCAGCGAAAACTGTAAAACCATGATTAGTGAAATCAGTATGCTTGCAAATTTTTTCATTATTAACCTTCCTGTATTGACGATTACTCTTGTTGTATGTGTCACATATTAATTAGCGTAATATATACCCAGAAAGTTTTAAGTTTTCATTTCACTTAAAGCATTCTTAAACAAAAACCGTTCAAATCGAAAAATATTTATAAAAAAACTGAGGGCAGAGCGCAGCGCGCATCCTTCCCTCAGCTTTCTTTTTTTAGCAGCCCAATCCCCTCGTCCAGGGTTTTTAACTTAGCGTACAGCCGCTCTTCTGTGACACTGTCCGCCGGTACCTTATCCGGCACCATCACCGGCTTCATCCCGGCCCGCCAGGCCGCCTCGATCCCGGCCAGAGAGTCCTCAAAAACCATACAGCGTTCCGGCGCTGTTTCCAGCTTCTGGGCGGCTTTGAAATAAATATCCGGTGCGGGCTTTCCATTTACGATCTCATCGCCGCCCACAATCGAATCGTCAAAATAGCGCTCAAGCCCGGCGCGCTCCAGATACATCTGAATCATGGGACGCTGTGTGGAGGAGGCGATGGTAAACCGGTAGCCCTGCTCCTTTAAAAAATCCAGCAGGCGGACCAGCCCCGGCTTCAGAGGAACGCCGTTTTCCCGCACATACGCCTCCATATAATCGAGGTGGAGCTTCATGGCCGCGCCGCAGTCAAAAGCGTCCCCGAAATGTGCCTTCCAGTAGGCGTCCACTGCCACGGGGTTCATCCCAAACAGTTCAAAAATCATGGCCTCTGTAATAGGATAGCCCAGTACCTCGCCCGCCTTTACCCAGCTGGGGATCGAGATCGTCTCTGTGTCGAACATGAGACCGTCCATATCAAAAATGATTGCTTCTGTCATGCGTTTTCCCTTCCATTGTTAAATAGCCTTTTTAGCTCCTACATTATAACGTGAACCCACAGCCAATTCAATTGCCTGAGCGCTTTTCCGGCTTTTAAACCGTTGCAGATTTTCGTCGCCGGCCCCTGTGCCGGTAGATGTTTTGGGGGCGGGTGAATTTTTGATGTTTCTCTTTGCCCGTTTAAAAAGAGGTACGGCCTGAAACAGACCGCACCTCTTTTTTATTTTCATGCTTTACTTTTCTATTCAACGGTGACGGATTTTGCCAGATTCTTTGGCTTGTCAACGTCGCAGCCTCTGGCGACGGACAGGTAGTAGGCCAGGAGCTGGAGGTAGACCACGGTTGGGATCGGGGTGATCTCATCATCCATCTGTGGGATGAAGAAAACCTGATCGACCTCGGGGATGATCTCATCATGGCCCTCTTTAGCAATGGCCATGACGTTGGCGCCGCGGGCCTTTACCTCTTTGATGGCGTTGAGCATTTTGTCAAAGACGTTCTCCTGCGTGCAGACCGCAATGACGACGGTTCCCACATCGACCAGAGCGATGGGGCCGTGCTTCAGCTCGCCGGCCGCATAGGCGTCGGAATGAATATAGGAAATTTCCTTTGCCTTCAGGGAGCCTTCCAGGCAGGTGTAGTAATCCAGCCCGCGCCCAATAAAATACATATCGTCCACCTTAAAGTGGTCGTAGGCGTATTCCTTGATCTTGTCGTGGTCGCCCAGGGCCTTCTCGATGAGGGCTGAGGTATCTTTCAGCCCGCTGGTGACGCGCTTCATGGTGGCTTTGTCTACCTGGCCGTTTAACAGGCCAAAGTGAAGGGCCAGCAAAATCATACAGCCCACCTGGGTCACGTAGGCCTTGGTGGAGGCCACAGCGATTTCAGGGCCGGCGTTAGTGTACAGCACATCGTCCGCCTCACGGGCGATGGAGCTGCCCACCACGTTGGTGATGGCCAGGACGCGGGCGCCCTTTTCCTTGGCCAGCCGGATAGCGGCCAGGGTGTCGGCGGTCTCGCCGGACTGGCTGATGACGATGAGCAGGGTGTGCGCATCGACCAGCGGGTCTTTATAACGGTACTCGGAGGCCGGTTCGGTTTCAACGGCCACACGGGCAAATTTTTCTATCAGATATTTTCCAACCATTCCAGCGTGGTAGGCGGTGCCGCAGGCCACAATCTGGATACGGTTGATGCTTTTCATGGTTTCGGCATCAAGGTTGACGTCGTCCAGCACGATTTTATCCGGGAAGCAACGTCCGGTCAAGGTGTCGGCCATCGCCTTTGGCTGTTCGTGGATTTCCTTAAGCATAAAGTGGTCGTAGCCACCCTTTTCGGCGTCGCCCGGGTCCCAGTCCACGTTAAAGACCTGCTTGCCGGCTTCACGGCCGGATTCGTCCAGCACGGTAACGCTGTCACGGGTCAGGATGGCGATTTCGTCGTTATCCAGCAGATAAACCTTGCGGGTATATTTCAGGATGGCCGGAATGTCGGAGGCGATGTAGTTTTCGCCTTCGCCGAGCCCCACGATGAGCGGGCTGTCCTTGCGGACGGCGATCATGCGGTCGGGTTCCTCGCTGCAGAGAATGCCCAGCGCGTAGGAGCCTTTGATCTTGTCAATGGCCAGGCGCAGCGTCTCAACCATGTCCCCGGTGTACAGGGAATTGAGCAGATGGGCAATGACTTCGGTATCGGTATCGGACACGAAAAGGTGTCCTTTCTTGATCAGCTCTTCCTTGAGCTCGATATAATTTTCAATGATCCCATTGTGGACGACCGCGATGCGGTTGTCAATGCTGCAATGGGGATGGGAGTTGATATCAGAAGGTTCGCCGTGGGTGGCCCAGCGGGTATGGCCAATGCCGACTGTGCCGGTCAGGGCTTCTTTTTCAAGCTCGTCCTCTAAATTTTTCAGACGGCCCTTGCGTTTTTTGACTTTGATCGCATTGTCCTTGTCCAACACTGCGATACCGGCTGAATCGTAGCCCCGGTATTCTAACTTTGAGAGACCATCAATTAACACTTTCTGGGCCTGATTCAGGCCAATATAACCAACGATTCCACACATAATAAATGCACCTCATTTAAGTAGATTTTGGTGGCTGCTCTGTGCAGCGGATCACTCCGCTGTTTTAACAAACCACCCTTCAGGGCATCCGCCGAATTTTCGATACTCCCTGTCCTCGTCAACTCAAATATTACGGGCTCACGCATGAGTTCTGGCGCTCTTGTCGCATTGATGTAAAGTGAACTGAGCCTTTATATCCTCCTGATTGCAGAATGACTTTACATGAACGTACAATGTGGATATTATAACATAATTTCAAATAAAAACAAGTGAATCTGCCGCCTTTTCTAACCGCTCACGTTTTCATCTGCTGCTGGGCGCAAAAAAGGACGGCCTGGGTGGGCTGTCCTTCCTTAAAACTTTATTATGCGTTGTATAAAATCAGGCCGATGATGGTCATGGTTTTTGGGCCGTTATTGTAGACGAGGCCGGTATCCTTGGTGAGCTGGACCACGTCGATGCCGGACGCCTCCAGGGAGGGCATGGCCTCATCCGGGAAACGGCAGGGTTCATCGGTCAGAATGCCACATTCCTTGCAGATGGTGCAGCAGCCGGCTGAAAAGACGGTTCCCTCCACATCGGATTTGCGGATGGCGCGGTGCAGCTTTTCCACAGTTTTCTCAAACCCGGCCATGATCTCGTTCATCCGGCGGTAATCCTGCCGGTTTTTAAACCGGTACACCTGCGAAAATAAAAGCCCGTTTGTGTAGCTGTTTACCACCTCGCGGTAGTGGTCTAGGCCGCCGACGGCTGGCGGGCACATGTAATTCTGGCCATAATGGCCGCAGTCGTTTTTGGCGCAGGCGTCCCGGACGTCCTGGGTAATGTGAATCTGTCTGGGGTCGACGGCCACGGTCTCCTCAAAACCGCAGGCCTCTACCATCTCTCGCAATGCTTCGTTCATAATTTTCCTCTTTCTTTATGTTTCATTTCTGATTTCTCATGGTTATTGTAACACGTTTTTCTTAAACGTATTCATATTTTGCAAACGGCGGGCACGCTGCCCTTCGTTCTTCGTTCATTGACATTAAAGCCGGTAATTATTATAATAGTATAAAGCAGTGTGACATCTTCGTTTTTCGGGGTGGGCACTGCTATTCATTTTGTGAAAAATTAATTTATATTCAAAAAGGAGTGATTTTTATGCGACAAGAGACCTGCCCTGCCGGGGAAAATAAAATGGGCGTCATGCCGGTCAACCGCCTGCTGATCACCATGGCCCTGCCCATGATGATCTCGATGCTGGTTCAGGCGCTCTACAACATTGTGGACAGCATGTTTGTATCCATGATCAGTGAGAACGCGCTGACGGCCGTATCGCTGGCTTTCCCGGTACAGAACCTGATGATCGCCATCGCCACTGGCACAGGCGTGGGGATCAATGCCCTGCTGTCCAAAAGCCTGGGCGAGAAAAATTTTAAGGAGGCCAACCGGGCCGCCAACAATGGGGTCTTTCTGGCTGTTCTCAGCTCTCTGGTTTTCATTATCTTCGGACTTTTCTTTACCCGTTTTTTCTTTGAGACTCAGACAAACATTGGCGAAATCGTGGATTACGGCACCCAGTATCTGACGATCTGCTCGGTGGTTTCCTTTGGTATTTTCGGGCAGATTACCTTTGAACGCCTGCTTCAGGCCACGGGCAAGACGCTGCTCACCATGTGCACCCAGACCACTGGAGCCATCATCAACCTGATTCTGGACCCTATCATGATCTTCGGTCTGCTGGGGTTCCCGAAAATGGGCGTGGCTGGCGCGGCGGCCGCGACGGTCATCGGCCAGGTCGTGGCCATGCTGTTCGCCTGTATCCTGAACCTCAGAAAAAACCACGAGCTCACCCTGAAGCTCAGGGGCTTCCGGCCCAATGGCGGCACCATCCGGCGCATTTACGCGGTGGGCGTACCCTCCATTATCATGGCGTCCATCACCTCGGTCATGACCTTTGGCATGAACAAGATTCTGCTGGCCTTTACCTCGACGGCCACTGCCGTTTTCGGGGTTTACTTCAAGCTCCAGAGCTTTATCTTTATGCCGGTTATGGGGCTGAACAACGGCATGGTGCCCATCATCGCCTACAACTACGGCGCCCAGAAAAAGGACCGGCTCGTCAAAACCATCAAGCTGAGCATGCTGTACGCCGTGGGACTGATGGTCGTCGGATTTCTGGTGTTCCAGCTCTTCCCGGGCGCGCTTCTGTCCATTTTTAACGCTTCGCCGGATATGCTGGCCATCGGCACGGTGTCGCTGCGCATCATCAGCCTGAGCTTTCTGTTCGCGGGCTTCTGTATTATCTCGCTGTCGGTTTTCCAGGCGCTTGGCAACGCGGTGCTCAGCCTGATCGTCTCGGTGGCCCGTCAGCTGGTGGTGCTGCTGCCCGCGGCCTATCTGCTGTCGCTCACAGGCAGCCTGGACGCCATCTGGTGGTCCTTCCCCATCGCTGAGATCGCTTCGGTTCTCTTCAGCGCGGCCTTTTTACGGCGCATCTATCGTCAGAAGATACGCCCCATTCCCGACGCCCTCCCTGTTCTGGGGACTCGGGCGGAGACGGTGGAGTAAAACAAAGAAAACCCGGTACGGTCTGAGACGGACCGTACCGGGTTTTTAAGTTTCTGTCTGGATTATTCCAGGTTGAGCTTGTTTTTCAGGATATAGTTGGTGACTGCAAAGTAGATCACTGACAGGATCAGGTTGCCCAGGGTTCCGATCTTCAGCATCCAGTTAACCGCGGCCACAGGGTCCATGTTGTTGAAGAATGCGTTGAGCATGCTGGTGTCTGAGGTCAGGGCAAAGCTGACGGTCATCACTGTAAAGACAATCTGCAGGATAATGTTGATGGCAATGTAGGTCACGAAAGCGCCGATGATTTTATGCTTGCCGAAGAGCTGTCCCACTGAGATAGAGGTATACACCTGAAGAACATTGCAGCAGACGCCCACGATCATCAGGATGAACAGCTCGATCAGGATCAGGGCAGCCTGTCCGCCCTCGGGTGAGTTGAAGGCACGTCCCAGTTCCTGGAAGAACTCGGCCATATACTGCAGGCTGGTGCCGTCAATGGCCAGAATCATAATGGACAGTATGATGACAATACCGCACACAAAGGTCCACATCAGGGCAATGACCAGCTTGGAGACAATCTGCTGCCAGGTAGGCACTGGGAGCGTAAACATCAGGTAGCCTTCGTCGGTCATCAGGTTTTTATAAAAACGCTGAATGATGACGATAAAGGTCATGACGACCAAAGCGATGATGATGCAGACGTAAAGCGCCATGCTGATACCGGTTGTCATGATGAAGCCTGTCGCCTCTGAGTTAATGGACAAAAATATTTTGTTAATCAGGGTCATGGCCAGCAGCGCCGCGTAGACAGGCAGCAGCAAGCGGGCCGTTCCCTTGACTTCATATTTCATGAGTTTTCCTAACATTTGAACACCTCTCTAAACAGCTCATCCACGGATTTATGCTGTTTTTCTCTGATTTCATCCACGCTGGCATTCATGACGATGCGCCCCTGGTTGATGAACACCACCTCGTCCAGCACCTTTTCAATATCCGCGATCAGATGGGTCGAGATGACCACGGTCGCGTTTTCGTTGTAGTTGGTAATGATGGTCCCCAGGATGTAATCCCGCGCGGCCGGGTCGACGCCGCCGATAGGCTCATCCAGCAGGTACAGCTCTGCGTCGCGGCTCATGACCAGGATCAGCTGAACCTTTTCCTTTGTGCCCTTGGACATGGTCTTGATGCGGTCCTTGGTGTCAATGCCCAGGTCGCTGATCATGTTGTAGGCCTTCACGCTGTTAAAGTCGTCGTAGAAATCGTCGAAGAAGGCAATGAGCTGGGTGACGGTCATCCAGTCGCTTAAATAGGTGCGGTCTGGCAGGTAGGACACGATCTTCTTGGTCTCGACCGAGGGGGCCATACCGGCCACCAGAAGCTGTCCGGATGTGGGGGTCAGCAGCCCGGTTGCTGTCTTGATCAGTGTGGTCTTGCCGCTGCCGTTGGGGCCTAAAAGCCCGATGATGCGGCCTCTTGGAAGCTGACAGTTCACTTCGGACAAGGCTTCCTTGGTGCCGAACTTCTTTGTCAGGTCAATGCATTCTAAAATTGGGTTCATTATTTTCCCTCCTTATCCTCACGTTCCATCAGTGTGATGATGTCCTCTTTCTTAAATCCGAGCTTTTCCATTTTTTCGAGGAAGTTTTCAATTTCCTTGATTGCCAAATTTTCCTTTGTTTCCTGTATCATTTTATGATCCTCCGTTATGAATCTGCCGCTTGTCCGCTGCGCATACACAAGGCCTGTCCGCTCCAGCTCCGAAAGTGCTTTCTGCATGGTGTTCGGATTGACTGAAGCCTCTGCCGCCATTTCTCTGACCGATGGCAATTTATCGCCTGGGGCGAAAAGACCGGAAACGATCCGGAGTTCTATCTGCTCGATGAGCTGTTTGTATACCGGCCGGTCGGAATCGATGATCCATTCCATAGTGTCCTCCTTTGTATTACTGTATTGTTGTACTAAGAACTTAATACAATAATACACGTATCCAGCTCCATTGTCAATACCCTTAAGAAATTCTTCATAAATAAAAAAAGAGCGGCTGAACCGCTCTCAGTTTTCAACATGAATATAGCCGCTGCTGTAATAGGGCAGGATATTGAGCCCAACGTCCTGGGCCAGGGCGGCCAGCTGGCCGACGGGCATGCCCGGACAGTAGAGATCGGCCGCGTGGCCCCGCTTATGGAAAGACCAGGCGACACCGCCCACTTCCTCGTTGCGTGCCTCGCACCGCACGCCGGATGTGATGATGACTGGGCTTTCGCAGGCACAGCGCAGTTCCTCGATCATGGCCAGCAGCTCTGGGTCCATGGCCGCGGGCCAGCCGTCGCAGTAGCCGTCACAGTCGCACCGGTATTCCTCCATGGCGAAATGAGGCGAGGCCATGACAGGCTCTGGGGCGGCCGCCATTGACTCTGTTGTTTCCTCCGGGGCGGGCGGCTCCTGGGGCGCTTCTGCGGAGGGCGCTGGCGCCGCTTCCGCTGCCGGAGGGGCTGCCTGCGGGGGCGCCCCCGCGTCTCCGCTGGCAAAAATCACACTGACCGCCACACAGCTGGCGGCGAGAAGGCCGGTAAAGATTATCTTAAATCGCTTCATAAAATCCTTTCTATAAAAGAAGCGGAAGGGCGGGCCTTCCGCTCAATGCATTACTCTGCCGGTATGTCGGTTTTAGTGGTCACAACTTTTACAGCGCCGGTCCAGGCGGTCAGCGGCGCGCCCTCGGGCTCAAAAATACCGTCGGCCACAATGGTCTGCCCGCCGGTTTTTACCTCGGCGTCGGTGATGTCCTCCCGGTAATCCGGGATGGTGATGTTGTGGTTCTTTCCGTCTGCGCGGTCAAAGCTCATGACCAAATCTCTGCTTGTTTTTTCTGCCATTTTCTACACTCCTTTCCTCTACTCGGTTTCCGTCAATTCTTCGGTCTGAACCATTTGCCGCTTTTCCATGATGGGCTCCTGCAGGGCTGCAATGGCCTTGCTGGTGCTCATGAATGCCTCGTCGGTGACGTCTGTCTTGACATCTCCATAGGTCTTGGTCTTTTTCATAATCCTGCCGTCTGGCTGCTCCCCATAGTTCAGTACGGTCTTCATGTCCACAGCGGTCACATTTTTCTGAATTGCCATCTCTTAACCTCCTTTGGCGTTTTGTCTTACACTTATACAATGGCCGTATCCCGGTTTTTCGTCCCAGGAAAATGTAAAAAATAAAAAAGCCGCCTCACTCAAAGGCCTCCCTCAGCCGCTTCAGGGCCCGGGCCATGCGGCTGCACACTGTTCCCAGCTTCACCTGCTCCCGGGATGCGATCTCGGCCCAGTCCATCCCCCGCACATAGTAGTCGTCAATGACGCGGCGCTGGGCGTCGGTCAGGGTTTCCAGCGCTTTCATCAGGCGGGCGTGTTCCTCTGCCCTTAGGATGCGCGCCCCGGTATCGGCCGCAGGGTCGGCCAGGCTGTCCATGAGGGTGGTGTCCTCCCCGGTGGGGATTTCCAGATACAGCTCCGCCCGGGCCGAGACCTGGCGGCTGGGCTTGGCCTTTTGCACAAAGGCGTAGAACAGCCGCTTTTTGGCGTAAGTCTGAAAATAGACGCCAGATTCGGGCTCATAGGTCTTGACCGCCTCCAGAAAGATGAGGCTGCCCTCCTGGATGCTGTCCTCAAGGCTGTCCCGGTCATAGACGTAGCGGGTGACCATGGACAAAATCAGCGGCCGGTAGGCTGTGAGCAGGCGCAGCTTGGCCTCCTGGTCGCCTGCCCTGGCCTGGGTGATCCACGTCTCCAGCACTTCATAATCCACCCGCGGTTTATAATAAAATCCATCGACAAAGCCCTTGGACACGATCTTCATCAGGTTCTGATAACCCTGGTTGTTCTCGGCCAACAGCACCAGATGATAGTAGCGGTCCTCCCCGTTTGTCGTTTCTCTGTCAAATCTGGAACCGGCCGTCACATATACCTCGCATCCGATGATGGGTTTGATCCCCACCTCTCTGGCCGCCCGGTAGAAATCAATCACGCCGTACATGACGCCATGGTCCGTGATCGCCATGCTGTCCATGCCCAGCTCTTTTGCCCTCGCCGTCAGCTCCTTAATCTTACAGGAGCCGTCTAAAAGGCTGTATTCCGTATGGACGTGTAAATGTGTAAATGCCACGTTTCTAGTCTCCTTTGTTTTATCTCTTAT
>ENA-OWPN01002316-OWPN01002316.1-human-gut-metagenome-genome-assembly--contig:-NODE-2316-length-12086-cov-11.863436_pt1 | contig 12086 bp, 10 predicted proteins | sample MGYA00248266_ERZ651850 | MGnify/ENA primary metagenome ERZ651850 (study PRJEB26924, sample SAMEA4378296) | human gut metagenome | biome: human gut; feature: human-associated habitat; material: faeces... | reverse complement strand
GAATCAGACCTATATGCCTCGTGTTTAACTGTCCAACTTTTTGGGGTCAGTACAAACTTTGATTTATAGTCAGGTGGGGCTTTTCTCTGTCTGCCTTTCGGTGAATACCTGAGACAAACAGTCTCAAGCACCCGTGGCTATTCTAGCTTAATAAGTTTGTTTCTTCTCCTTGATATAATCCTAAAAAAATCTCATAAAATTAATATATGAGATAATCTTTATTCAGCAGAAGATTATTAAAGGTTGCTGTATTATTTAGCGATAAAAAAAGCCTGCCAGATGGCAGGCTATTTAATAACGGCGTTATTATTGCAACAGCGAAATATCCGCAACGCGCAGGAACAGTTCGCGCAGTTTCTCCAGCATGGTCAGACGGTTGATACGCAATTCTTTGTCATCAACCATGACCATCACTTTATCGAAGAAAGCATCAACCGGTTCACGCAGCTCAGCCAGTTCGACCAGCGCATCCTGGTAACGACCTTCCGTAAAGTACGGCTCCAGCTTGTCACGTAGCACCACAACCTGCATCGCCAGTTTAATTTCTTCCGGCTCTTTCAGGGTAGAGGCATTCACGCGGTCGCTCAGCACTTCGTCAGATTTCGCCAGAATGTTAGATACACGTTTGTTCGCCGCCGCCAGTGCAGCAGCTGCATCCAGGGTACGGAAATGCGATACCGCTTTCATACGGGCATCGAAATCAGCCGGACGAGTCGGACGACGCGCCAGTACCGCCTGGATGGTGTCAACGGTATAACCTTCGTCCTGATACCAGGCGCGGAAGCGACCGAGCATAAAGTCGATAACATCATCAACTACGTTGGCATTAGTCAGCTTATCGCCATACAGACGCACCGCTTCTTCGGTCAGCGTTTGCAGATCAAGGTTGAGGTTCTTCTCAACGATAATTCGCAGCACGCCAAGCGCGGCACGACGCAGCGCAAACGGGTCTTTGTCGCCTTTCGGATGCTGACCGATACCGAAGATACCCGCCAGGGTATCCATCTTGTCAGCAATCGCCAGCGCACAAGCTACTGGGTTGGACGGCAGGTCATCACCAGCAAAACGCGGCTGATACTGCTCATTCAGCGCCACCGCGACATCTTCCGCTTCGCCATCGTGACGCGCATAGTGCATCCCCATAACGCCCTGGGTGTCGGTGAACTCGAAGACCATGTTGGTCATCAGGTCGCACTTAGACAGCAGACCCGCACGGGTAGCGTGGTTAACGTCAGCGCCAATCTGTTCAGCAATCCAGCCAGCCAGCGCCTGGATGCGGTCAGTTTTGTCGCGCAGCGTCCCCAACTGTTGCTGGAACAACACGGTTTGCAGGCGCGGCAGGTTATCTTCAAGACGTTTTTTACGGTCGGTGTTGAAGAAGAACTCGGCATCCGCCAGACGCGGACGAACGACTTTCTCGTTACCGGAGATAATCTGCTGCGGATCTTTCGATTCGATGTTGGCAACGAAGATAAAGTTCGGCAGCAGTTTGCCGTCGTTCGCATACACCGGGAAGTATTTCTGGTCACCTTTCATGGTGTAAACCAGCGCTTCAGCCGGCACCGCGAGGAATTTCTCTTCGAATTTTGCGGTCAGAACGACCGGCCACTCCACCAGCGAAGCCACTTCTTCCAGCAGGCTTTCGCTTAAGTCAGCGTTACCGCCAATCTTACGCGCTGCTTCTTCGGCATCGGCTTTAATCTTCGCCTTACGTTCTTCGTAATCGGCGATGACTTTCCCACGCTCACGCAGAATTTCCGGATACTGATCGGCGTTATCGATGGTGAATTCCGGCTCGCCCATAAAGCGGTGGCCGCGAATCACGCGATCGGACTGAATGCCCAGAATGGTTGCCGGAATGACTTTGTCGCCCAGCAGCAGGGTCACGGTGTGCACCGGACGCACGAAGTGCACGTCGCTTGCGCCCCAACGCATCAGTTTCGGGATCGGCAGTTTCGCCAGAGAAGTCGCAACCATATTCGGCAGCAGTGCTTCGGTGCTTTCGCCCTTCACATGGGCGCGATACAGCAGCCATTCGCCTTTATCGGTAGTCAGACGCTCAGCCTGGTCAACGGTAATACCGCAACCACGCGCCCAACCTTCTGCCGCTTTGCTCGGTTTGCCTTCAGCGTCGAACGCCTGGGCAATCGCCGGGCCGCGCTTTTCGATTTCACGATCCGGTTGCGCTTCCGCCAGGTTAGCTACTTTCAGCGCCAGACGACGCGGAGCAGCAAACCATTGAACGGTGCCGTGTGCGAGGCCAGCGTTATCCAGCTCCGCAGTAAAGTTCGCAGCAAAGGACTCAGCCAGGCTGCGCAGTGCTTTTGGTGGCAGCTCTTCAGTGCCGATTTCCACCAGAAAAGTTTTCTCAGACATAGCCGCCTCTTACTTATCTTTGTTGCACATCGGGAAGCCGAGGGCTTCACGGGAAGCGTAGTATGCTTCTGCCACTGCTTTGGTCAGGGTGCGAATGCGCAGAATGTAGCGCTGACGCTCGGTGACGGAGATGGCTTTACGCGCATCCAGCAGGTTGAAGCTGTGGGCGGCTTTCAGAATACGCTCGTAGGCTGGCAGCGGCAGCGGATTTTCCAGCGCCAGCAGCTGCTGCGCTTCTTTCTCGTACTGCTCGAAGCAGGTGAACAGGAAGTCCACATCCGCGTATTCGAAGTTGTAAGTGGACTGCTCCACTTCGTTCTGATGGAACACGTCGCCGTAGGTGGTTTTACCCAGCGGGCCGTCGCTCCAGACCAGGTCGTAAACGCTGTCTACGCCCTGAATGTACATGGCCAGACGTTCCAGACCGTAGGTGATCTCGCCGGTAACCGGTTTACACTCCAGACCACCAACCTGCTGGAAGTAAGTGAACTGCGTCACTTCCATGCCGTTCAGCCACACTTCCCAGCCCAGTCCCCAGGCACCCAGCGTCGGGTTTTCCCAGTTATCTTCCACGAAACGGATGTCGTGAATAGTCGGGTCCATGCCCAGCTCTTTCAGAGAACCGAGGTACAGCTCCTGAATATTGTCCGGCGATGGCTTAATGACCACCTGGAACTGATAGTAGTGCTGTAAACGGTTGGGGTTTTCGCCGTAGCGACCATCGGTCGGGCGACGAGAAGGCTGAACATAAGCAGCCGCCATCGGTTCTGGCCCCAGCGCGCGCAGACAGGTCATTGGGTGAGAGGTTCCCGCGCCGACTTCCATGTCCAATGGTTGAACAATGGTGCAGCCCTGGCGAGCCCAGTAATCCTGTAAGGTCAGGATCAAGCCCTGGAAGGTCCTGGTATCAAACTTTTGCATATTATTTCGTGCTGGATACGTGTGGATTTAAAGGAAGGAGTCAGTATACCCGCTGGCTGCGAGATATACAGTACGAAACGGCGTTGTTTCAGGAAAACGGACGAAATTTACGCCAGGCGGGGTCGATTCAGCGCATCGAAAGATGCATAAACTGGCCGTCCGGGTCAAAGGAACAGATGAAACGCTCATTCTTGCCGGTACGGCCAGAAAGCTCATAGCTCGCCTGGAATTGTTCAAAGTGGTTCACGTCAACGAGCTGCGTTTGCGTGTTATAGCGGATAGCCGCCTGATCCTTGCAAAGCTGCGCCATATTGAGCGTGGTTTGCGGCGTAATACGAGCGCGCTGCGCTTTTTGCGTCGGCGGGGAGACGGTCTCGCTGCAGCCCGCGAGGAGCAGCACCAGCATGACGGAAACAACACCTTTCACCACGTTCTCCTCCACCGCCTTGTTAGCAAGTTGTTATCCTAAAGATTCAGTATTACAGGTATTTTGCGAATATCATGAAACTGCGACAAGTCTGTGACCGAAAACTCAGACTAATCTATTGCGACACCGGGAAACCGGGCAGGTCATATCTTATTTCGCCAGCAGACATTGAGGGACTGATGCAAGAAAAGATACACTGGATCACCAACCTGCGCGGCATCGCCTGCATGATGGTGGTGATGATCCACAGCACCAGCTGGTATATCACTCACCCCCATGCGATTACCCTGCTGCAATGGGATATCGCCAATCTGCTCAATTCCGCCTCCCGCGTCAGCGTGCCGCTGTTTTTTATGATCTCGGGCTACCTCTTTTTTGGGGAACGCAGCGCCCAGCCGCGCCATTTCTGGCGGATTGGCCTGTGCATTGCGTTCTATAGCGCGCTATCTCTGCTGTATATCACGCTGTTTACCCATATCAACGTCGAGCTGTCGTTAAAGAATTTGCTGCAGAAGCCCGTCTTCTACCACCTGTGGTTTTTCTTTGCTATCGCCGTCATCTACCTGCTCTCGCCGCTGCTTCAGGTTAAGTCCACCAGTAGCACAATGCTGCTGGCGCTGATGGCGATCCTCGGCATTCTGGCCAACCCCAATATGGTCAGCGTTAAAGCCGCCGGGATTGAGTGGCTGCCAGTCAACCTTTATATCAACGGCGACACCTTCTACTACGTGCTCTACGGCGTGCTGGGCAGAGCCATTGGCACCCTGGACACCGATAAAAAATGGCTAACACCGCTCTGCGCCGCGCTGTTCATCGCCGCCGTGTGGGTCATTTCCCGCGGCACGCTGCATGAGCTGCGCTGGCGCGGAGACTTCGGCGACACCTGGTATCTCTACTGCGGACCGGCGGTATTTGTTTGCGCGGTCACCCTGCTGACGCTGGCCAAAAACTGGCTTAACGCGCGTCCCCTGCCCGGTATCGCCTGCATTGCGCAACATTCGCTGGGGATCTACGGCTTTCATGCCCTGATAGTGCATGCGCTGCGCGCCAGCCATCTGGAGCTATCCCGCTGGCCGCTGCTGGATATTGTGTGGATATTTAGCGCCGCCCTGCTCGGCAGCCTGCTGCTGTCAGGCCTGGTGCAGCGGATTGATAGCCGCCGGCTGGTCAGCTAACGGTCCGCCGCCCGGAGGGGCCCGACTTACGTCTCAGGCCCCTCTTCCGTCATGCTGAGAGGTTCCCGTAAGCGCGTCGGGTCCCAGACATCACGCACGTTTTTCTGTACCGCAACAGCGCCAAACAGGCTCAAAAAATACGCCAGCCCATAGAACCCTTTCTCGCTGAGCAGCAGAGTGGCATTCCACAGTCCGATAACCAGCAGACCTACAGCGATAACGAAGACCACCAGACAGGTGGTGTAGTACAGCGCGGTGGTCGGAATGGCTTCATACTTATCGCGCACCGTCTTTTGATAAGATGCCGCGGCAAACAGCCCCAGTACCAGGACGGCAAAATAATAGCCTTTCTCATTCAACTGCATATCGGCATTCCACAGCCCCACCAGATAGGTGACGATGCCGCCGATCAGGGCAATCCAGGAGATCAAATGAAACGCAGGAGAATACGTCGCGTGCTTGTTTTCCATCACTTTTTACCTTTTACGCGCCTCGGGGAGGCGCTTATTCCGTTTTTTGCATCGCGCGGGCGATGCGGGTCCGTTCGGGGGTTGCCGATGCGCCATATAAGCAGACAAACCATGCCGCGATATAGACGGCTTTTTCATGCCAGTCTGCCGGTACATACCAGGCGCCGACCAGCAGCAGGCCGACCGATAGCAGCAGCACCAGCCGGCATAAGGCAATAAAACCGTCGTCCTGTTCCTGCCACTGACTGGCGCGCTGATGGGCGAGAACAGCAAACATCCCCATCACCAACACGCCGAGAAAATACCCTTTGCCGCTGAACAGCGGGCAGGTCCGCCAGATACCGAGCAGATAAACCAGCGATCCTGCCGCCATCATCCCCCTGGCAATATTGCGTTTTGTGATCATCTCACCTCCCTGGTCGACAGGGGCTGATTATGACCGACTCCCTCGGCGATGCCTCAGATTACGTACGACAAAGCGGAGATTTCGGAATAAATAAATACGCATTTATGGATGGATGTAGCCGGGACATTCAGGAAGGGAATCCGCCCGGCGCTGCCGGACGGACTGAGGCTAAGACATCAGCGGTTTCAGTTGCTGATAAATCTGGCGGAAGGTTTCCCGCTGCGGCGCATAGTGGGCCACAAGGCGATCGTCCGGGCGATGGGCTTGTTCAAGCGGCAGCGGCTTCAGCAGCACGGGGCGGTCTGCCTCGTCGTGAACCGCCAGCTGCGCCAGCCTGGCCGCCCCCAGCGCCGGGCCGACATCGCCCCCGGTACGGTAATCGAGCTGCAGGCCGCTGATATCCGCCAGCATTTGCCGCCAGTAAGCGCTGCGCGCCCCGCCGCCGATAAGCGTGATGCTCTGCGGCTTGATGCCGCAGGCGTGCACCACGTCCATACCATCCGCCAGCGCATAGCCCACCCCTTCCAGCACCGCCCGCGCCAGCTCTGCCGGCCCATGCTGATGCGTCAGGCCAAAAAAGACGCCCTTAGCCTGCGGGTTGTTGTGCGGCGTGCGTTCGCCAGACAGATAGGGCAGGAACCACACCGGACCGGCGCTTTCATCCGCCGTCTGCGCCGCCGCGATCAGCGCCGGCACGCTGGCGAGACCGGTTAATTTTGCCGCCCAGTCCAGACAGGAGGCCGCGCTGAGCATCACCGACATCAAATGCCAGCGGCCCGGCAGGGCATGGCAGAAGCTGTGCACCGCGCTTTCGGGTTTGCTAAGGAACCCTTCACTGACGGCGAAGTAGACGCCTGACGTACCCAGCGACAGCATCGCCTGACCGGCATCGGCCATGCCGACCCCGACCGCGCCCGCGGCGTTGTCGCCCCCCCCGCCCACCACCAGCGCTGGCGGCATATTCCACGCCTGCGCCACCTCAGGTCGCAGTTGCCCGGTGACGTCGCTGCCTTCGAACAGCGCTGGCATCGCATCCCGACTGAGATCGCAGGCGGCGAGCATCTCGTCGCTCCAGTCGCGCCGGGCGACGTCCAGCCACATCGTGCCGGCGGCGTCAGACATATCGCTGGCGAGCTCGCCGGTCATGCGCAGGCGCAGATAATCCTTGGGCAGCAGCACTTTATCGACCTGGCTGAACACTGCCGCCTCGTGGCGCTGTACCCATAAGAGCTTCGGCGCCGTAAAGCCCGGCATCATCAGGTTGCCGGTGATCTGCCTGGAAGCGCTGACTTTGTCTTCCAGCAGCTGACACTCTTCGGCGCAGCGGCCGTCATTCCATAAAATGGCCGGACGCAGCACCTGTAACGATTTATCCAGTAGGGTGGCGCCGTGCATCTGCCCGGCAATGCCCAGCGCCTTCACGTCGCGCAGGCTATGCTGCGCGCCCAGGGCTTTCATCGCCGTGTCCGTCGCCAGCCACCACTGTTCGGGATCTTGCTCCGACCAAAGCGGATGCGGACGCGAGACGGTGAGTTTTTCGGTATGCGATGCCACTACCTCACCCTGCTCATTGAGCAGGATGGCTTTGACGCCCGACGTCCCCAGATCGATGCCGATATACATACTCCCTCTCCTTAAACGCGCGCCACGGCTGAGCGTGGCGCGAACAGAGCATCCTGGTTGCGGCGCCGGTCACCCCGGGCGCCGCCGCATGATTACTTGTCAAACAGATAATGGTTGACCAGGTTTTCCAGTTGTTCCTGCTGGCCGCTGCGATGCTGCGGCGCCAGCTGATGCTGAGCGGCATACTGGGCAATATCGCTCAGGGTCATCTGCCCGTTAAGGATCTGCTGCCCCAGCTCACCGTTCCAGCCAGCGTAGCGTCTGGCCACGCGCTTATCCAGTTCGCCGTCCTCGATCATCCGCGCCGCGACCTTCAGCGACAGCGCCATGGTATCCATCGCGCCAATATGACCATAGAACAGATCGTATTTGTCGGTGCTCTGCCGGCGCACTTTCGCATCAAAGTTGAGCCCGCCGGTGGTGAAGCCGCCCGCTTTGAGGATTTCATACATCACCAGCGCGTTCTCTTCGACGCTGTTCGGGAACTGGTCGGTATCCCAGCCCAGCTGCGGATCGCCGCGGTTGGCGTCAACGGAGCCGAACAGCCCCAGCGCAATGGCCGTCGCAATTTCATGATGGAACGAATGGCCGGCGAGCGTGGCATGGTTAGCTTCAATATTCAGTTTAATCTCTTTTTCCAGACCAAACTGTTTGAGGAAGCCGTAAACGGTAGAGGCATCATAGTCATACTGATGCTTGGTCGGCTCCTGCGGTTTGGGCTCAATCAGCAGCGTGCCTTTAAAGCCGATTTTATGCTTATGCTCCACCACCAGCTGCATAAAGCGGCCAATCTGCTCACGCTCCTGGCGCAGGTCGGTATTCAGCAGGGTTTCATAGCCCTCGCGACCGCCCCACAGCACATAGTTTTCACCGCCCAGTTGATGGGTGGCATTCATGGCGGTGACCACCTGGGTGGCCGCCCAGCTAAATACTTCCGGATCCGGGTTGGTGGCCGCGCCGGCGCCGTAGCGCGGGTTGGTAAAGCAGTTTGCGGTCCCCCACAGAAGCTTCACGCCGCTCTGCTGCTGTTTCTCAGCCAGCACCTCGACCATCCGGGCGAAGTTATTGCTGTACTCCTTGAGCGAAGCGCCTTCCGGCGAGACGTCAACGTCGTGGAAGCAGTAGTAAGGCACGTTGAGTTTATGGAAGAATTCGAACGCCACATCGGCTTTGCGTTTGGCCATCTCCAGGGCGTCGCCAGGCTGCTGCCAGGGACGATCAAAGGAGCCCACGCCAAACATATCGGCGCCATTCCAGCAGAAGGTGTGCCAGTAACAGGCCGCAAAACGCAGATGATCTTCCATCCGTTTGCCCAGCACCAGTTCATCCGGGTTGTAATGACGGAAAGCCAGCGGGTTAGTGGATTTCGGGCCTTCGTAACGAACGCGATCGAGTTGATCGAAATAGGTCTGCATAGAGAACTCCATATTCAGAGATGCGGCGAATAACCAATCAGATACCCTAAATAATTCGAGTTGCAGGAAGGCGGCAGGAGCGCGAGTCCCCGGTAACCGGGGGCGGAGCAACGAATGTCACCAACCCACCTACAACTTGAAGTATGACGGGTTTAAGCCAATATAGAATTTCGCTTTCATTTTCCTCAATTACGTTATTTCACACCGCCATTGAGAGAATCCACAAACGTGCGCCAGCTCGCAAAAATAATATCCAGTCGCCGTTGCGCCGCTCTGTCAGAGACAGTCCAGTGCAATAATAAGAGCGTGCATGAATAAAATACGATCGCCGTCATAATTTGCACATTAAACGAAATTTCATAACGGCAAAATAAGAACCGGTAATTGCCAGCCCTGCTTTCCGCGTTAAGAATCTGTAACGTATCCGCAACCTCATGTATCAAACATTATTTTCCGTTCGTCTTACCTACCCTTACAAAAAAGGTATCGTTATTATGAAGATAAAGAACCTTTGCCTTACGCTTTGCGCCAGCTCCCTCCTGCTCGCCAGCATGGCGGGGATGGCGAAAGAAGTGAAGATTGGCATGGCCATCGACGATCTGCGTCTGGAGCGCTGGCAGAAAGACCGTGATATTTTCGTCAATAAAGCGGAATCCTTAGGCGCCAAAGTTTTTGTCCAGTCCGCTAATGGCAATGAAGAAACGCAGATGTCGCAAATTGAAAACATGATCAACCGCGGCGTCGATGTGTTAGTCATTATTCCTTATAACGGCCAGGTACTCAGTAACGTTATTAAAGAAGCCAAGCAGGAAGGTATTAAAGTCCTGGCCTATGACCGTATGATTAATAATGCCGACATTGATTTCTATATATCTTTCGATAATGAAAAAGTTGGTGAAATGCAGGCGCAAAGTCTGGTCGACAAAGTGCCGCAGGGTAATTATTTCCTGATGGGCGGTTCGCCGGTGGATAATAACGCTAAACTGTTCCGCGCCGGACAGATGAAAGTTCTCAAGCCGTATGTCGATGAAGGCAAAATTAAGATTGTCGGCGATCAGTGGGTTGACGGCTGGCTACCGGAGAACGCGCTGAAAATAATGGAAAACGCGCTAACGGCGAATAATAACAAGATCGATGCCGTGGTCGCCTCCAATGACGCCACCGCCGGCGGCGCCATCCAGGCCTTAACCGCCCAGGGGCTGGCCGGCAAAGTGGCGATCTCCGGTCAGGATGCTGACCTGGCGGGCGTGAAGCGCATTATTTCCGGTACCCAGACGATGACCGTCTATAAACCGATAACCACCCTGGCCACCAACGCCGCTGAAATCGCCGTTGAGCTGGGTAACGATAAGCAGCCGAAGGCCGATACCACGCTGAATAACGGCTTAAAAGACGTCCCTTCGCGCCTGTTAACGCCAATTGAGGTGAATAAAGAGAATATCGACGCCACGGTGATTAAAGACGGTTTCCATAAAAAGAGTGAACTGTAATGGCTGACGCCCCGCTGCGGGGCGTCATTTTCATCCCGCCGGATATCACTGTTGCGGAGTCTTTATGACCTGGCTACTCGAAATGAAGAACATCACCAAAACCTTCGGCGCTGTTAAAGCCGTGGATAACGTCAGCCTGCGCCTGAACGCAGGCGAGGTGGTCTCGTTATGCGGTGAAAATGGGTCGGGGAAATCGACGCTGATGAAGGTGCTGTGCGGTATCTATCCGCACGGAAGCTATGAGGGCGAGATTATTTTTGCCGGCGAAACGCTGCAGGCAAACCATATTCGCGATACCGAACGCAAAGGCATCGCCATTATTCATCAGGAGCTGGCGCTGGTGAAACATCTCACCGTGCTGGAGAATATTTTCCTCGGCGCCGAGATATCCCGCCATGGTCTGCTGGATTATGAAGCCATGACGCTGCGCTGTCAGAAGCTGTTGGCGCAGGTCAATCTGCCCATTTCCCCCGATACCCGCGTCGGCGACCTCGGCCTTGGTCAGCAGCAGTTGGTGGAGATCGCCAAGGCGCTGAATAAACAGGTTCGCCTGCTGATCCTCGACGAACCGACCGCCTCCTTGACCGAACAAGAAACCGCGACGCTGTTGGCGATCGTTCGCGATCTGCAAAACCACGATATCGCCTGCATCTATATCTCGCATAAGCTCAATGAGGTCAAAGCGATCTCCGATACGATCTGCGTGATCCGCGACGGCCAGCACATCGGCACCCGCGATGCCAGCGGCATGAGCGAAGACGATATCATCACCATGATGGTCGGCCGCGAGCTCACCGCGCTCTATCCCAGCGAGCCGCACGCCCACGGCGAGGAGATCCTGCGGGTTGAACATTTAACCGCCTGGCACCCGGTAAACCGCCATATTAAACGGGTCAATGACGTCTCATTTTCCCTGCGTCGCGGAGAAATCCTCGGTATCGCCGGGCTGGTCGGCGCCGGACGTACCGAGGCGGTACAGTGCCTGTTCGGCGTCTGGCCGGGGCGCTGGCAAGGGGAGATCTTTATTGATGGCCAGCCGGTGAGCATCTCTAACTGCCAGCAGGCCATTGCCCACGGCATCGCCATGGTGCCGGAAGACCGCAAAAAAGACGGCATCGTGCCGGTGATGGCGGTGGGCAAAAACATTACCCTCGCGGCGCTCAACCAGTTCACCGGTGCAATGAGCAGCCTGGACGACGCCGCCGAGCAGCACTGCATTCAGCAGTCCATTCAGCGTTTGAAAATTAAAACCTCCTCGCCGGAGCTGGCGATTGGCCGTCTGAGCGGCGGCAACCAGCAAAAGGCGATTCTGGCGCGCTGTCTGCTGCTCAATCCGCGCATTCTGATCCTCGACGAACCCACCCGTGGCATCGATATCGGGGCGAAGTATGAAATTTATAAACTGATTAACCAGCTGGTGCAGCAGGGCATCGCGGTCATTGTCATTTCATCCGAACTGCCCGAGGTGCTCGGTCTCAGCGATCGGGTGCTGGTCATGCACGAAGGCAGACTAAAAGCCAATTTGGTTAATCAACATCTGACCCAGGAACAGGTGATGGAAGCCGCGCTGAGGAGCGAACGCCATGTCGAAGAACACGTCGTCTGAAATCAAACTCACCCCAACCGCCCCCGCGGCCCTGCCGGCGCTGAAGGGGCTGAATCTCCAGGTCTTCGTGATGATCGCCGCCATCGTCGTCATTATGCTGTTTTTCACCTGGGTTACCGATGGCGCCTACCTGAGCGCACGTAATATCTCCAACCTGCTGCGGCAGACGGCCATCAC
>ENA-OWPN01002314-OWPN01002314.1-human-gut-metagenome-genome-assembly--contig:-NODE-2314-length-12103-cov-2.690820_pt1 | contig 12103 bp, 9 predicted proteins | sample MGYA00248266_ERZ651850 | MGnify/ENA primary metagenome ERZ651850 (study PRJEB26924, sample SAMEA4378296) | human gut metagenome | biome: human gut; feature: human-associated habitat; material: faeces... | reverse complement strand
GCCTACATCGAAAGCTGCTTCGGGCGCTGCTTCTACCCGCCGGAGCAGCTGCGCAAGGCCGTAGCCATCTTCCGGCAGGCTATCGGTCAGGATGCCGGACTGTCCTACATCTTCCGGGCGGTGACAGTCTGATCCTGCGGTCATCAATAGTCCATGTTGCTGCGCATAGGTGTATGCGAGGGCGTTGCGGCTGTCGTGCCGCGGGTTGCAGTTGAGTACTTCGACCCCGTCCAGATATTCTGCCGGAGCAGGCGTACATTTGGGGCGAAAAGGATGTGCCTGCACGATCAGTGCGCCCTCTGCGTGCGCACGTGCGGAAAATGATGCCAGCCCACCACGCATGACGGCATCTGGATCGGCAAGCAGATCGTGTGAAAAACCGTACAACAGATAGTCGTTTTCCGAACCGTCGAAGCGCAGCTCCGCGCCTTCATAGATGCGGATGCCGTAGTGGGCGGCTTCACGCTGCATGCGACGGAAACCAAGCAGGAAAGCATCTGTTTTGCTGCCGGGCTTGGTCAGATCGATGTCTGCGTAGTCGAAGCATTCGCGATTGTAGTGGTCGGTGACGCAAATTGCGTCATAGCCCGCAGCGGCATAGGACTTGACCAGCGCCTGTGCGCTCATCCAGCCGCAGCGCGAGATATAGGCGGTGTGCAGATGGGTTTCGATTCGGTACATGGAAAAACCTCCTGTTATAGAGTGGAAAAGGTGAAAATAAAAATGCCGCCAACAGGCGGCATTTGCTGAAAAGCACAGTAAAGATTCCGCCGGCGTGTATGAAGTGTGTGTTAAGAGAATGTGTAATAAAAAAGGCGGAATGCGCTACGGCGCTTTGGATACTGGATCGGCTTGCCGGCATGAATTACGCACGACGAGCGCCGGCAAGATCAGGCGGTGGGTATATTCCTCGCGCGAAGGCGAGTCAATGATTTCAGCCAGCAGATTGACAGCAGCCTCTGCGAGCAGCTGCTTGCGCTGGTCGACGGTGGAAAGCATGATTTTTGGCAGGGAAGAATAAATGATGTTGTCAAAACCCAGCAGAGACAAATCCTCCGGGATGGAAATGCCGGCCTCGTCCGCCGCTTGCAGCACACCGAGCGCGATTGCATCGGCGGCAGCGAAAATAGCGGTGCTGTGCAGCGGCTGGGAAAACAGTTGCTGGCTGAGTGTGTGGCCGCTTGCAATTGAGGAAGAGTCAGCTGGGTTTTCCAGCACGGTTGGGCGTAGTCCGGCCTTTTCCAACGCTTCGGAAAATCCGCGGAAGCGCAGTTGATGGGTGATGCTGGACGGGCGATAGCCCAGATATACGATGTCTCGATGGCCCTGAGAGAGCAGATACTCAGCGGCGATTCTCCCGCCGACCAGATTGTCGACGCTGACTGAGTTTATCTCTTCGCCGCCTTCGGTTAAGGCTGTTCCGAGCAGCACAGTCGGCACTGACGGCGCAAACTGCCGCACCCAATGTGCGGAATCGTTGTGCGAACTGGCCAGAATGATGCCATCCACCTGATGGCTGATGAGGAACTCGAACAGCGATTCAGTGGTGGCGGGATCGTGCATGCTGTTGCACAGCATGACATTATATCCCAGACTGCGTGCCCGTGTCTCGATGCCGAGCGAAATTTCGGCATAGAAGGGATTGGTCACCTCGGGCACGATCAGACCGATAACATTGGTTTTGCTGCAAATCAGGCTGCGTGCGAGCGCGTTGACGCGATAGCCCTCCTGACGGCAGATTTCCAGAATCCGTTCGCGTGTTTTCTCGCTCAGCTCGGAGGAACCGCTCAGTGCGCGTGACACTGTCGAACAGGATACGCCGGCGATTCGTGCAATATCCTTAATTGTTACATGACGCATGGAATTGCGGCCTCCTTCCTTGTTTTCTAAAGTTTCGTTACAGCATTATCATAGCGCATTTTATGCGGAAAAACAAGGATGGAAACGATTGTTTTACCGATAAAAGTCCTCAATATAACGTATCACATCTGCTTCGGTGCCGCGCAGCGGGCCGGGGGATTCCATTTTGAGTGATACAGCGGCGGTGGCGAACAGAAGTGCTTCATCAACCGGTGCGCCGGTAATACGTTTGGCAAGGTATGCGCCGAAGGTTGTATCGCCGCGGCCCGTACGGCCGGACAGATTGCGTGCCTTGACCGGACAGGTGTAGTAATCCTTTCCGTCGTAGACCAGCATCTCGCTGTTGTGTGAGATGAGAATTTCCTTGGCTCCCCAATCGTACAGCATTTTGGCTGCCGCACGGCGATCGTCCGTGCCGGTCAGAATTTCGGCCTCGGCTGCGTCGGTCTTGAGAAAGTCAAAGTAACGCAGATATTCCAGTTTGTCTTTCCAGTCATGGAAGTTCATCGTACCGAGTTCGTTATGTCGCAAAAAACCTTGAATGTCAGCGGAAACCTTGCCGCGGTGCGACAATTCTACGATCAGTTCATTCGGGAAATCGCCGTACAGCAGCCCGGCCAGATGATACAGGCTGCAATCGACAGAAGGAATCTGCTCGGGGGTGATCGGATCGGACTGCTTCAAGCATTCTGCTTTGCGGCGTTCTCGGTCAGCAGTAAAATAGGTATTGCGCATCAATGTTGTGTCCTTGGCAGGCAGCAGAAACAGATCTGACCGGTCAAGTGAGAATGCATTCAGGATGTCTGTGTCTGCAGGATGGATTTTAACAGAAGCGCATACCTTTGCGTTAGCTATCTTCGCAGAGAATGAGCAAAAAAAGACAGCTCCTCCTATCTCATTTACCGTATTTCCGGTGTAATCGATGTTTATATCGCGTGTAGCAGGGCCTATTATCATGAGATCGTATTTCATATGCATCACATCTTTCCGAATATTACGGTAACGTTTGCGTAAATACAGTATAGGCAAAGACGGAGAGAAAAGCAATTATGCAAATTGGATAAAAATCAGGGGAATACATTCGTGAAAACGGTAAAATTTATGAGAATATGTTGACAGGAAACGGGGGCGGTGGTAGGATTAAATCAGTTAACGGAAACGTTTGCGAAGATTGCGATGTATAGACACTGAAAACAATGAAAAAGAGAAAGCGAGGGATGCCATGATCCGGGCGGTTTTCTTTGATATCGGCGGTACGGTACACGTACAGCATGCATCACCCGCATGTGACCGCAATTACGCGCAGAGACTGTGGGAGTTCTTGAATCGGCACGATATTGGGGGTGCAGCGGCAGGAAGCATGCTACATTGGGAATACCCTTTCTCGAGATGTGTGCGGCGCGCGTAACGTGAGGTGGCCGCTGATAATTCAAATTGATAACCCGCTGACTTATCATAAAGATGCGGCGTATCGAGAATGCGGGCTGGAGACCGATGAGAGAATTCAGTCGCTGCCCGAACTCATCGATGCAGTCGAGTGTTTCAATAAAAAACTGAAGGAGGGGGCATAACAACGATGAAACCGAAGGAACAGAATTATTCCAGATCCAGGCGGCTGAAAAACCAGATCAAAGCAGTGGTGACCAACCCTTACAATGTGATCGTGCTGATTGCGATTGTGCTGCTCACTTACCTGATCGTGCTGCCGCTGCTGGATATGATTTCCACCTCGTTTACGCTGGCGCAGAAGGATGCAAGACTGGCCGGCGGCGCGGCAGGCGATTTTACGCTGTATTATTGGAAGCGCTTGGTGGCCAGCGAATTGACCGGACAGATGCTGCTTGAGCCGCTGTTCAACTCACTGATGATCGGCGTGTGCGTTTCGTTTTTCGCCATCCTGATCGGTTCGGTGCTGGCGTGGCTGATGGTCCGTACCGATCTGCCGTTCAAGAAATTCTTTTCGCTTGCCGTTATCATTCCGTACATGATTCCCAGCTGGTGCAAATCGCAGGCATGGCTGACCATGTTCAAGACCGAACGTATCGGCGGCGCACCCGGCTTTCTGATGAGTATGGGCATCAACGTTCCTGACTGGCTGGCCTATGGTCCGGTTGCGATTATCACGGTGCTGTCGCTGCACTATTACGCTTATGCCTACCTGCTGGTATCCGCAGCGCTCAACTCCATCAACTCCGAACTGGAGGAGATGGGCGAGATTCAGGGCGCAGGAAAAGCGACCATCCTGCGTAAGATCACCTTTCCGCTGGTGCTGCCGGCCATGCTGTCCGCCGTTATTCTGACCTTCTCGAAAGCGATCGGTACCTTCGGCGTTATCAATTACTTAGGCTCCAAGGTCAATTTTGTGACCCTGTCCAGCCAGCTGTATATGAACAGTAAGTCTCAAAACACACAAACCGCATTCGCTATGGCGCTGTTGCTGATCTTTATTGCTTCGATATCGGTGTTTGTTAACCAGAAGCTGATAGGTTCGCGTAAGTCTTACGCTACCATTGGCGGCAAGGGCGGACGCAGCACCCCGATTCGCCTGGGACACCATAAGCCTCTGATTACAGTGATACTGTTTGCGTTCTTTATCGTGGGCATTATCATGCCGATTGCACTGCTCGTGCTTGAGTCATTTATGCTTAAGGAAGGCAATTACTCGTTGTCCAACTTTACGCTGCATTACTGGATCGGCGATCCGGTGCCGAACATCATGGAGGGTCTGCCCGGTATCTTCAAGAATGATGACTTTATCAATTCGCTCATCAACTCGCTGAAACTGACCTTTGTCAACGGCATCTTCGGCACAATTTTCGGTCAGATCATCGGCTACATTTGTGCCAAGGGCCGCGGCAAGCTGTATGGCCGTGTGGTTGAACAGCTGGTGTTCATCCCGTATTTGATTCCGTCCATCGCGTTCGGCGGTATTTTCCTTTCGATGTTCTCCAAGCCGCAGACGCTGTTTGGCGTGACGCTGATTCCCTCGCTGTACGGCACGTTTGCACTGCTGACACTGGTTTCGGTTGTCAAGCATCTGCCCTTTGCCTCCCGCGCCGGCACATCCAATATGCTGCAAATCGGCGGTGAGCTGGAGGAGGCGGCCGAGATTGCAGGCGCCGGATTCTTTAAGCGTTTCGTGCGCATCGTATTCCCGCTGTCCAAGGGCGGCTTTATCTCAGGTTTCATGCTGATTTTTGTTTCCATTATGAAGGAACTCGACTTGATTATTCTGCTGATGACGCCGACGACTTCAACGCTGCCGTATTTGGCGTTCCAGTATCAGAACGGCAATGCCTCGCAGGCTTCGGACTGTGTTGCTATTGTGATGTTTTCTATCGTATTTCTGGTATACGCCATTGCCAATATCTTCGGCGATGCAGACCTCGCAAAGAGCATGGGCGGCTGATAGAACCGCGCGTAGGGAAGCCCGAAAAGGGATGTGAAGAGAAAGCTGTAAAGGAGTATGGGCCATGAGCAAAATTGAACTCAAGCATATCGATAAATACTACGGCAAAAACCATGTGTTGAAGGACGTGAATTTGACAATTGCAGACGGCGACTTTATGACGCTGCTCGGACCTTCCGGCTGCGGCAAGACCACAACGCTGCGTGTAGTATCCGGCTTGGAAAAGCCGCAGGGCGGTACCATTCATATGGATGACAAGGAAGTCGTCAACGCGGCGGAGGCATACTTTGCGCCGCCCAGTGAGCGCGGGCTCAACCTGGTGTTTCAGTCTTATGCGCTCTGGCCGCACATGACCGTGCGTGAGAATATTGCCTTCGGATTGAACATCCAGAAACTGCCCAAGGCAGAGGTGGAAAATCGGGTGCAGGATTCGCTGCGCCGTATGCAGATTGACCAGTACATTGACCGATATCCGTCCGAGTTGTCCGGCGGACAGCAGCAGCGTGTTGCAATCGCGCGCGCTATCGCTTCCGAGCCGCATCTGCTGCTGCTTGATGAGCCGCTATCCAATTTGGACGCCAAGCTGCGCGTCGACATGCGCAGTGAGCTTAAGCGTCTGCACACCGAAACCGGCACGACGATGATCTATGTCACGCATGATCAGGTCGAGGCACTGACTATGTCAACCAAGATCGCAATCTTCCGAGAGGGTGTGATCGTGCAAGTTGCACCGCCGCTGGATTTATACAACAACCCTGCCAACCTGTACGTAGCCGACTTTATCGGCAACCCGCGCATCAACTTTGTCGGCGGCACGGCTGAGCGTACTTCGGACGGTTTCTGTGTGCATAGTGCGCTAGGCGATATGCAGTTCCCAAAGTCTGATCTGACGCCTGAGGCGCCGGGCGACGAGCGATTCGATGTGGTGCTGGGTATCCGTCCCGAACAGGTCACCATCCAGGCTGCGCGCCGTGCGCCCTCGGATATCGAAGCACGTATCTACACCTCAATGCCCGCCGGTTCTGAGACTCTGGTTACGGTCAAGTGCGGTGACGCTAGCATGGTTGTGAAGGCACTCGGCATCACGCACTTTAACCCCGATCAGGAGGTTTATCTGTCTATCGACACCAAGAAAATCAATGTCTTTGATAAAAAAACAGAGAGCCTGATTAAGTATTCGGTATAAAAGAAAGGGAGGAAACAACCATGTTGCAGCATAAACGAGTTCTGGCCGGCCTGATGGCCGCGGCAATGATGGCATCCATGACCGCCTGCGGCGGTGGCGATACCTCGGTTGAGTTGATTGACAATCCCAATCAGGCGGCGGCCGACGGCACAATGGAGCTGACTGAGTGGGAACAGTCCTCAGGCATTTTTAATACCGACGATACGGATGAAGAACTTTACGAACTGGCAAAGCAGGAGGGCAAAGTGACGATTTACTCGATCTCCTCTCGTATTTCCAAGGTTGCGGATGCATTCATGAAAAAGTATCCGGGAATAGAGGTTGAATCCTTCGATATTTCGAACAATGAGCTGCTTGAAAAAGTCAGCCGTGAGTATGATGCGGATCAGCATGTCGCGGATGTCATTCACCTCAAGGATGAGGACGGCACGCTGTACAACGAATACGTCAAGGCGCGCAAGTTCTACAATTATAAGCCCGCCGATATTCTCAGCCATATCGACAAGACATACAGCGAGGTGCAAACCCCGATGTACATCGAGCTAATCCAGCTGTTCTATAATGCGGAAGCCTATCCGGACAGCGCGCCGATCAGCAATATATGGGAAGTTACCCTACCTGAGTGGAAGGGCCGCGTGATGATGCAGAATCCGCTGGATAACCTGTCATGGGGCTCGTGGATCACCGGCTTCTGCGTGGGAGATACCCCGGACATGCTGGCCGAGGCCTATAAGGAGCTGACCGGAGAGGAGCTGGAGCTGTCCGAGGGCTGCGAGAACGCGGGCTATGAGTTCCTCAAGCGTCTGCACGACAATGAGCCTATTTTTGCTTCTTCTTCTGATGAAATCGCCGAATCGATTGGCACAAAAGGACAGGATAATCCACCGATTGGCTTCTGCTCGTCCGGCAAGCTGCGCAAGAACGTGGATAACGACTGGTGTCTGGCACCGATTAATCTGTATCCGACCACCGGCATCCCGGCGATCAACACGCTGTATGTTGTCGGCGAGTGTGAACATCCGAACGCAGCCAAACTGCTGATCCGCTTCATGATGGGCGGCGTAGATGGCGACACCTCGGGTTATGACGAGTTCAATACGCTGGGCGGCTGGCCGGTACGCGACGATATTGAGCCGGCGGAAGGATCGACCCCGTTTGATGAGCTGAACGTATCGGCGTTTGATCCCACCGCGATTTATGAAACCATCAACCCGGTACGTGATTTCTGGACCATGATGGGCTGATTACCGCATGAGTGCTCCGGCAACAGGAAAGGAGAGTTTGCTATGGCATTGTTTGTGACCAAGGACGGCAAAAGAAAAAGCCCGATGGTGTTAATGGTTTTCTTTACGGCGCTGTTGGACTGTCTGGTTTTTGTGGCGGCCTATGCGCTGCTGACCGATCCGCTGCACCGGCTGCTGCCTTTTGAGAGTAGCATGGTGGAAAACATGCTGCACGGCACACTGATCTCACTGGCTGGCACGGCGGTGTGCTGCCTGCTGTTCCTGCTGCCGGATAAACGCATCGTACCCTATGGCTTTGCCGGGCTGCCGGTGGTGACGCTGATGTGCGTGGCCGCCGCGACCCAACTCGCACCTGAGCAGCGCAGTCTGATGATCTATCTCACGCTGCTTTACACGCTGCTGCCGGTGCTGGTGGGAAATCTGGTCTCATGGACGCTGTATTACAGGTTCTGGCGAGGTAAGCGCCGGATGCGTTCATTTTGACCGCATTCCAGACCGGGGCAGGTGAAACGGCCGTGCAAAGGTGCGGCAGCGCCCCGTCTGTATCATTACAATAAAAAGGAGGATGCAGCCTTGATCAATACAGTTTTATTTGATATGGGAGGCACACTCGAGGATATTTGGTACAACGATCAGACTGTGCAGACCGTGACAGGAACCTTGCTGGATATGCTGCGGGAACACGGCTTGAACGCGGGCTGTACAGAGGTAGCTTTTTGGAATCGGCTCAACAGCGGTATTCTACGCTACAAAAAGTGGAGCGAAGTCCATGAGCTGGAAAAAAAGCCGGAGGAGATTTGGCCGGAGTTCTATTTGGCGGATTTCGACATCGATAAGCGCAAGGTTGCGGACATTGCCGAAAAGCTCGCCGGTATATGGGAGGTCACTTACTATCATCGTGAACTGCGGCCGGGCGTCAAACAGATGCTGGAAACGCTGCGGGAGCGCGGCTATAAGCTGGGGGTGATTTCGAATACCGCGTCGCTATATTCGGTGTTTGATGTGCTGGAGGGTTACGGCATCCGTGATTATTTCAGCGACGTGACGCTTTCGAGCGTAACCGGCTATCGCAAGCCACATCCGTCTATTTTTCGTATCGCACTGCGGCAGATGCAGGCGCGTCCTGAAGAATGTGCCTATGTAGGGGATACACTTTCACGCGATGTAATTGGTGCGAAGCGTCTGCATTTTGGTGCAGCGATTCAGATACATTCCTTCCTCTCCGCGCAAAAGGATGCGGCGGTGGCTGATGTGTGGCAGCCTGACCATGTTGTGGAGAATATCGGTGATGTGGTCGATTATCTGGATGAGCTGAACCACAACGCGCCGCGCCTGCATACCGGCGCATGATCAGTTGATAATCTTCTCTCTCTTCTTCTCTGGCCGTGTTCCGATTTGTCCGGGACGCGGCCAGATACTTCCCCGGAAGAACAGGAGAGATCGGCAGCACAGGGAGGTGTTCCAGTCCGTGGGACAGATTACTATTGCGGATATCGTGATGCGTCTGCTGGGTGCAGTTGCGGTGGGCTTTTTCGTCGGGGCACAACGCGCGCGCACCTCGCATCCGGCAGGCATCCGCACACATATCTTGGTTGCGCTCGGCTCGTGTGTGGTGATGATCACAAGCTGTATCATGTATGTGCAGACGATAGAGCTGTTTGGCACTTCGCCGTCCGACCCGGCGCGATTGGGCGCGCAGGTTATCAACGGCATCGGTTTTCTGGGTGCGGGCGCAATCTTGCGTGAAGGGTTTACGGTCCGTGGGCTGACAACGGCGGCTAGCGTATGGGTGGTGGCCTGTCTTGGCCTGGCAGTCGGGATGGGGTATTACCTGCTCACTGCACTGGGAACAGTCGTGTCGTTTATCACGCTGATTGCGTTCGACGGCATTCAGGACCGTATTCGCAAAAATCGCAGCACTGAGCTGGATTTCCAGATTGAATGCGAGCATATCGGCGATCTGATGGTCGAGCTGACGCACTTATCCGAGGTGCATCTTGTTTCCATGACCGATCTGGCATTTGACCGTACCAAGCATAACACTTATGTCATCAGCTTTCACGTCAGGCTGCCTGCAAGCAGCCACGAAAAGGAGATGAACGCCTTTCAGCAGCAGGTTGCGGCGATTCCGGGGCTAATCCGCATGGAGCAGCATCGCGAGTGAGTGTACGTTTCTCGAAAAAACGTCGGATATCGTGGACGTGATAGGCTGCGTATCCGGTGCTTCGTGCAGGTGTGATATTTATTTCGAACGCCTGCGCATTGCCTTAGTGCAATGCGCGGGCCTTCGTTTTTTATACATCACGGCGCGGAGGGGCAATGGCACGTTTCGTAACAACGGAATACTAAGATAGAGAGGCAGCTGGGCAGCATCGGGGTGAGAGAAAGCGAGCAAATGCGGTTCACCATTGTATTTGGAAGACGGAGAGATCTATAATAATATATATAGTGTCTGGGGAGGAATGACATATGTGGATTCTCTTTGCGGTGGGTTCTGCGTTTTTTGCCGGTATCACTGCTGTCTTGGCAAAATGCGGCATTCAAAAGACCGACTCTGATGTGGCAACGGCCATTCGCACCATCGTGGTGCTCGCGTTCTCGTGGCTGATGGTGCTTTTGGTGGGCTCCGCATCACAGATTGCTGCCATTTCTGCGTATACATGGACCTTTTTAATTTTGTCCGGTCTTGCGACTGGTGCATCCTGGCTGTGCTATTTTCGCGCGCTGCAGCTGGGGGATATCAATAAGGTTGTGCCCATTGATAAATGCAGCATTGTTTTGACCGTGCTGCTTGCATTTATCCTGCTGCGGGAGCCGATCAGCTTATGGAAGCTGATCGGGCTGCTGGCAATCACCGGTGGTACGCTACTCATGATTCAGAAAAAAGAAAAGACAACGGAGAGTATCGGCGTTTCGTGGCTGATTTACGCGGTTTTGTCTGCGGTTTTTGCCAGTCTCACTGCGATTTTTGGCAAAATCGGTATCACGGGTGTGGAGTCCAATCTTGGAACGGCGCTGCGGACCGGTGTGGTGCTGCTGATGGCGTGGTTGGTGGTTTTCGTGAAAGGAAAACAGACGGCCGTCAGGCAGGTTCCGGGCAAAGAGTTGATTTTTATTGTCCTTTCGGGAATCGCGACCGGCGCGTCCTGGCTGTGTTACTATAAAGCCTTGCAGGACGGTCTTGCCAGCGTGGTGGTGCCGATCGATAAGCTCAGCATTCTGGTGACCATTGCATTTTCTTATGTGGTATTTCAAGAAACGCTGTCGAAAAGAGCCGGTATCGGTCTGCTGTGCGTGGTAGTCGGGACGCTGCTGATGCTGTAAGCGAAAAGTACCCATAAAAAAGCTGCTTTCGAACAACGAGAGCAGCTTTTTTTACACGGTGTCATTCCAGTCGCCGGAATGCATATCCAGCAGTATGGGAGGTCCCCTCTCATTGTCGGCGAAATTTTCCACAATAAGTATTTTCAATTTTTCGTAATTGCGCTATTATGTAAATGACGATTATCCACACCATAAGAGAGGAATCGCATATTATGAGCAGGAAATCAGAAAAAATGTGGAGAAAGATTTTTGATTTGCTCCCATCGCGGCAGAAGTTAGGATTTTTTTTCATTTTGATCATATTGGGCGTTTCGGCTGTTTTAAGCCAGTTCACGCCCCTCGCCATCGGTTATCTGACCGACAGCGTTTTGGCGGGTGAGCATGTTGCATTCTGGTCGGTTGTCCCGATTCTGATTGCGATTTTGCTGGTCAATGTCGTCAATGAGGTCATTAAGGTGATTCGCCGCCTGATTGTAGAGGATACGGCAACGCAAGCGGAAAAAAATGCACGGCAAAAAGCCGCCACATCGCTGCTGCTTGCGCCGCTTTCCTACTTCCGCAGCCATATGACAGGCAATATCCATGGCAGGCTGAACCGGAGTCTGGAGGGGACAGTCAAGCTGATTAAGCTGCTTTTTATGGACTTTGCACCCGCTGTGACCACCGGCATAGCCGCTATCGTTACGATTTTTTTGCAGCTTCCCGTTCTGGTTGCTTGTCTGGTCGTTCTGGTCATTCCCATCGGTACATTCATTGTGCTGCGGCAAATCAGCACGCAAAAAGGCATCCGCGTTGAACTGATGGAAACCAAGGCCGATTTGGATGGGACCATGGTGGAGTTGCTGGGCGGTATTGAACCCATTCGTGCCCTGGACAGTGCACAGGCTGAGAGTGCGCGTATTCAGTCCTGCTCCGAGCAGCTCCGAAAAAAGGAAATGCGGCACCACAAGGCGATGGCCTTTTATGACTGCCTAAAGTTTATCAATGAGGTCGTGTTCAGCGTGATTGTGATTGGCACCTCGGTTTTGCTGGCATCGCAGCAGATTATCACTATCGGCACCGTGCTCACGGCATACCTGT